>ERZ808286.442-NODE-442-length-27502-cov-4.423507_pt1 | contig 27502 bp, 28 predicted proteins | sample MGYA00521276_ERZ808286 | MGnify/ENA primary metagenome ERZ808286 (study PRJEB31516, sample SAMN03275607) | gut metagenome | biome: mammalia-associated habitat; material: feces | host: Papio cynocephalus | place: Kenya | collected 2012-08-01 ... | reverse complement strand
TGGCTGCTCTTAAAGCCTACGCTATGACGGCATAAATCTAAATCCGAAACTTGAGAAATGTTACAGTTAGAAGTAATCGGAAACATCGGCAATGATGCCGAAATCAAGGAGTTCAACGGAAAGAAGTATGTTTCATTCAACGTGGCGCATTCAGAGCGCAAGAAGGACGCAAGCGGCGTGGTCAACGAAACGACAACATGGGTGTCCGTCCTTTGGTATGGTGATGGTGGCGGCTTGACCCAATACTTGAAGAAGGGTTGCAAGGTGTTCGTGCGTGGTCGCCTTGTGCCGAAAGCCTACATTGACCGCAACAACCATCCGCAAGCCGGGTTGAACATGTATGCAAGTGAAGTGAACCTTTGCGGTACAAAGGGCGAGAATGCCGGAAGCAACGGCACGAACAGCGTAAGCGGTGGCAGCGCAACGGCATCAACAAATGGTGCAGCCCCGGAAGCCAAGAACGATGATTTGCCATTCTAAGCATGGGGAAGATAATCATCGGGATTGACCCGGACATTGACAAAAGCGGCGTTTGTGTCCTTGACCCGAAGGGAAGGCACATTCAAACAACGGTTGCATCGTTTCCCGACTTGGTAGGTTACTTTGAGAAGCAAGCGAAGCAAAGCGACATTGACACAACCGTTGTTGTCGAAGCTGCGTGGATGCACAACAAAACCAACTGGCACATGAACCCGGAGGATTCAAGGCGAGTTGCAGCCGCAAAGGGCTATTCGGTGGGACAGAACCACCAAACCGGGAGACTTATTTGTGAAATGGCAAGGGCGTATGGCTTGAAGGTGGTTGAACACATTCCACTTGTGAAATGTTGGAAGGGCAAAGACCGGAAAATCACGGATGCCGAAATAAAAGCCTTCATCCCCATACAAGGGCGCACGAACCAAGAAACAAGGGATGCCGCCCTTCTTGCATGGGTATTTGCCGGACTTCCAATCAGAGTTAAGCCCGGTAATGTTGAAAAGTAAATCATATCTTTTTTGAAAAGCGGTGTGTTATTGTAATGCACCGCTTTAACTTTGCACTTGATTTTCAAATGTAAACAAAACAGATATGAAACCAATAAAATTCAAGGAAGCAACCAAGGTGTTGCAGCGTCCGGCGACAATGACGGATGCGGAATGCGCTTCGCTTCACGTTTGGAGCGATGGCAAACAATGCGTTTCGTGTTGGAAGCCTTCATTCATGGAAAGGGTGCGCATCCTTTTCCATGGAAAGGTGTATTTGGGCGTTTTGTCGGGTTCGACACAACCGCCCGTGTTCATAAGTGGCAAATATCCTTTCAATAGACCACGTTTTCTTGTCCGTGTGGCGATTTCTATACGCAAGGCGATAGATTGTGCCAAAGCGTTTGTAAAAGCCGTCAGAACGGGCGCAAAACAAGCCGACAAGAGAAAACATTTTGTTGGTGGGTTGCTCATTTCGTTCATCATCGGACTTTACAACCCTTTGTTGGGGTTGTTTTCGGGTATCGTGGCGGCAGCTTTGAAGGAATGGTGGGATTCAAAGGGACATGGCACGGTTGAATTTATGGACTTCTTTTTTTCCTCAATCGGTGCTTTGTGTGCTTTGCCCTTTAGTTGGTTTATTCATTCCCTTATTTGGTAGCGTATGGCAAAGTTGATAGAGACAAGCATAGAAAGCCTTGTGCCGGACAATCTGAATGCCAACAAGGGAACTGAATACGGTCAAAGGCTCATCGAAGAATCACTTCGCAAGTTCGGGGCTGGTCGTTCCATCCTCATTGACAAGAACAACCGCATCATTGCCGGAAACAAGACAATCGAAAATGCCGTGAACGCCGGACTTGACAAAGTGATTGTGGTGGAGACGGACGGCAACCAGATTGTGGCGGTCAAACGAAAGGACATTGACCTTGATTCAGAAAGAGGGCGTGAAATGGCACTTGCCGACAACGCAACCGGAAAAGCAAACCTTTCGTGGGATGAAGACGCAATCAAGCAAATCACCGAACAATGGAACGACATCAAGCCGGAGGATTGGGGCATTGACATCGAACCCTTGGAAGACCCCGAAGAGGAAAAGGAGGAAGGGGGGAAGAAGGACATTTCGACAAGGCTAATCGTTGAGTGTGGGGACGTTACCCGGCTGTCCCTTCTTTTCTCGGAACTGCAAGACCGGGGATTTGATGTTGAACTGAAGGAGTGATGCACGATGTGCGTAAAATCCTTCTAAAAAAGCAAGAAACATGGCAAAATATGGCAAAAATATAGTGGACAAGATAGTCGGGCTTGTGAAGTCCGATACATACACCATTGCCGAAATTTGCCGTCAAGTTGGCATTGGTTTAAGGACATACCACAAATGGATTGGAGAGCACCCGGACTTTGCGCAAGCGATTGAGGACGCAAAGACGGAACGGATGCAATTCTTTGTGCAAGAAGCAAAGAAATCGTTGTTGAAGAAAATCCAAGGTTATGACGTGACGGAAACAAAGGTTGTAACCGTCCCCAAAAGTGAGAAGGGCGAGGATGGCAAGATGAAGACAACGCCCATCATCAAGGAACAAACCAACACTAAGAAGCACATCCAACCGGACACGGCGGCAATCATATTCACCTTGACCAACGGAGACCCGGAGCACTGGCGTAACAGACAGACAACCGAAGTGACGGGCAAGGATGGCAAGGACTTGTTCGCAAGCAAGGCAGATGAAGAACTTGACAAGGAAATCGAAGATTTGAAAAGGAAGTTGGAGTAATGGCGAGTAAGGAAACGGCACGACAAGACAAAATCCGCCTATTGAAGGCGATGCGTGAACGGCTTTTGCGTGAAAGTCGTTCCGACTTGTTGCGTTTCACGATGGCAACCATGCCGACCTTCCGCCCGGCGGACTTCCACCGCCGATATTACGACATCCTTTCCCGGTTCGCACACAAGCAAATAAAGAAATTGATGGTGTTCATGCCACCGCAACATGGAAAGTCGGAGGGTTCGACACGCCGCCTTCCGGCTTTCATCGAAGGCATCAACCCGGAAACACGCCTTGCGGTGGTGTCCTATTCCGCAACCAAGGCGAAGAAGTTCAACCGTGAGATACAACGAATCATGGACACGCCCGAATATCTTTCCATTTTCCCCGACACGCAACTTGGAATGTCGCAATTTGGCGAGGATTCCGGAAAGGGGTACATCCGCACGACCGAAGAATTTGAAATTGTTGGGCATCGTGGAAGCGTGAAAGCCGTTGGTGTCGGTGGAGCTTTGACGGGTGAACCCGTTGATGTGCTTGTCATGGATGACATCTACAAGGACGCAAAGACCGCATGGTCGCCCGTTGTGCGTGAATCCGTGTCCGATTGGTATGATACCGTTGCCGAAACACGTTTGCACAACGATAGCCAACAATTGATTGTTTTCACACGTTGGCATGAAGATGACCTTGCCGGGACGCTTCTACGACAACAAGGCGAGTATGACCCGAAGGACAACCCCGATGGGTGGGTTGTTTGCGTGTATAAGGCTATCAAGGAAGGTGCGCCCACCGATTACGACCCAAGGCAAGAGGGTGAAGCCTTGTGGGAAGAAAGGCATTCCATCCATAAGTTGCAGCAGATAAGAAAACGCAACCCACAAGTCTTTGAATCGCTTTACCAACAAGACCCAAAGCCAAGTGAAGGCTTGATGTATTCATTTGGCTTTCAGACGTACAACATTCGCCCGGCAACGCTTCATTGCACACGCAAGGCGTACATTGATACCGCCGACACTGGCGAAGACTACCTTTGCGCAATAGTGTATGATGAAACGGAAATCGGCAATTTCATCGTTGATGTGCTTTACACGCAAAAGCCAATGGAATATACGGAGGTTGCCACCGCCCGGATGCTTACACGGCACATGGTGGCGGAATGTATCGTTGAATCCAACAATGGCGGACGTGGCTTTCAACGTGCGGTCGAAAAGCAATGCCGCCTTATGGAGAACGCAAAGACAAAGTTCCGTTGGTTCACGCAAACAGACAACAAGGACGTGCGCATTTTCAGCAACTCGGCGGCGGTTCAAAACCTTACCTATATGCCGGAGGGATGGGAACGCACGTTCCCGGAGTTCAACAAGGCGATAACCGGGTATCTGAAAGCCGGAAAGAACGAACATGACGATGCCCCGGATGCTTTGACCGGGACAATAGAGAAACGAAAGAAGCGTGGAAGGGTGGATGTTTCCTACCTTTTCGGCTGACAACAAGCAATAACAACAAAAACAAGATACAATGAAAGTACAAGACATCATTCAGAAGAAGAACTTGTCGGTGTCGAACAACGGCGATGTCATTGCGGAACTGAAAGGTTGCCGATACATATCACAACCGGACACCGAAGATGCAAAGAAGGCACTTGACCCGAAGTTGCACGACATTAACAATCCAATTCTTCGCCCCGATAAGAAGGTGAGAATTGACACGGACGAAAACGCCGATTCCGCCCAAAAGGTCATATCAACAACCGATGGTGAAACGACCAACACACGTACGGAGAAAGTGGCACGAATAGCAACCGCCCTTCAAAAACTCATCATCAAACGTGCCGTGTCGTTTTGTTTTGGCAATCCGGTGGAATGGAATTGCACCCCGGAGAACGACAAGCAGAAGGCAGTAAAGAAAGCCTTTGACAAGATATTGAAGGAAGCAAAGGTCAATTCGCTAAACCGCAAGATTGCCCGTGCCATATTCAGCTTCAAGGAAGCCGCCGAATTGTGGTTTCCGGTGGAGGTGGCAAAGGAACACAACAAATACGGCTTTCCTTGCAAGTACAAGTTGCGTTGTGCCATTCTTTCGCCAATGTTGGGTGATACCCTTTATCCATACTTCGATGAATCGGGCGACATGATAGCCTTTTCACGCTCATTCAGCCGTAAGGATTCAAAGGGTGTTATTTACAACTATTTTGAGACGTACACCGATGAAGAACATTGGCTGTGGGCGAATGGCGCAAACGGAATGCAAGTCGTTGAAGGTTATCCGAAGGCAATCACCATCGGCAAAATCCCGGTTATTTTCGGGCATCAAGAAGAGTTTGAAACCGAAGATGTGGACAAACTCATTGACAGACTGGAAAACCTTCTTTCCAACTTCGCCGATACCAACGATTACCATGCAAGCCCGAAGATATTTGTGAAGGGCGAGATAAAAGGCTTTTCCAAGAAGGGCGAGACCGGGGCAATCATCGAAGGCGAGGATGGAAGCGAAGCGAAATACCTTGCTTGGCAGAACGCCCCGGAATCCGTGAAGCTGGAAATCGAAACGCTTTTGAAGCTGATTTACACCTTGACACAAACGCCGGACATTTCGTTTGATTCGGTCAAGGGATTGGGCGCAATATCGGGCATTGCCTTGAAATTGCTTTTCATGGATGCCCATTTGAAGGTGCAAGACAAGAAAGAAATCTTTGATGACTACCTTCCAAGGCGTGCAAATGTCATCAAGGCTTATATCGGGCAATTCAACAACACGCTTGAAGCGGAAGCCGAAAACATGGACATTGACCCGGAAATCACGCCTTATATGCTTGTTGATGAGTTGTCGGAACTGAATTATTGGATGACCGCAAACGGCAACAAGCCCGTTGTGTCGCAAGAAGAATCCGTGGAGCGTTGCAAAATATCCACCAACCCGGAAGCGACCATGCAGAAGTTGAAGGAGCAGTCGGAAAGGGACAGTTCGTTTATGATGGGTGAACCGCAACTTGAAAATGAAGCGTAATATGGCAAGAAGAGCATCAACAAGCAAGCAGACAAAGGCAACGGCACAATACCGTTGCCGGGACTGCGCCCATTCCTACGACTGGCATTCCATGTCCATCAAGGGTGAACCGATACTTTGCCGTTGCCCCTTCAAGCAGCAAGGCGGCAAGTATTGTGTATTCCTCAACGACCCACAATGTGAACAATTCAAGTTAAGAAGCAAGTAACATGGCTAAGAGACAGAAGGCAACACGCTTTTCTATCAAGGACTACGACATGGCGCATTACCGCACAACGGAGCAATACGCCCATGCCGTTGACAACCTTTTCGCCCTTGCCACATCGGAGATTGCGAGGGCTGCAAGCAAGGCGGACTTTGACCCCGACAAGCCTTTTTCCTTTGACGATTACCCGAAGGTGAAGGCGGCGATGCAAACGACCATTTCCACCTTGTCAAGGAAGGTGCAAGCGGTCGTTGAAACCGGGTCACGCAAGCAATGGTTGTTTTCGTGCAAGAAGAACGATGCCTTCATCAAGTCGGTGTTCGACACTTCCAAGCTGAAGAAGTCGGAGTTGAAGCAGATGATGGACAAACGCCTTGATGCGCTTGCCACCTTCCAAAAACGCAAGGTTGCCGGAATGGACTTGTCGCAAAGGGTGTGGAAGTACACAACGCAATTCCGGGAACAGATAGAACACGCCCTTGATGTGGGGCTTGGTGAAGGAAGGTCGGCGCAAGAACTTTCAAGGGACGTGCGCCAAAACCTTCAAGACCCGAACCGATTGTTCCGGCGTGTGCGTGATAAGCGTGGAAACCTTGTCTTGTCGAAGGCTGCAAAGGCTTTCCATCCGGGGCAAGGTGTTTATCGTTCCTCATACAAGAACGCAATGCGCCTTACCCGGTCGGAAATAAACATGGCTTACCGGGAAAGCGATTACCAACGGTGGCAAAGCCTTGATTTCGTGGTTGGCTTCGAAATCATGCGGTCGAACCATGAACCGCTTTGCAAGTGCGCAACGTGTGAAAAGCTGGTCGGCAGATACCCAAAGACGTTCAAGTTCGTTGGTTGGCATCCGCAATGTATGTGTTTTGCCATTCCCATCATGGAAGACTTCTATTCGGAGGGTCGCCGGAATGACCGGGTGAACCGCTTGAAGGCGGCGTTGAACGGAACGACCGCCAAGAAGTACATATCGCCCGAAACCATTGACAAGATGCCGGATGGCTTCAATGAATGGGTGGATGCCCACAAGGAATTGCAAAAGAACTGGAGTTCGACACCTTACTTCATCCGGGACAACTTCAAGAACGGCAAACTTGCCGATGGCTTGAAGATAACATTCCCGGTTGCCCCGGCAGCGGTCAAGATTGACCCATTGGCGGCTATCATGCCACAAATCAACGATGCAAGGCAGCTTGCAACGAAATGGGGATTGTCCGTGCAACTGAATATGCTTGAAAAGTATGTCGCCGACAAGGATGTGGCGCACGTCCAATCCACGATTGCGACCATTCAGAGCAAGGCGGCAATAATAGCGCAAGCCGACAAGGACATCCGGGCGAAGTGCGACAAATGGGGATTGAACACATACATCCTTGACCAAGCGATGAACACGCACGATTCAAGGCAGATATTGAAGGCGCAAGCCGAACTTGAAACACGTTGCATCGAAGCCGAAAAGGAATACAACGACTACCTTACAGAAGCACGCAAGGCAATCAACGATGCCCACAACGCCAAGATTGACGCATCCGATGTGGAAGGCGATGTCAATGCCGTTTTGTCTGATTTGCGTGATTGGATTATGGGCAAGGTGAACATCAAGCAGAGGTTGTCTGGATTGATGGGCAAACTTTCAAAGATGTTGTCGGGAAGCATCCCGACACCGCCGGATGATGTGGAAGAAGACTTGAATGTCGGCAATGTGGCTATAACAGCACCAAAAGCCCCATCGGTAACATACACGCCCGATGACAAGAAGAAAACCTTTGATGAACGTGCAAAGAACTACTTCGATGCGTTGGATGCACTATATGGCAGCAGCGAGAATTGCCAACCGGGGTACAAAAAATGGTGGCAATACATCAAGTCCAATTATGCAGCGTACAAGGGTAAGCCCGCTTACCTTGATACGTATGTCATAAAACAAGTAAACAAGTACATTGGTGGTGGTATCGGTGAACACCTTGATGCAATCGCCCACCTTGGAGAGCTGGCAAAAGCAACAGACCTTGACAAGATACCGATGAAGTGGCGAACCATATTCAACGGCTACATCAAGAAGATTGAAGGTGTGGATATTGCCAAGGATGGTTATATATCCATGTACCGGGAAATAGAGGGCGCATACAACATATACCGTCTTTCAACCAACAAGGATGCCGTTGCCTACGGACTGGGCAAAATATCGCCGAAGATGCCTTGTCAAGTGTTTGACATTGCAAAGAAACTCGGATATGACGTTGCGAAGAATATGCCAAAGAAGGCTTTCTTTGATAGCCTTGAAGAATTTGTGCCGTTGTCTATCAAGGGGACAAGGGGCGAATGTGCGTATTTTTCCCCGGCGTTCAAATTCGTGCGTATGCCGATAAATATAGCAAAAACAAAGGATAGATTTTTGGCTTCGCCATATTATCGCAAATCGTTATTTTACCATGAATTTGGTCATGCAAGGGATATTCTTTCACCGAAGGGTAAATGGAATGAAAGCACGGAATGGAAGGATTTGTTTGCAAAGTTTGAAAAGGAAATACGAAAAGACAATGGAGCGGCAATAGAAGCTGCAATAAAGAAAAAGGCTAATGATTTGAAACTTGCCAATCCTTACCAAGATGACAATTCGGAAAAGCTGGGCAAATTATCGGATTCCATTCAAGCGTTTGTCAAGGGACATCGCCGTGTGTGGGTATATGGGCATGATGTTACTTATTGGAAGGGAAACAATGGCTTGATAGAACTTATTGCACACGCATCCGAATGCTATTGGGGTGGCAATGATTTGTTTAAAGAACTTTATCCAAACCTATACAAGGAAATGTGCGAGTTGATGAAGAAAATGAAATAAAAACAAGGGGAAGGAAGTGTATTCCGCCCCTTATTTTGTTATTCAACATACATTTCAAAATGTGATTGTCGTGGTCCGGCGCATGATTCACCGTCATCATAAAAGGCTTTGAAAGTCTTGCCTTCCTTCAATGCTTTTCTTACCAAACGATAAATATCTTTATCCTTTGGCTTATCGTCATATTTCCATTCTGTAACCCATCGGAAATTAGACAATGTTTCTTGATTGTCGCCTTTCAATACATAGTCGGCAATCTGTTTGTCGGTCATTTTGTCGAAGTCCATAATACATTGTATTTTAGTTTGTTCATCGAAGAGCCTTGCAAGCAATGAAAAGCGCAAGAATTGAACCAATGGCGGCGATTGCCGTCAATGTCGTGGTGACAATCCATTTCCAATCCACCGGGTTGCGCAGGTGTGGATTGTCTTCAAGGTACGATTTCCCATAATCGGTAAGACATACCACTTCCACGTTGCCGCCTTCTTCCTCATGGCAGAATGCCAACCCATGCGATTGTAATTCCCTTGCCCCTTTGTTGAACTTGCATTGAAGCATCGTTTCCGGGCAAGTCCTTATGTTGTGCGTCTGCAAGGCGTGCATTACCGCCTTGGCGTTGCTTGACAGGCTTATTCTTTCCATAGGCTTGCCAAAGTTAAGCCTTGATTTCGTTGTTCACGCCAAGGCACACGTTGTTTTCATCGAACAATAGTGTGATGCTGTATGGGTTCTTTGCCCACGTGCAGAGTGAACCGGGTTTTCCGGTTTCGGCTACCGTGCAACTGGTGATGGCATTCGGTGCGCCCACCTTTGCCGTGATTTCGTCAAGCGTCTTGCCCGTGAGTGTCCCCATTGCGATGAAGTCCTCATGCAAGATGTTTCCCTTCGCCGTGAGAAGTCCGGCGATGAAATAGCCGATGAACAAGCCGAAGCCAAGTCCGCACATTACGCCCACCCTGCTAAATTCCGTTGCGAACCCGGCGATGCCAAGACCCACCAAGGCGCAACTTATAGCCATTGAATGTTTGTTCATAATCTGAATGTTTTATTAGTTATACGTTTTGTTTGCAAAGTTACTTCATTTATGAAATAAAGCCACAAGGGGCGAAGCGCAAGTTTTCAAAGACTTGTGCAACGCCCCGGTGTGTGGTTGTTATGTTATATCTCCTTCGGGACTTCACGCCCGATGTTGTTTGTGATGCTTTGCATCGTCATTTCCTTCAATCGGTTTTCCAACGCCTCGTATTCGGCATAGAATCCGTTGTTGATGATGTCAAGGCAATCACTTTCGCCGAATGTCACTTCAAGGGCGGAAAACACGTCCGAATAAAGTTCGTTGTACTTGCGGAGTATGTCAATGAAACGCCCGGTGCTTTCGCTGATGCGCAAATCCTTTGATGGTGTCATGCCTTGCCCCCTTTCTCGTTGTCGGTTGAACTTGCGGCGGTCGTGCCGTTGCCTTCTTCCGTGTTGATGGTGTCGAAAAGGAACTTGTTCACGAAATAGATTTGTCCCTTGCCCGTCACCTTGGTTGTGGTGGTAACAAGCGAATTGCCGTTTGGCTTGGTGATGACCGTCTTCTTTATCTCGAATAGACCCATCCCCAACGCCTTTTGCGTGGGCTGGTTGTACATTTCGCCCTTCTTGCAGAGGTAGCCATTATCCCGAAGCCAAGAGAAAAGGCGGTTTTGCCCTATCTCAACGCCGTTTTGCTTGATGATGCGTGCGAGTTCGCCAACAAGGATTGAGTGCTCGGATGTTTCCACCGCCTTTGCGAAGGTTGCGCCGGGGCGAAGGTGGGCGTTGGAGCGTTCCAAGCCTTCCACTTGCTTTGACAATCCCTTGTTCACCGTGTCAAGCTGCGCCGCCTTCTTTTCGGCTTCCAAGACTTGCGCCTTTTGGCGGTCAATGGTGGCTTGCGCAACCACCAAGGCACGTGCCATGATTTCTTCCGGCGTTTCGTCCTTCTTCGCCACCATGTAGCCGCCATTCTTGCGGATGGATGGCAGCACTTCACCGCACACCCAATCTTGAAACGCTTCGGCTTCCTTCTTCCGGGACTGGAAGATGCACTTGTAAAAGTTAGGTTCGCTGATAAAGTTCATGTGTTGCATTACCAACGCCCCATATTGGTTGTATGTAGGGGTGTCATTAGTAATTACGCCCCTTGCGGATAGTGTTGTCTTTACTTGCCTTGGATTGGTTAATCCAAGAGCCTTGCACACATCGGCAAGACAGAACCAAGGTTCACCATCCACATTCACGTTGATGCGGAGTTGCCCGAACTGGGCATTCTCGAAAAGTTGAATTGAATCTTTCATTATAGTACATTTTTAAAAGTTCGTGGCGCAAAGTCGGTGGTGCGCCCTTCCACCTTGGCGAAAAAAGAAACGGTATCGCCTTTCCCGTTGTACTACACCACTATTGGGCAGGATTTCCATTACAGATTTCCACGGGGGTACGATACCGATATGTAGAACCGAAGGGGTATAAAAATACCGCCAACGAATTAAGTTTGCGGTTCTGTTACCGCCCAATAAATGATGTAGTACGTTGCAAAGATACTTCTTTTCCTTGTAACTTCCATCATTTTGTTGCAAAATTTAGCAAAAAACTTAAAATTTGGTTTATAGTAATACACAAAACCATAAACAAAAAGGGCGTGAAGCCCAATTTGTCTAAAATACCGCTGCAATTTTCCTTACGTTGGCAAGACGTTTCGCAAATGTTTTGTCCCGTTTTGCCGTAATCATATCGTAATCGGCTTGCAGACGCACCAACACGTAAGCCGGGATGCCCATTGCCTTTTCGCACAAAAGGGCAAATTTGGTGTTTACGGGGCGTTTGCAATTCACGATGTCGTTCAAGACGGTGTAAGACACGCCCATGTCATGCGCAAGTTGTTTTTGCGACAATCCCCGGTACTCTAATTCATCTTTTAGCACTTCGCCCGGATGGGTGGGTTCGTAAGGCTCAATGTTGTTGGCAATCATTTTAGGGTCAATCCCTTTAACCTCAATCATAGCACAATCATTTATAATGGTTCGACAATTCCAAGATGTTGCAGATGTAAACAATCGTTTCGTTTCCTTCTTTTGATACGGTAAACTCGATTCGGTATTGGTCATTCACCCTTATGGACGAAATGCCCGACTTGTCGCCTTTCAAGACCTCATAACGCAAGGCTGGAAACAGGAACAAGTCTTCAACCTTGTTTGCGCTTTTGATAAGGTCAACGCCTTTTCGGTAACGCCTTATGATGTCGGGCTGGAAGCGGTGTTTCTTGTCGTCCTTTCCCGTTTCGTATAGTTTGCGAAGATAATCTTTATCGAATGTTACAATCATGCCTTTATCTTTTGGGTACAAAGATAATGCTTTTACTTGGAAAATCCGCAAAAAAGTTGATTTTTTGTTTTTCCCTTTTGCCTTCAAGGTCGTTTCCGGCGTGTCTTTTTGCGAAAAAGCGTGCCTTTGCGGATGATGCACTTGCCGTTGCGGTAAGGCTTGCCGGGCGTGATGGCGAAGTCGTAAAGGCGTGAAAGCGACACGCCAAGTTCGGAGGGCGTGAATCGTGTGAAGATGGCGGCAAGCGACCCGAAGTAATGGTTGGCATCGTCCCCGAAGGAAACGTGGTATATTGTTCTTCCGCTTGCCATACCTTACTTGTTACGTGTGCGTGTGTGCGCACGCATGAGGTTGTCAAGCACACGGCGTTTGATGTCTTCGATGCAAATTGGCTTGTCCCCGGTGGCATCGTCCATCCAAAGCGTCCCGGCAAGGAACATGCGCAATCCTTCCTCAAAGTTTTGCTTGTCGGTGGTTATCTCCCAAAGGTGGCAAACGAAGTCAAGCGGAAGGTTGTACTTGATTGCCAACGTGTGCAGTGGTTGTTGTCCCCATTGGTGGGAAACAAAGGCTTCATGTCCGTTTGTGATATTGTTGTTCATAATCTTTCAAGCATTAACGTATTATTGTAATACACTGCAAAGATACGGAACATATTTAATAAATCACTTGTTTTAGATTGAGAAATAACAAATATTAGCCATATTATGAGGGCGTTATGTTGAAAACTATTGCATAAGTATGAAATCACACATCATTGTATTGTGATAATACATATTATCTTTGCGCTTGATTTGTAAACATAAATATTTGAACACATGAATCTGAAAGCAAAAATTCTCGCATTACTGGTGGCGCAATTTCCGGGCGTGCGAAAAGATGGTTTGATGCAGTTGGCACGCACGCTTGCGTTACAATGCACGACCGAAGAGGAAGCGAAAGCCCTTGTCGAAAAGATTGACGAAGCGCACGTCAATGAGTTCGTGAAGGAATTTCGCGCAGACGTGGACAAGGAGGTTTCCAACGGAAACAAGGCGTATGAAACAACATTGAAGAAGAAGTACGACTTCGTGGAGAAGAAGCCCGAAACCAATCCCGGAGGTGGAGAGCCGAAACCCGGCGAAGGAGATACGACCGAAACGATGATTGCCGCCGCCGTTGCCAAGGCTTTAGAGCCATTCACAAAGACAATGGACGCTTTCAACGCCAAGAATCTGAAAGAAGCAAGGCTTCAGCAGCTCAACGAGAAATTGAAGGATTGCAAGAACACGACCTTCAAGGAGAAGGTATTGAAGGACTTTGCCCGGATGTCCTTTGACACTGACGAATCGTTTGCGGAATACTTGACGGAGACGGAAACGGATGTTGCAACCGCAAATCAGAACGTGGCTAACGAGGGATTGTCCAACCAAGGAACGCCCTTGTTCGGCCAGAAGGACGAATCGGGCGTGTCGGCTGCGGTTCAGTCCTTCGTGAAAAGTCAGAACCCGGAAGGCAATGCTTTTGCCGGAAAGGAAGTGTAAAACAAACAAAGCAAAGGAATTATGCTAAGAATTGACAGAAGAAAAGACAATCGCATCGTGAAGTGTGTGCTTCACCGTGTGGCAGACATTCCCGGCGGTGTTACGGTATCGGTCGCCAACCTTGGCGGCGCAACCCTTTTCGAGGGCACGCCCCTTGGCGTTGGCGCAAATGGTATGTACACCGTATGCAAGACGGCACAGGTCATCACGGAAGCCACCGACAAGGCAACGACCTACGAGGTTGCCAAGGGACACCACTTCAAGGTGGGCGACCGCTTCGCAACCGCCGGCTGCAACGGACAGACCATCACCGCCATTGACAAGTCGAATGCAGCAAAGGATGTCATTACCGTTGGCACAACCCTTGGTGCTGTTGTCAAAGCCGGAACTTGCGCCTTTGAATCAAGCGGCGCAAACAAGGTTTTGAAAGTAACGCCTTGTGCGGTCAGTGGCTCAAACTGGGACGTTGATTCCAACGAAAGCCTATTTACGGACGCATGGGTCATCGGTGTTGTCAAGAAGGCGAATGCGCCAATCGTGGACACAACAATTAAGAATGCCTTGAAGGGCATTGTCTATGTCTAACAAGTAAATCGTATCGGATATGCAAAAAACATTGATGGTCGGACTTAACGAGAAGGACATGGGGGCGGTTATCCACAACTACGACCTCAAAGCCTACTATTACCCGACCTTGTTTCCCTTGAAGGAAACCAACCGTCTTGATTGGAAGATGCTTGAAGCACAAGCCGGATTGAAGATTGCCGCCGACCTTGTTAGTCGTGGCTCATCCATTCCAAGAAAGACCCGTGAAGCCATTGCACGCATACAGGGCGACATTCCGAAGATTTCAATCTCCCGTGAGAAGCTGGAGGACGAATTGACGGAGTACGACATCATGGTTGCCTTGGCTTCAAACAACCCCGACCTTACCGCAATCGTGGAGTTTTGGGCGGAGGACACCAAGTTTTGTTGGGATGGCGTTGCAGCCCGTGCGGAATGGATTGCGTTGCAGGAAATTTCGCTCGGTCGTGTGAAATTCACCAATTCCAACAACGCCGCCGTTGTTACCGAATATGATGTTGACTATCAGATTCCGGCAGCACAGAAAATCGGCGTTGCCACATCGTACACAAGCGGCACGGATGGCAAGTTCTTCACAAAGGACGTTCCAACCGCCTTGAAGATTGGTAAGAAGTTGTATGGTGCAACCTACAAGTTTGCCTTTATGAACGTGGACACCTTCAACAAGGTGGCGGAGCAGACCGAAGTGTACAAGCGTTGCGCAACCCTCATTCAGAACGTGACCGACACGGCAGATGCGCCCGACCTTAAAACGGTCAACGGCTACCTTGCCAAGAAGAACGAACTTTACAAGGGCTTGCAGATTGTCGTGATAGACCAAGACATCACCATCGAACTTGCCGACGGTTCACGCATCACCAAGAATCCTTTCGAGGATGACGTGGTGCTTTTCTCGGAAAGCAAGGTGCTTGGCAACACATGGTGGAAGCGTCCTATTGATGCGGCAAAGAAGGCTGGCGATGTTGCCGAAAAGGTAATGCACGGTCATACGCTCATCAAGAAGTTCAGCGAGGAAGAGCCGGTGAAGGAAGTAACCATCGGAACGGCAAACCTTTTCCCGGCATGGAATCTTTCGGGTCGCTCGGTGTTGATGCAGATTAACTCAACGACTTGGAATAAGAACTGACACGTTTCCGGTGGGGTGGCGTATATGGATTAAAGGCTCGGAAGCGTCACCCCAAAGGAAATAAAACTGAAAGCACTATGGCGATAAAGACGAACAAACAATACATGGCTGCATCCCTTGGTGGGTTGAACGTGACGGAAGATGATGTTGACGTCATCCTTCTAAAAAGTGGTATTGATGCCGAAGCGGATGCCGACCCGGCGGCGTGCGACAAGGCTATATACAAGCGAATGTCCGTTGTACTGGGGGCGACAATGCAGAACGTGTCGGAAGGCGGCTATTCGGTGTCTTGGAACATCGAAGCCGTGAAGATGTATTACAATGCCCTTTGCAACGAATTGGGCGTTGAAAACGTGCTTGTCGGTCGCCCAAAGGTGCGCAACCGTTCAAATTATTGGTAAGTTATGGCAAAGCGAGTTGAACAATATCCACACTATTTGTTTGCGGTGGTAGGCGGCGAAGCCGTCAAGGACGAATCCGGCAGTTGGTCGGACGATGAAACGCCAAGGCAATTGAAGTTTCTTTCCCGGTGTCGTGAAGAAGCCGATGGAAGGGGAACGGAAATAAGCGTTGGTGGCGGCAAGTTCCACAAGGTTACATCGTTGGTGCAGTTGCCCAAGGGTGCGCCAATCGTTGAATTGGGGTCGCCCGTCATCGTTGCCAACGACCCGGAAGGCGACAACATCCGCATCCAAGGCGTGTGTTTGAAGTTTGACCCGGCACAATTGCATTCACGCCTATGGGTATAACGTCATCATTTGACAGGGAAGCCATGAAGCACCGCTTCGATGCCTTCCTTGACGAGATAGAGAAGCAACAGATTGAAATGTTGCAAGAACTTGGCGAAATGTGCGTCACAGAAATGCGCCTTAACAAGGGGTACATGATGCAGACGGGCGCATTGCTTTCGTCAAGCGGCTATTCCGTCTATAAGGATGGCGTGGCAATCCATACGGCGTTTGAAGCTGCGCAAGGTGCGGAAAGCGGAGCGGCGGCAAAAGGCATGAAGAGCGGCAAGGCACTTGCCGACAAGGTGGGCAACGAGACAAAGGGCTTGTCCCTTGTGGTTGTAGCCGGAATGAATTATGCCGTGTACGTTGAATCCAAGGGAAAGAATGTAATCGCATCCGCCGAAAGACTTGCGCAAAGAGAGTTGCCAAAGATGCTTTCAGAATTGATTTCTAACGTAAAATCGGCAGTTGAATAATGAAACAGACCTTCGATTTAGATGCAATCATCTACGGGCTTTTGAACGTGCCTTCAATCACCGGGTTCATAAGCGGTGAAGTGTATGTCGGCGATGACAGACCGGACGATTCGGTTTGCGAAGACATCGTGGTGAATAGTATTGACTTGGCACAGGACTATTTGCCACAAGTCGGAACATCCAACGTCAACGTCTTTGTCCCCGACAAGCCAAGGCGAATCAAGGGGAAGCAGCAGTTTAAGGCGTGCCGTCAACGCATGAAGTCAATCACCGAAAAGGTGATAACAGAGTTAAGAAAAGCGGTCGTTCCGGGGTTGAAGTTCACCATTGATGCCCAAACGGTATTGAATGAAAGTGAGATAAAGCAACATTACGTGAACATCCGCATATCGTGGAATATTCAAACAGAATAATTATGGCAAATACATCTGTAATTACTATCGGCTTGGCAAAGATTTCCGTCGGCACGGCTTCGCCCAGCGGCACGATGCCGACCACACTTGAAAAAATCGGCAAGGTTTACAAGGACACGTGCAAGATTGCACAGGATTCCGCCGAAGTCACCGAACACTTCGAGGAAGGCAAGTCAGTCCCGGAGGTGCGCAAGAAGTCGAAGAAAGTTCCAAAGGTTACTTTCTCGCTCATGGACTGCGACCCGGCAACGCTGGTGAAGTACATCGGTGGCGAGACGGTAAGCACTAACGGATGGGGCTTCAACGGCGATGAGATAACCGCCAATGTGGCAATGAAGATTGAGTCCGAACAAGGACTTGACTTTTGCATCCCAAATGCTGATGTGGAAGCGGTAATCAACGCCGATATGTCGGCAAAGGGCATCTTCCTTGTTGAGTTTACCGTGACCCCTTGTGCCGTCACCGCCGGAAAGGCTATTTCGGCTATCCCCAAAGCTGACAAAGCTGACAAAGTTGGCAAGTAACAACGGGGAAGTGTATAACAAGCCCCGAACCGTTTGTTGCAAATGGTTTGGGGCTTTAATTGTTTCAGAAAATGGAGAATACAGACAAAACAAAGTTGGAACAAGAACGAGAAGAGCTTGACCGATTGATTGGCAAAGGTGCGACATTCGAGGTCGAAGACGTGCGCTTCCGGGTGGAAAAGCGTTTCTTCGGGCTTGTGAAGAAGCGCATCCCGGAAACCTTCAAGCGCACGTTCCGCATCCAAGAACCCACACTTGGCACGCTTGACCGCCTTTCCCGTGAATGGGTGGAAATAGAGATTGACGAAGACAAGTTGAAGTCCACCGAAGGCATGAAGGCGGCACGCACATTGGCGGCAAACCATTCCATACGTTGCGCAAAGGTCATTGCGCTTGCGGTGCTTGGGTCGGACTACTTGATACCGACACAAGGCAAGCATGGTTCGGTGGCGTACAAGGAAGACAAGAAAGCCCTTGGAGAATTGACACGCCTTTTCGCCCGGACAATCAAGCCTTCATTGCTTCACCGCCTTGTCGTGCTGATAGGCGCAATGTGCAACCTTGGGGATTTTTGCAACTCTATTCGATTGATGTCAAGCGACCGAACAACAACGCCGATTCGGATAGAGGAAGACAACGTGGGTTGAACAGTCCGCACGGTCGCCGTGGTGCTATCTGCGCACACATGGGATGGACTTACGACTACCTTAAAGAGGGTATCGCATGGGCGTTGGTTCAAAAGATGATGATGGATGCGCCTTCCTATGATTCTTCATCGGACGGCGAGGTTCAGAACATCGAACTTGACAAGGAGAATGCAGACGATATTATGAACTATGTAAACAGCTTAATGTAATGGCAGAAATAAGCGGTGGCGGAATGTCCTTCACATCCACGATGGATAATTCCCAATTGGACAAGGCGGTCGAAGAAACCCTTCGCCGATTGCAAGGGCTTTCGGAAGGTGCGGTTGCGGTGGGCGATGCAATGGATTCATCCACCGCCGAACTTGTCGAACAGATAAACATACAAAAGAAGGTCATTCAAGAGTTGGAAACGTCTTACAATGACCTTAACGACAAAATCAACAGTGTTGAACCGGGAACGGCGCAAGACGTGTTGATTGAGCAAGCCAACGCCGTAAAGGCGGAACTTGACGATGAACGCAACGGATTGGCAGACTTGACAAGGCAGTTGTCGGAATTGCAGACCGCCAACGCAAGCGCATCGGGTTCGCTTGAAACCATCCGTGCCACCTTGTCGAAGGTCGGGGCGGCTTGCGAGGTGAACGAGAATGCAATCGCAAAGTTGAAGGAAGAATACGATTCCGTCAACATTGCGATGGGTAAGGCTTTCTCGTCCGGCAATGATAGCGAGTACAACGCATTGAAGCAGCGTGCCGAAGCCATCAAGGGTGAAGTGGCGGTAAGAAGAAGTCTTTTGAACGAATTGCGTGAACAATCAAACGCACTTGAAGAATCGGCGCAAAAGATAGAGCAGAACCGACAGACGGTAGAAGCCAACGCAAACGCCCATGTATCACTGCGGCAGCAAATCCGGGCGTTGCGGGAAGAGATGGCAGCGGCGATAGCGGGCGGCATGGATGAGCAGTCGGAGGAATACAAGAAAATGGCGAACGAACTTGGGCGATTGCAGGACATCCAAAGCGACATCCAATCACAAGGAAGCGTTCTTGCCAACGATGAAGCCAAATTTGCGGGCGTTTTGTCCGGCTTGAACGGATTGGTTGGCGGGTTCACCGCCGCACAAGGGGCAATCGCCTTGTTCGCCGGAGAGAATGAAAACCTTCAAAAAATCATGTTGAAGGTGCAGTCTCTCATGTCAATCACAATGGGGCTTCAACAGGTTTCACAGACATTGAACAAGGATTCGGCATTCATGCTTGTCACATTGAACAGTCTGAAGACGTGGTGGAACAAGCTAACCGGGCAATCGGTGGTTGAAGAAACGGCAGAGACGGCAGCAACAACCGCCAACACCGCCGCCAACACCGCCAATGCGGCATCGAACACAGCCAAGGCAAACGCCGCAAGAGGGGCAACCACCGCAACCGCCGCCAACACAGCCGCCACAGGTGCAAATACCGTTGCGGCACAAACAGGTGCGGCGGCAAATGGATTTCTTGCAGCGTCATTCCGTGCAATCGGCACGGCAATCAAGGCACTTCCGGTATTCGGAATGATTGTTGCCGGAATTGCATCGTTGGTGTCAATCATTAAGCTTTTCACCGATTCGGAGGATGACAACACCGAATCCGTCAAGAAGAACAAGGAAGCCCAGAAGGACTTGCAAGAAGAGATGACGGCAACGGAACGTGTTCATGCCGAAACCATCAGGCAGATTGCCGAAGAGAGGGGCAAAATCCAATTGTTGAACGACATCGTTCACGACAATACCGTTGCCATTGGAGACCGCCGAAAGGCATTGAGCGAGTTAAAGCGCATCATCCCATCATACAACGCCCTTCTTGATGCCGAAGGCAAATTGACCCGTGACAACACAAGGGCGATTGACGATTACATTTCCGCCCTTGATAGGCAAGCAATGGCGAAGGCTGCGCAAAAGGAACTTGAAGCCCTTTCCACTAAGGAAGTGCAAGCCAAGTTGAAGCAGATGAGGGCACAGCGTACAATGGACGATAACCAATGGGGAAACGATTATGTGAACCCGAATGATGCCACGAACCGAAACAAGGGGCATGAGAATACCGCCGTGCGTGATGCAACATCCGTGCGTGGCGAAGCCTATCAGCAACAGACCGCCGAAGCAGCCAAGGCAAAGGAAAACTATGCGCAAGCGTCAAAGGATATGGATGCAGCCAAGAAAGATGCCCAAAAGATAGCGCAAGACAAGAAGGACATCATGGCGTTGATTAAAAGCGAAAACTTGACAACCGATGTTGTTACGTCCGCAACGTCCGGCGGAAGCGGTGGCGGCAAAGGTGGTTCAACGCTTGGAACAACCGCCGTTGAAACAGACCTTCAAAAACTTGAAAAGTTGCTTGTCAAGGCAAAGCAAGGCTATCAAGAATACTACAAATGGCTCAATTCGGGCGACAAGATTGTTCGAGAAGCAGCCGGGCAAGAGTTTTCCGGCTTGTTGGCGCAAGGCTCAACATACCTTGAATACTTGCAACGCCAACGTGACCAAATAATGAAGATTGATGCCGGGAAGCGCACAACGGAACAGACAAACGCCTTGCGCAAGCTGAATGATGAAATTGCGGAAGAAACGAAACAAACCGTGCTTGAATCGTTCAATAACGAACTTGCAACACAACTTGGAAACGCCAAGTCCATCATCGAAATGTTGAACATCATCGAGGAGAAGCGCAAGGAGTTGAAGAATGACGGTTCGGAACTTGACAACAATAAGAAGGATGCCTTGGACGATGCCGAAGAAGACGTAAAAGGCAAGCAGAAGGAACGCACATCCCAATTGCTTGAAGATTACGCATCGTACACCGCCAAACGCTTGAAGATGGAGCAAGAGTACATCGAAAATGTCATGTTGCTTCAAAAGGAACTTGCCAAGGCTACGACCGACCAAGACCGGGACAATATCAAGGCGGCGTTGGAGAACCTCAAGGTGCAATACACTAAGGATTCCAAGTCTTCGGGCGATGAAGACTACGACAACATGCTTGAAACCTTCAAGTCATACGAACAGAAGCGTGCCGACATATCCGCCGAATATGACGAGAAGCGGAGAATTGCCCGGTTGCATGGCAATGAAGAACTTGTGAAGCAATTGAACGTGGCGGAAGCCAAGGCGCAATTGTCCAATTCCTTTGACGAACTGCAAGCGTCCCCGGAGTACATAACAGCCTTCGAGGACTTGAAGAACGTGTCGAAAGAAACGCTTGAAGCCTTGCTTGCACGCTTTGAGGAAGTGAAAGAATCCGCCGCCGAATCATTGAACCCGGAAGACCTGCGAGAGTTTACCGACACGATGACAAAGATGGCGGATGAAATCAACCAACGCAACGCGTTTGAAGCCTTGAAGAATGGTTACAAGGAGTTGCGCCAAGCATCAATGGAGTTGAAGGCGGCAGAAAAGGAACTTGACGAAATCCGGGCTAATGGTGGCAAGGGAACGGCAAGCGAAGCTGCCGCAATCAACAAGGTGAACAAGGCGAAGGACAACTACATCAAGCAGAACAACAAGGTTCGGCAGTCTGAAAAGAAGGTAACTTCGCAAGTCAAGGAGTTGTGCGATGAACTTTCCAATGTCGGCAAGGAAATCGGAGGTGAAGCCGGGGACATCATTTCGCTGATTGGCGATATTGGTTCGTTTGTCATGTCAACGGTCGATTCCTTCAAGACTGTTACGTCCGCGACTGCGCAAGCGATGTCAACGATGGAGAAGGCGAGCGTCATTCTTACCGTCATATCGGCGGCGTTCCAACTTGCCAACAAGATATCGTCCATGTTCGGCGATGGTGGAGAAGCCGAATACAAGCGTGCCGAAGAAGTCTATAAGGAATACATTTCGGTGCTTGACGATGTGATTGACAAGCAAAAGGAGTTGATGGAATCAATGTCGGGCGAGAATGCCAAAAACTCATACAAGTACGCCTTGCAGCTTGTGCAAGAAGCATCGGATGCCGCCCGTGAGTTGGGAAAGCAATACTTGAACGCCGGAGCAGGAAGCGGTTTTTGGGGTATCGGTTCATCCGCTTCACATGGTGTAGACCAACGTAAGAACATATCGGGCGAAGGTTGGGAGCAATTGAAAAAGATGTATGAGGAAGGCATACTTTCGCTTGAACAATACAATTCGGTTGCAAAAGGTCGAATGACGGGATTGTTTGACCTTACCGCCGAACAACTTACCTATTTGAAGGAACACGCCCCCGTGTTTTGGGCAAACCTTTCAGAGGAAACCCGGACATACCTTCAACAAATCATTGATTGCCAAACCGAAACCGAGGAGTTGCAAGAAAAGATAAAAGAATCGTTAACGGGCGTTGACTTTTCATCCGTCAATGATGATTTCCTTGATATGCTTTCGGACTGGGACGTTTCGACAAAGGAGTTAGCAAGCAATATGTCGGAATACATCCGCAAGTCGTTAATACGGCAAATGTTTCTTGCCCAATATAAAGACCAACTTAAAAAGTGGTATGATATGTGGGCGAAGGCTATTGACCTGGAAGGCGAAGGTGGTTCAAGCATAACAGAGAAGGAGCAAGAAGCACTTAACACCTTGCGGGATTCCATCATCAACGGTGCGACCGAAGCGGCGAAGCAAATCAATGACCAATTCGAGAACCCGAATGAGGATGAAGACAATGAAACGCTTTCGGGGTCGGTGAAGGGCGTGTCGGAGGAAACCGCATCGTTGGTTTCCGGACAGATGAACGCAATCCGCATCAATCAGATGGAAGCGACCGAAATGTTGCGCCAACAACTTGCGATGCTTTCGACCATTGCGATAAACACCGGGTACAATCACCACCTTGCCAAACTTGACCGCATCGTGTCGTTGCTCGAAAGCAATTTCGGCGATGCTTCATTACGTTCACAAGGTTTGTATTAACACATAAAAGCATAAAGACATGAATGCAAACAATATAGCATTGAACCTTCCTTTCGATGAATCCGATGGTTCAAAGGTCGCTTACGACTATTCTTCCAGCCGTGCCGATGGCGTGGTTGATGGTTCATCTTTCGTTCCGGGAAAGAACGGCAACGCAATAGCCTTTCAAGGTGAAGGAACGTGCGAGGTGTCGGCAAACGTATTCGGCAATATCAAAGGCGAATGGACAATCCTAACGTGGGCAAAGGGATTAACTATTGATTGCGGTTCGCCCAAACAAATGATTTGGTTGTTGAATTTCGGTGGTGTGGATGATTCCTTGGAAGTCCCAATTGAAGTGAACCCGGAATTGTGGGTGTCGCTGGCAGTCACCAAGAAGGGCAGCTTGTACAACTTCTATGTGAACACGTCCTTGATTAAGTCGGTCGTGAGAAACGAAACGTTGCAAGGCGTGTCGCTCAATCAAGACTACTACGGCGGAGAAGCCGGAATGGGATGCCTTGACGATTTCAAAATCTACAAGTCGGCACTTGCACAAGAAGAATTGACGCAAGAGTTGAACGACACATCAAACATCGAATACACCATTGACGGTGTGAACATCAAAGACGTGTACGGCGTTTGTGTGGCGGATTCCAAGGGCGTAATCAGCAAGCCGAAGTTGAAGACACCAACAAGCGTGTCATGGGACAACTACCATGGCGAGGTCGTGGACTTGTGGCACAAGTTCTATGAAGCAAGGGAAATCACCTTGTCGTGTTTCATCAAAGCGGAATCGAAGAACGATTTTATCACAAAGGCTGTGCAGTTTGAACAGTTGTTCGACAAACAAGGAACGCAACGCCTTATGATTTCGGTGCATCCAATCAAGCCATTGGTGTACGAGGTGTATTGCAAGAACGAAATCAGCGTTACAAAGACGTGGAACGACCGCTTGATGGTAGGCACGTTTGACTTGAAGCTGACAGAACCCGAACCCGTGAAAAGAGTGCTGAAACATATCCGTGTGTCGGAAGCGACAAAGGAATGTGTGATAACGCTTACATCTGACAAGTATGTCAATATCTATTGGGGCGATGGAGAATCCGACCTTGACGTGTGCGGAACGAACAAGACCATAAAGCACACCTTCAAGGACAATGGCGACTTCTTCATTGTGATAACCGGGTGTATTGACGAGATAACGGACTTTACAACAAACGCAATCGTGATATGGAACAAATTGTAATAACAAGGGCTAATGGGGACAAAATCCCCATTGCCAACCGAAAGACCGCAACGTCCATCAAGAGCGCAAGCCAAAGTGTTACGCTTTTGGGCGATGACATCGTGAACATCGTTGTCGCTTCGCCCTTCAAGCAAACCTTCTTGATTGGCGATGTCATCTACATTTATGGTAACATATACCGCTTGAACCGCCTTCCCAAGGTGAAGAAGACCGGGATGCACGAATTTCAATATGAATTGGAGTTCGAGGGGGCGCAATATGACATGATGCGTGCCACATACGACTTGACTATTGACACAACCAAGAATGAACTTGCGGATGTGTCGGCGGATTCGTTGACGGGCAACATGAAGCGGTTTGCCGATGTGCTTGTGTCGAACCTAAACCGCGTGTTTCCGGGAAAATGGTTGCTTGGTGATTGTCCCGAAACATCGGAGGACACAACATTGACATTCGCCGAAACGGACAATTGCCTTTCGGTGGCGCAAGACCTTTGCAAGCAGTTCGACACGGAATTTGATATTGAGTATAACATCAAGTCGGGTGTCCATACAATCAACTTCCGCAAGGTTGGCAAGACGCTCCCTTATACTTTCCAATATGGCAAGAACAAAGGCTTGTATTCACTTTCCCGTGAAAACGTGTCAAGTGCGAACATCATCACACGCTTAAAGGTGTATGGCAGCACGGAAAACATAACCTACAAATACCGGGCGAAAAGGTTGTGCTTGCCGGGCAAGTCAAAGCAAGAATCATACATTGAGAAGCCCGAAGCCGTGGCAAAATATGGCGTTTGGGAAGGAAGAAAGTATTTCGACACCATCAAGCCAAGCAGAACGGGCAAAGTAACTGCGCTTGGTGGTTCGGTGCTTCAATTTGTGGATGACACCATGTTTGACTTGAACGAGAAGGATGCGGAAGGCAACACGAAATACCTTTTGACCGAATCATCCGCAAAGGTTCATTTCAACACTGGCAACCTTTCCGGATATGAATTTGAGGTTCACTCATACGACCATGCGACACACACGTTCACGTTGAAGAAGCAGACGGACGAAAGGGGAAACGTGTTCCCTTCGGATTCCTCAAAGGCTTTCCAATTCGCCAAGGATGATGAATACAAGTTGCTTGATGTCGCCTTGCCGCCGGAATGGGAGACCAAGGCGGAACAAGAACTTGCGGAGCAAGGAAACATCTACTATGACCAAAATTCGCAACCGAAGGTGCAATATGGATTGAGTGTTACCGAAAGTTTCTTGGCATCACTTTTGAGCAAGGACACCAACGGCAACGTGATGTGGGTGGGCGATTACATCCCGGTGAAGGATGCCGACATTGACGTTGAAAAGAATGTGCGTGTGAAGTCCTTCAAGCGTGATTTGCTGAAAGATTATTCGTACACATTGACAATATCGGACTTGGCGATAACGCCAAGCATCACAAACCGGGTCGTTTCGGAACTGATAGACCATGACAAGGTAATCACCATCAACAACCTAAAAGACCCGGCGAGGGCAAGGGCGAATTGGCGTTCAAGCCGTGAAGTGCTGAATATGGTGTTTGACCCGGAAGGCGACTATTACACCGACAAGATAAAACCGCAATCCATTGACACAATGGCATTGTCAGTCGGTGCGAAGTCAATGCAATTCGGCTTGGCAAACACCGTGTTTCAACCAAACTACGGCGGAAATGCAAACCGGGTGGTATATGAAGGCGGAGTGTTGACACATTACACCATCAACGAGGAAACCGCCGTGTCGTGGATGCTTGCCGATGGCGATGTGACATTGCCGGATTCATCGAAAGCATATTATATATATGCCAAATGCCAAAAGGAAGGCGATGCCGGAAGTATTGTGTTTGACTTGAACCAACACAAGGTTGATGAAGATGCAAGTTATTATTACTTCCTTTTGGGCGTGCTTAACTCTAAGGATGCGGAATTGAACGCACGTTCATTGGCTTTGACATACGGCTTCACGATGATAAACGGACGCTTCATCAAAACCGGGCGTGTCGAATCGGCGGATGGTACAACATATTTCGACCTTGACAATTCAGAAATCGGCGGTCGCATCGTATTTACGCAAAACGGACAGAAAAAGACGCTTGAAGAAGTGGCGGACGAAAGCCTTGAAAGCAAGAACTTCATCAACAACACGCTTCCGGGGGTGCTTGACAACATCCAACAGCAATTGGACGGTCAGATTGAACAATTCTTCTATGACACAGACCCTTCACCGCTTTCAACCTTGCCGAATGCGGAAGGTGCATTGCCAAACAGTGAATGGACGGACAAGGCAACGAAAGAAACACATCTTGGCGATTTGTACTATAATACGGACACGGGAAAGGTGTGGCGATACGTCAAAATTAAATGGTCGCCTACTTCGCATCATGTACCGGGCTTATTCTATTGTTGGCAAGAGTTGCAAGACACGGAACTTGCGCAAGCAATAGCAATAGCCAATGAAGCCCTTGGACTAAGCAAGGAAAAGAACCGCATTTTCACAACCACACCGATACCGCCCTACGATGTGGGCGACTTGTGGGTGCAAGGTGCATCCGGCGACATCATGCGATGCAAGACCGCAAGAGATTCCGGCAATTATGCCGCAAGCGACTGGGAAAAGGCTTCTAAATACACAGACAACACGGAGCTGAACACGTTCATCAATGGTGCTTTCGCCGATGCGGTCAATTCCATGACCGAACAGATTGACGGCAAAATCGAAACGTGGTTCCAGACCACCGACCCGGCTTCATCATGGACAACAACGGAAGATAAGGACAAGCACCTTGGCGATATGTGGTACAAGACGGACACCAAGGAATTGAAGTGCTATCGCAAAACTGTCTTTACGCTTGATAGGAAAAAATTTACCATATATGGTTGGACTAAGATAGAGGACAAGACCGCAATCGAAGCCTATGAAGCTGCAAGCACCGCACAAGACACCGCCGATGGCAAACGCCGTGTATTTGTGGCGCAACCTTATCCGCCCTATGATGTGGGCGACCTTTGGGTTGATGGGAAGGAATTGCGCCGATGCGTGACTGCAAGGGAATCCGGGTCGTACATGGTGAATGACTGGGTGATTGCTGTTTATTACGACAACACCAAGACAACCATTGATGGGGGCATCGTTACATCGTAACCATCCGAAATGAGCCGTCTTGTCAATACCCCATTAATATGCGAACT
>ERZ808286.439-NODE-439-length-27693-cov-27.925320_pt1 | contig 27693 bp, 32 predicted proteins | sample MGYA00521276_ERZ808286 | MGnify/ENA primary metagenome ERZ808286 (study PRJEB31516, sample SAMN03275607) | gut metagenome | biome: mammalia-associated habitat; material: feces | host: Papio cynocephalus | place: Kenya | collected 2012-08-01 ... | reverse complement strand
TTCAGATTGTTATTTTGCAGTTCCTTGTATATTTCAGGATATTTTGATTTCAGATCATTTTGATTCACTTTATATACAAGTTTTTGTGAGGATATTTTAATTACATAATCCAATTCTTCTGTGTATATCATTACCTTTCCATTTCTTGTCATATACTTCATAAAGAATTCATTGAATTCCCTGTCCTTCTTCTTTATCTCCACCCACTTGTGAATGAGATCACTTATAGTCTTTTCTGTAATTTCCATATAAAATAAACTTATTACTATATATTTATGTGAGATCATTTTTCATTTTTTTTTTTGATCCCATACATTTATAAAGATAATTATACATATTACTAAATTTTTATTATATTCAAAACAAAAAAGTTCAATCTTTCTACTCCGGCACTCCACTTCCGTTTCGAAAAGACTGAACTTGTATATTTCTCATTGATCATCTGTCATATTGTGGAGTGAGACATCAAATCAATCATTATTCTTCATATATGACACTGCAATAACTGTGCCATACTATATTTATGAGAGTTCAAATTTCATTTTTTTTTTTTGATCCCATACATTTATAAAGATAACAAAGATTTTTCATATTTTTTTCACTTTCTTGATAGGCTTTGTTATATTTACTTCAAGGGGTCTCAAATGGACAACTACTCCACTTTGACATATAAACTCAAAAAATGGCAGGACCCCCCCATAAATAAAGTATAAAGTTATGAAAATATTTGCAAAGGACATCAGGGAGAGACTTGAATTTGACAGGTGTGGTTATCACTATGTGAACATCTGTCTTGACATTGATAAACATTCAGGCATATGGGAGATGAGAAAGGGGGACAGGTCATATGGTTTTGAAGTTGTAAGGGGAAAGAAATATAAGAACCCAGATGGCAATATAGTCTATATCTACCCATCTGATGAACAATTCGGCACATATGGCTGGTATCTCTGTGGCAGAAATGCATTGAACAGGTCATTGAATAAACTCAAATCATTATAAGAAAAACTTATGGATACATCACTTATGGATACAAACACAAGATTTCAAAAATATCTCAATCATATTTCACCGGATCTGTCATATAAATTGATTGGACTGACACTTCTTTTATTGCATCCTGACTTTGTGGCAGAGATTGACCTGAAAACTGACAAAATGACAGTCTATACACTTGGCAGACAGAGAATAAGTGAGCTGGACATTGAAGTGATTTATGATTTGTGCAAGAATGTAGGCATCATTTCATCCTATTTGGACATCCCCTGTATGGCACAGAAATTGCAGGACAGATGAATAGATAGAGAACTCATTATTTTTTGTATATAAATTATCTAATTGTTTCTTTCCCTTTTCTGTCGTGAGATACAAAAGGGATTTTTATATTTTCACATAAATACACTATGGACATCAATATATGGTTGAAGAAATAAACAGACAATACACTGAATGGCAGAAGGAGTTGTCCATAAGGGAGATGAGACTGAGACCATCTTACTTTATTGAGAAGGACAATGACAAACTTGACTTTCTGCTTGACTGCATAGGGATAAAAATGAAAACACTGCACAGAAAATGAAGAAACTGATTATATTGATTTTGATGTTGTTCTCCGTCTCGTGTGGAACTGTGAAGTATGTCCCTGTGGAGAATAAGGAGACAGTGAATGTGAGGGACAGTGTGGTGTTGAGGGACAGTGTGGTGGTGTCCTATATAAATAAAGAGAGAGTGGTTGATGTGGTTCCGGCTTATGACACACTGGTCTTGAATTCGACATATGCAAAATCTATTTCTTTTGTCGATACTCTCACACACACATTGAAAGGCACACTGACACAGAAGGACACCATACCTGTGAAGAGCAGGATTGTGTATAAGGACAGGATTGTGTATAAGGACAGGATCATAAATAAGGAAATACCTGTTGAAGTTGAGAAACCTGTGAGATACATTCCCAAGTGGGTGTGGTATAGTCTGGGTGTCAATTTATTGATTTTGTTATATTTGATAATGAAGTTCAAAAACTTTTTTTCATAATTTTATTGTTTTATTTTTTGTATATGAAAAAAGAGAAGCCGTGATGGTCTCTCTTTTTTGTTTTATATATGTGTGTGGGATTATGCAGAGATGGTCAATCCAGAAACTGTCCATCCCTTTTCAGTGCAAGAAACAACAAGATTGGTCAGTTCATTGTTCTGATCTTGAATTGTCCTCTTAAAAAATACTGTCTTTGGGTTTGTGTTTGTTGTCTTTGAGCAGGCAGTAAGGATTGATTTTATACTGTCAAAGGTGAGTTCCGGGCAGTAATCGAAATCTATCCTGTAATTTATTGAACCTGTAAATGTGATGTCAGTCAAGGAAGTGCATTTCAAGAACATACATTGATTATCTTGTGATGAAGTCAAGTCAAGACCACCTATCTCTTTCAATTTTTTGCAGTTCTCAAACATATTGCTATAAAATTTTCCTTTCTTTCCATACAGTTCTCCCACTCTTAACAAATTATCACACTGATAAAAGGCATATTCGAAACCTGTGCATTCGGTCAGTGAAAGAGAAGGAAATGACTGTATTGTCTTACATGACCGACAGATACTTGATATCTCCTCTATTTTAGTAGGATTTCCGACAAAGTACACATATTCAAGTTCCGTGCAGTTCTCAAACATACTCCCTAGAGTTGTTGCGGATGTTATATTAAACTGTGGAGGTTCTTTCAAACTGGTGCAGTCTTTGAACATGTCATTGAAAGTCTGCACATTTATAGTGTTGAACTGCGGCACGGAAATTAATGAACTGCAACCTTTGAACATACAATATAAATCTATGGCATGACCCGTATCAAATGAAGGAACAGATATGAGTTTTTTACAGTCATTAAACATCCAACTAAAATTAGTTACTCCTGACGTGTCAAAAGCAGGGACATATCTCAAATTTGAACAACCATTAAAAGTATAAAATAGTGTGGTTCCGTCTATTTCATATAAAGGAACTGATATGAGACTTGTGCAATTATTAAACATACCAGTTCTCAATTTTATGATTGAAGAATATTTAGGGTATTTCATTTCTGTGTCATTGGAATAACCGGCCTTTATATCAAGGGATTTGTCATAGGTCGAAACAAACATATCAGGACTCTTCCACTTATACCACCTGACATTATTTTTCAGTTCATTTATATTATTTTGAGACCATCCAAGTTCAGTGAGACCATTTTCATCAACCACACCTGTCCACTGACTGTTTGATGTTGAAGTATCCGACACATTCACTATAATCGAAACATATTCAATCCCTGTATAACCTGCATCATGACCATAATTGTATGTTCCATTTTCAGTTATATTCCATGTCTTATCCTGATTGTGAACTCCTTCAAGAGTGCCTTCAACACCCAGAATATTCACGCCTGACTTTATGTTTTCAGGAGTTATATCACTGTCTATGGAGGCATCTACTCCCTTAACTGTAATCTTGTCATAACCATCAAAACCATCTGGTGCAATTATCTGTTCAGTTGTCTCTGGAGTAATTTCTGTTTCTCTCAAATCAGGGACAGAAGAAGGAACATTGACAGTTATTTCACCCCCGTTATACTCACCGTCAATTATATAGGTGTTGTTCTCCACATATCTTCTCACAAGTTTTTCAGTAGGGTGTATGTCAGTGGTTATATTTACCTTGTTATAGACAGTCCCATCATCAGGAGTAAAGACATATGCATTGTTTTCAGTCAGTGTCTTTGCCAGTTCAGTCTCTGGTTTTTGATCAGCAGGCACATTCACCTCAACAGACTTATAACCATCTTCTCTGGTATATGTGCCATTTTCAGTGATTTCTATGTCTGTCAGTTTGTCCTTCTGCTGCTGAATTCCTTCTGCCTTTCCCTCTGTCTTGCCTACACTATAACCCTGATCATAGTAAGACTGGGTATCAACATCCACATTCACATCCACATTTCCCAGACCTGAATAACCCTTGTCAAATCTCACATTATATTGTCCGTTCTTTGTGATATTCAGTGCCTTGTCCTGCAACTTTGCCACATCCACATTCAAATGAACAGATGAGAAACCAAGACCTGTAGGAATATAGTTATACTCACCATTTGCCACAATATTGACATTGAGTTCCTCCTTTGAGAAATCATCAGTGCATTCTCCCACAGGCACTGTTATATTCAGTTCAACATATGCACCTGCCGCTTCCGCAAGAAATCTTTGAGTGAATGTGTTATATGCACCCATAGAAGTGTCAAGATTGTGATTTTCAAGTGCATAGACTATATTGTCAATCACCTGTATGGCAGTGGACTGGACTTCTATTTCATTTGATTTGTCCTCATTCAGTCTGTCTGCATACCCCAGATAAAAAGAATATGAGATGAAGTCATTGTTTCTTCTGTGTGTTATCTGTTGAAGAATAATTGCAGAATATTTTGCATCGGATGAGTTCAAGTCAATAAACTCATCAACGAAACTGTGTATGTTAGGTTGTGCCAGTGAAATGGACTTTATCGTATTTGTGATTTGTAAAAGTGTCATAGTGAAATGATTATGTTTATTGAGTGATAGTGAGACCTGAAACTGTCCATCCCTTTTCAGTGCAAGAAGCAACAAGATCGGTGAGTTCATTGTTCTGATCTTGAATTGTCCTGTCGAATGAGAATGTCTTTTTTTTATCGGGGTTAGAACATTTTGACATTGCAACAAGAAATCCTTTGATAGTGTTATAGTCAAGTAATGGTAAGTATCCAGGTGAATTTTCAGTCCATGAAAATGATATACTACCTGTTATATCTATATGTTCCATTTTAGCATTCTGTGGATAAAACATATAAAACATTCTGTAAGGCGAATATGTTACGGATGAAAAATCCAGTGTTGATATGGTTTTTAGTTCATAATCATTTGAAAAAGTCTGATTGAATGATGTTATATTCTCTGTGTGTAGTCCAGTAACAGTCTGCAACAAATCGCACTGATAAAATGTATTACTCATACTTTTTACATCATTACCATATACAAAATTGATATGTGTCAATTTTGTATTCTGAAATAAATTATCACATGTTTGTAAATTAGGTAAAATAAAATTATTTTCGATTCCATCAACAATAACCTTTTCCAGTTTATAACAATTTCGAAACCCTGAATCAAACCAATTGACATTGGTTAAGTTTTTTAGTATAACCTTTTTTATTGTATAACAGTTGTTGAACATACAGGAGAAATTCGTCCCTTTTGATGTGTCAAGTGCAGGAATTGAAGTCAAAGCAGAACAGTTGCTGAACATATAATCGAAATACAGGCCGTTTGATGTGTCAAGTGCAGGGACTGAAGTCAAAGCAGAACAGCCGTTGAACATATAACTGAAATTCGTCCCTTTTGATGTGTCAAGTGCAGAGACTGAAGTCAAAGCAGAACATCCATCAAACATATTGGAGAACTGCATCCTATCCTGTGTAGGGAATAAAGGAGCATATATAAGTTTTGTGTCATCTGCATACTTTTTCGTATTTGTATAATCAGCAAGCAAAGACTTACTATATTGTATATCATTATCTATTTTATCATTCATGTCATCAGATTCTTCATCGGTATAACCTATTTCAGTGAAGTCATGTGTGGCAACCTTCACCTTCACTTCATTATAACCATATCCTTTCGGTTTGTAGTCATATGTGCCGTTTTCAGTCAATTCAACATCAAGTTTCTCAACCCCCTGTGATTTTGAAGAATTCAGTCCGTCTCCATATCCCTTATCCACATTCTTGCTTCTCGGTCCACCCAGAAATATTCCACAGCTTGCACTTGAATAGAGATTTGAGTTTATGGCATTGCACTGTCTTGTGTTCAGCTGGGGATAGTCATCTTTATTCTGCAAGAGAAAATGCTGAAGTCTCTCACAATAGAAGTCCGCTTTCTGCTGATAATAGTCATGTATCTGGTTCACCTCACTCACAGGCAACGGCTCCATCTTCTCATCACTCACTCTTTGAAGACCTGCATTGTCTATCTTCACTGATGTGATCATACATATATTGGCACAACTTTGATATGCAAGATAGTATTGACATTGAAGAAGAAGTCTGCCGTATGTCTCCCTCACGTCATCAATCTCAACCTGTCTTTTCAGTTCATCCAATAGAGCATCACCAAGGATTTCTCTCAAATTTATCTCCTGGCTCTCCCTTATGGCAGGAAGAAGAAGCTTGCCCGACATGTTATCACTGATGTTTGTCAGGTTCTTTATGCTCTGTTCAGTTATAAGTAAAATGTCCGTCATATTATTCAAGTGTAAATGGTTGTATGCTTATTTCTTTGTCCGTCAATTCTGTAAGAGTCTTTATCAACATGTGCTGCAAAGGTCTTATCACTGTCCTGTTATAGAGTTTGAATGCCTCACTGAACTCCTGTGTGTTGAAACCGAGATTGTCCTTGTTTATCCCTATGAGCTGCCCGTTGAACCTGAATGCCTTCAATATCTCATCCTGACTTCTCTCTATCAATGACTTGTATTTCTCACCGTAGTCATCAATCTCAAGTTTCTGCAATTCCGCACTGTGTTCCTTGTCATTTGCAAAACTCACTGCAATTCTTCCTGCATTCTCCGTCCCTGTAAACTTCTCAATCAAGTCATTCTCAATCTCATCAGCCTGTTCCTGATTAGGTATGCCATTGTTGAAAGTGATCAAATAACTCCCTGAAAATCCGTTTGCAAGTGCATTCAAATGAAACTGGTTTATTCTTCTCTGCATCTCCGCACACTCCACTGCCGTCTGCCAGGGACATACAGGATAGGTGGTTATACCTGAATTGTCATTATAGCAGAAGATTGATGAATAGACTGAATTGTCATCCTTATATGCAGGATAACTTGTGGTCTTCACCCTGCCCCATGATTTGTTCCAGTCCTTTGAGTAATAGAAAACAGTGTTATACTCATCACTTCTCAATCTCTCGAATGGTATGTAATAGAGTGATTTCTCACCTATCCTGTTTCTTATCACATTCACCGCATATCCACCGAAAGTGAAATAGTCCTTCATCAGTTTCTTTGACAGTTCATAGATTGTCTCACCCCTGTCATTGATTATAAAGTCATAGTCAATCTCTGTTGCATCACCCGCTCCAATCCCGTTTCCGCACACATAGTCAGTTGCTGTGTCTATGCAGGACTTCAATGTTGTGCAGGACAGATATAGACTTCTCAAATAATCAGGCCATTGATTGCCTTCACCCCATGAAATGAAACCCCTGTGCGTGTCAGTCTCAACCGGTGTGATAATGTTCTCCTGATCATATTTATTGATTGCCGAGAACACCATATACTTCTTGTCTTGTGTCATATCCTTCATTTTATATGTCTCTTGAATATTTATAACCTGATATTTTCTCATCACCCGACTTCACATCCACACTATAATCACCATATCTCAAAAGACCAGATGACAAAGTCTCATCACCTGACTTCAATTTATACTCATACTCACCTTCGGGAAAATCGGGTGTGAACTCAATGTTATAGTATTGAATGTTGAACTCACTGTCTCTCACTTCATACTCATACTCCTGTCTTGTGGTGGTGTTGAATAGGACAAACTTATACATTCCTGTGTCATTTCTTGATAAATTGACAGGAATTTGTATGTTTTTTGTCTCAATATCGGATGAAATGTATATCATTTTATTTCAATTTACAGGAATATATAAAAAAAAGACCGGACATATAATCCGGTCTTCATTCTCTCTTACCCTGATCAAGTCCTATCCTTCCAGTATGTCGGTGAGTGCATCAGGAGATATTTCATACGGGAACTCATCACTCTCATCCGTAAGTTCTATGGTATACTGGTTTGCGTCTGTCCTTGCGGCTCCGGTCTCTCCCGTACCATTTGACGCATAGACTGGTTCATTATATCCCAGATACCAGTATTTGCCGTTGTTGTCGAGCACTATGACGGCCATCTCACCAAGAGTGAGCGCCTGCATCTCTATCCTTTTCTGGGTTTCCATCTTGGCGAAATTGACTGAAAGCACGGTGGTTATGAAATTGACCCCATTGGCGGCGTCTATGGTCGCGGTGGAAGTGAAGGACGCGGCTCCTTTCTTGAACCTGTATGCCTGAAACTTCTTTGACGTGTTCATGGTGATGGTCTTTATCTGTCCGCTGGCGTCATCAAGGGACACTCCGGTCACATCGCTCCTATTTGCGACATACACTACCTGAATACCACCCCTGTTGGCGTCACAGTTTGCAGGAAGACCTGAAAATGTTTGTGGATTACATGCCATATTATATACAATTTTATTTTCTTTATAAAAAGGGAGATCATTCAATCTCCCTTTGATTTTATTGGAGATTAGGCCTCTGCCGTATAAACTATTTCATCTGGATAAGCGACATTCACACCTGCTGCAAAGTTGATTGCAAGTCTGAACTCTTGATTGTCATTGCTATACCAGAGTTTGAAGGTCTGGTCATCATCTTCTGCGGATACACCATAGAACATGTTTGAGAGACGACCTGCAACAATCTTGTCCTCACCTGCACCAGCAGTGCCATTGAGACCGGAAGTTGCGATCACCCTTACAGAAGTGCCAGGGAGAAGATACTCACCATCCTTATAGTCCGGATTGAAATGGTAAAGATTTGCAGCCACAAGATCCTGAATGAAGTTTCTATACATACCTTCACTCACAAATATTACAGTATCTTCCTTCATGACCACCTCACTCGGGATTGCGGCATAGACAGACTTGATAGCTTCATATGCTCCCGTTCCCTGTGCCACAACCACCTTTTTTGCGGTCGCTTCATTTGAGAGAATTTCAAGAAAACCGTCAAACTGATTGCCGTCAGCCTTCTTTCCCTGCCAGATCATCTTCTCAATACCTACCTTTACTCCATCAAGAACTCCGTTTACAAAGTCCTCCTCAAATGGAAGAGTCTCCTTTCCTGCTGTCAGTGCAACCTGATATGACGCCCATTTGCCGAGAAGTGCCTTATCACAGAAAGACATATTCACTTTGAGATATGCCGGATCAATATATCTCTGTGAAAGGGTTGAAGTCCCGGCATCATCCCAACCACAAGATCCACCATCACCGAATACGACATCAGTGGATATGAGATTGAGTGCGGTCTTTGATTTCACATCGGCCACAAGTGTAAGAAGTTCAGCCGTCTTTGCACCGAGAATAGTCTTTGCTATCAACGGAAGTCTCTGCTCATCAACATATGCAGGAAGACTGTTTACTATTGGATTTGCCATAATTATAAAAATTTATTTTGTTTATCTTTTTTATTTGGATCCGAAAATCCTTGAATATTTGTCAACTGTCTTGTTTCCTGTGGGATTCTTCTTGCCGACCTGCTCAAATTCATCAACAACAGGCTCTGCCACAGGTGCAGTCTCTATCTTTGAAACTCTCTCAATAAGTTCTGCAAGTGCTCTTTCAAGTTCTGCAACCCTGCCTTCAAGTTTCTCTATAAGGTCATCCTTCTCTGGTTCAGTTTCAGGTGTTTCAGTTTCAGGAGTTTCAGGTGCAGTCTCTTCAAGTTCCTCTGTTTCAGGTTTCTCTTCAACAGGTTTCTCTTCTTCAACCTCCTTGTCCTTGATTTCCTCCACCTTTCCATCCTTGACTACAAAGACCTTATCATCTGCAACATATTCACCATCTGGTGCAGAGTTCTCATCAAGATAGACCTCATCTCCGACTTCGAGCTGTTTGTCTCCGTTCCAAGTAAGTTCACCTTTGTCAGTAGAGACACCCTCAAACTGCAAGAGAATAGACTTCAATGCTTCTTTTAGTGATTTCATATTTTTTACTTTTTTATGTTTATCTTCAAATTTTTCTTCGATAAGGTTGAAAAGTCCCTGAACAGAAAATCCCTTGACTTCACCTGACTTCACCTTCTCCCAAACATGGTTATTGTTCACCTTATAACTTACGATCCATGAACCATCAGGTATGTCATTGAACTCAACAGGACAAATGTTTCTTTCTTTGTCAATAAGATAACTTTCAACCATAACTATACCATCAACAAAAGCAGAGTCATTGTGCTCTATATTGACAGAATTACCCAGACCGAACTTGAAATACTTCTCAATCAACTTCTTTATGGTCTCCTTTGAGAATTTGACATAGTATTCTTCACCATAAGGAGATACTCTATATATAGGTGTGTCAGCAAGAAGTGCAACACCAGTGATTATATGTTTCTCATCATCAGTAAATTGAAGGACTTTCTGTTCATCCTTTGAGAATTTGAGAAAATCAACCTTAACCGCAGGGAATTCTACAAGAGATACTGCATTCAACCCTGTCTCACAATCAAGCATATCTACAGTAATGTCATATACTTTCATCTTGATCAATTTTACTTTTCTGTAATATATAAGTAATGAAAAAAATATAAAGAATAGGACATACAAGATCAAAAAACAGGGTGTTTATGGTTATAACTAAAACATCCAAAACTTCAGAGTTTTTTTATGATTATCTATATAGAGAGAAACAAAAAAACTCTGAACTTTTGGATGTTTTAGTTATACTCTGTATCCATCTCTTATGCGACAAAAAAATATAAAAAGAAAGAACAGAAAATCAATTCTGTTCCTCCTATTTTTAGAAATTACTCTCTTCAACTCTCACCTTGACATCATTCTGTGCAGTGGTTATATCACTTTCAAGCACATATACCTTCACATTCTGCTGTCCCTCTGTTGTTCCCTCACTCACTGCATTCTGTAATGACTGTATATCTGTCTTCCCCATAACCGTCTGTGAATATGATGGAGCATATGAAGCTGCTGATGAACTTATTGAAGCACTTGCACCTGCACTTGATCCAGAAGACACAGAACTTGAAGAACTTGAACTCTTTATGGCAGCAATCTGTGTGGCAGCAGTAGATGCAATGGTGGCTGTCTTTGCTATGGTGGATATGAGAGACTTTGCATCAAGGGCAGCCTTTGTCCCTGCCGCTAATGCTCCTGTTGCCCCTGCCGTCTGTAAGTTTATGATTGCAGTCTCCTTTGCATAACCGGACCATAAGTCAAATATGGATGCAGCACTTTGACCAACTATGGATGCAATCTGGAATGCCTGCAATGCCTTCTGTCTCCTCTTGTATTCCTTTTCACTCAATTTACCTGTCTTGTATTGTTGATCAAGCAAACTATTCCATCCATCACCTATTGAACCCAGAATAGAAGAAATATCACTTGCCAGCTGTGAATATTCTTCTCTTTTTTCTGCAAGTTTCTCTATCTCAGCAATTTGATTATTGATTTCTGTCTGTCTTGTCTCTTCCTTGTCTGATGCAATCTGATCATTTATGTTCTTTATGATGTCAGCTCTCTTTTGCTCATATGATTTTGTGAGTTCAAGTGTGCTATAACCATACTCCTCATAAAGTGCAAGTTCTTCCTTATACTGGGCATCAAGTTCCTGCAATTGAAGTTGTTCAGGAGTCAGACTTTCTTCAAAAAGCCTGTTCTGTATTGCCTTTATCTTCTCATCCTTCTTGTTTTGTTCATCCAAGAATACCTTGTCCTGCTCTTCAAGATAGGTGTTAATGTCATCAAAGGACTGTTCTATAATCTCATTTGCCTTTTTGAGACTATCCGACATGGAATCAGAACTGTCTTTCACCGAATTCTGGGCTGAAACCAACTGACTGTAGATGTCCTTTGACTTTTCTGTAAATTCCTTCTCCACCCTGTAATAGTTTGCCCGTACCTTTGCAAGATTCTCATTGTCTTCCTTTGAGTTAGGTGCCTGTGCCGCTTTCCACTCGGCAATGTCAAGTTCCTCTTTCGCTATTGCAAGTCTCTCCTGATTTATCTCCTTTTCAAGATCGATGGCCTTCTGGAGAAACTTCTGTCTTTCCTCCGAAGAATACTTGTCGGTTTGAACAGCCTGAAATTTGAGTTTTGAAATTTCAGACTCCTTTCTTGCGGTCTCCTCCTCTTCCTTTCTCCTTCTCTCTTCAAGTGCAATCTGTCTCTCTGTGTATTCGGTTGAAACATCAAACATGGTCTTCTCCGCATTCACCACGTCCTGCATCTGTTTCAGTTTTGCATCAGAGACAACTCCAATCTTGTTGAGCCATTCGGCAATCTTCACACTGCCTTTGGCAACACCGTCAATAACAGAAGTATAGAGATTGACAAACCCCTCCACCGCATCAGAAAGAATAGAGAAACCCTTCTTTATACCATCCACCACAGGATTGAACACAGTGAGAACAGTCTTCAATACACCTCCTATCTTTGACCAGCTCGACAACACATTTCCTGCCAGTTTTGAAATCCAGACAATGACATCACCTATGACATTGACTATTTTACCCATCACCGTCTTGAAACCGTTGATTATGGGTTCAAGTTTAGAAAATGCAACCTTCAATTTGTTTGACGCTTCTTCATTTGACTTGAAAGCAGAAACCAATGCCTTTACAGCAACAACCACAGCAGCGATGACGGCACCTATGGGATTAGCGATAAGTGCCTTGAATGCCTTGTTTATTCCACCTATACCTGTCTTTACCAGTGCCATAGGATTGTTCAGGGCTTCAAATTTCTCACCTATCTGTTCAAGACCACCAGTGAATGCACTTGCATAATTGCCGACATTTCTTTGATAATTTCCTATTGAAGCATCCATAGACTTCAACTGGTCATTGATACCGTTTATCTTCTCCGCAAGCGCACTCCTTTCAGTCTCGTCATTAGTAGCCTTGAACGCTTTTTTGAGTTCGGACATCTCCTTTGACAGTGCATTATAACTCCCGGCGGCAGCATCAGATTTTGTCTTTGAAACTGAAATTGCATCATTATATGCACTCTGGACTTTGTTGAGATCAGACAGAGTGTGTTCATATTCATCGGTGTCTTCATCCATTTTAGACAGGGATACAGACAAATGCTCTATTGTAGTCTTGTAGTCCTTGAATGTCTTGATGGAAGAAAGAATGTCATCATCCATTTCTTCAAGTTCATCCGATAAGGACTTTATGTCTTCAACGGCCTTGGATACATCTACCGAGACCACTTTCTTTATTTCTTCTGCCATAGTTATTTAGATTGAATTATTGTAAGTACAGTTATATATTTGTATGTGAATGTGAGAGTGCATGTCCTTTCCTGTCCGGTGTCATTGGCCTCTATATATACAGTCACCCTGTTGTCGGATCCAAGTTTTGCGGTTGCCCAGTCGGATGAAGGACGGACATAAAAAGCATATTTGGAAGTGTCTATCACAGTGTTGAATTCCACATTGACACTCTGTTTTGTGTTGTCCGCTTTTATGACCGAAGGTGTGACTGTAAATTCACCATCCTGTCTTACATACACATCTTTGAACTTGGTGAGATAATTCAGTGTGAAATACCCGGACCGTTCATCCAATCCGGTGTTCTCCTGATATTTTATTGTGATGCTCGGCACTCCTGATGAAATCCCCGATGTAACTGTGAACCATGAATTGTCATTGTATATTTTATATGCGTTTATGGATTCAAGACATTTTTCATCCAAAGTCATCACATATGTGCCTGAACCACTGCGAAGGCTTATGGGATTTTCAGCGTCGTCTCCATCGTCAAAATCAGGAAAAGGAAGCACATACGAGTTGACATCATTCACTTTTATGAATTCAACCTTGGTGAGATTGTTCTCATAGTTGAAGTCCGTCATCTTGTTTATCACCCACACGCATCCCCCGAAATAAAACATGGTGTGCATGACGGCATACGGATCTTCAATTCTCATCTTCGTCTCAACAAGTCTGGTATCGACACTGTAGAGATCGGCCAGATATTCATCAAGAAATGTTTTCCTTGAGATGGTGTTGATCTCAGAATAACCCAAATCCGGATACACATAGGTCTGTGCGGGCTTGCCGAAATCAAGAGACCAGTCCACTCTGTTTCCTATCTGCATCCTGTTGAATTTAGGGAATTCCGCCGATGTCGCATATGGACACACACCTGCCGCCCAGACCGGAAGAACGGTGTTTATCCAACATCTTTTTCCGTCTGTGAGATTTTCGAAACCTTCTATGTCATCGGTTATGTAATTCACGTTATATGCTATGTCATATGTGGAATAATCACTTATCTTGTCCCATCTCGGTGCCGTGTTTTTTCCCGTATAGAGAAGAAAGACATCTGAGCCGTCCACGGATTTGTTGTCGGTGTTGGAGAATACCGGTTTCGCTGCACCATCCATGTCCTTGTCCCCTTCCTGTGTTCCTTTTTTCATATATGCCGAAGCGAGAGTCATGGTTATCTTCGCATACACGGCAGGATGCAGATCACCTATAACAAGAGGGTCTTCCGTGTTGTTCTTGTTCCAGAGTGTGTATTTGATATCATTCTGTTTCAACCATGACGGCATGATTTCATATGTCCTGTCAAGATTGTCCACCTTGTCATCATATACCAGCTGATATGTCGAGAAATACGGTCCGGACCTTCTCACATCCACCGTGTTCTTCATTATCTGGTTTGACGGCACGGTCTTTGAAGAGTTGTCGAATTCCCATCCGGTGTCTATACCGTACACACCATAATCTTCTCCCATCTTCTTCTTGTATTCTCCGCTAATCCTGTCTTCACCCTCCTTCCAGTCATATTTTAGTGTCCTGAAAGAGAAAGCCAATGGGGTTATCTTGATATCGGACATGTCTATCTTTCCGGAGATGTCTTTCAAGTCGGAACTGTAAAAACTGTATCTCGGTGTTATTTTCAACGTCCTTGTAAACGGATCATAATCATACCAGAGCGAAAATGACTTGGTATATGAGATGAGATATTCATAAGGTGTCTTTGAACTGCCGAACAAAGTCTTGTGGTTTATGGTGTCTCCAGATTTCACATCTTCATTATTCTCATACAACATGGGAAGTGTTATCCAGATGTCATTCCAGTATGGGTTGTCATCGTGAAACCATGATTTGTCCAGATCCATGGTGAAACGTGGTTCAACCTTTTCTTTCAAATAGTTCTCTATCATCTTGAAAAGGAACTTCATCGAAAATACAGGACGTTGCATCCAACACCTGTGATCACCTACTTCCCATTCATCCATCCCGTCCCCCGTTTCAATCAGTCCCCACCTGTTTCCGTATTCATCTGCCCATGTGATGTAGTCCCCCGATGCAGTGATAAGATAATTGTGTTCTATGTCCCCGATCCATATGTCGGTCATCACCCCCGGCTTCGCGGGAAGTGAATTGCCACAATAAACCGCTATCTTTCTGTTGTCGAAACCATCAAGTTCAGGAAGTCCATTATAGCAGGGTGCGAAATTGATGTAATCCCACTTTGAGTATCCTGTCCTGTCCCCATTGATCCTGTCCCACGCGGATTTGACCGTACTCCTGCTTATGGTGAAGTCGAGATCCACCCAGTCATATGAAACTATGTCATATAACGTTATTTTGTTTCCGTCGCTGTCATATTGCAGATTATACATGAAATCCCCCAGACCCCCATAGAGAGAGATCTGAAACTCCCTGTATTCTCCCTGTCCAGTTATCTTCGTCAGTTTCAAATAACCCCTTTCAAGCAAATTTCCATTTGAATATATTTCAAACTGTGTTCTTTTTGACGGATTGAAAGTCTGGGTGTTCTGGTGATAATCGAACCTGTATATCTCATTGAATATCTTACAGTTATTCTTTGTGCCAGGGAGTGTGACAGACTTCGTGTATGAATTCTTCACTGCGGTGGGATCACTGTAATCACTCTGTTGATAGGTGAACAAAATCAAACTGTCATCCTTTATGTCCGCTCTTTGATTGTTGATATAAAGTTCCTGTTTCATGTCATCTCAATTTTATGTGGCTCTCCTTGAATTGGAGTTCGTATTGTATCAGTTTTCTGCCGTTCCTGAAAGTCTTCTCATCCCAGGAGGTTGAAGTGAGATAGACAGGGATGAGTGTCCTTGAAGTGTCGGTGAAATCCTGAAAATAAATGACGGGTGATGCAAACAGATTGTCATACATCAGTCTGGACTGTTCATCCGACAACCATCCTGTAACAGTGGAATATGTTGTGGATATTGACTTTATTAAATATTGTTTGTCAAAGTCCTGTGAAAAATAGTCAGTGCCGGTAGACCATTCCTGCCTGTCTATGTCCTGTTTCCTGTTTATGGGATATTCAAACAGAAATGTGTCCCAACCCCCCAGAGAATTGACATATGTGAGAGCGCCATATCCACATCTCTCATCTTCCGGTTTCCATTCCATCACCTTCGCATCCCCATTGGTAATATAATATTTCGTTATGCCAGATGAAACCGCATCTCCCATACAAAGGGTGGATATGAAATAATCCTGACTATATGGTATTTCAATTTCATGATCACCATCTCCGTCAACATAGTGATAAACCCAGCTGTTCAGGTCAGTGCTTTCAAAAAATGAGACAGTGAGATGTTCCCGTACATCCCAGTGAAAATTGATGGGACGTGAGACTATACCACCAGATGTCGATATAGAATTCATGGTGTCATATGAATAAGACCAGTCATACCAGACGTCCATCTCATATCTCGGTTCAGTCTCTTCACCTGCGTAAATGCTGAAAGTCTTGTTTTGTGTAACAGCATTGACAGTTGATCCATTGTTGTTCCATGTGAAATACGGAGACAAGTGGTTCATCAGGATGGATTTCAAATGTATTTCCGTTTCAGGATCATCATTAGGAGACTTCACATAGCCCGAATATATCACATTACCCCCGTCATCTTTCACCGTATATGCACCTTCCGGCATTGTGAAACCCCTGTCATACCATATGGGATATTTTACTTTTGTAGTAGCCATAGTGTTTGATTTGTCTGTAATATATAAGAAATTACCTGTGCAGTTTCAGGATGAGATCAACATTCTCCAATATGTCATCATAGCAGGCCTGTTCTATTTTGTCGGACCAATATGATTTGTCGGTGTCCAAAGACCTTGATAAGAAGAATGTGGGTGTTGCCTTTGTTCCATCTCTCCCTATCGCACGAGAAATGAGAAATGCAAGCTGTTTCTTTGTGGGCAACTTTCCTTTTGCAGTGGGATAAGGTGTGATATGTCTGATGTCAATCCACTTCTCAATTGCGGAGATAGGTGGCATCTTACCTGCCTTTCTGCCATATTCTGCATATTTCCAATAGGACTCTGCTTTGAAGATTATATTGTAGTAATTCCCGTCAATATCGACAGTGAAAGAAATGTTGTCTTTGAGTTTATAGTAATCTGGCATATTCTTCCTTGAAGTGTCCAGAAGATACATGCTGTAGTCTTCAAGTGTTTTTTGTAAATGTGTAAATGTCATCTCTGTCTCAATTTTTTTATATAATCCTGTTCTTTCTTATCATATGCAATAGAAAATGACACGACATTGAAGAAATAGTAGACATTGACATCATAAACATCAGACCATCTCTCCTTTGTCATATCACTGTATCTTTTTATGAGGCTGAGATATGAAAATCCATCAAACTGTCTATCTTCTTTCTCAACTCCACCGTCATTTTCTCCATCTCCTGTCTCTCCCTCCCCTTCAACTTCTTCACCATTTTGATCGAATACCGAAGGGAAAGATATAATGATTTGATGTATCCGATCAGAATAAAATTTAGCAGAGACTGTATGTCAATCCACAGCATATTCTCCCTTATCAGTCTCTGGATTTCCTTGATGTCATAACCATCATTGTATTTTTGACCATCAGGAACCAGAAATATTGAGAGTATCTTGTCATAGTTATCCCTGAAAGGAAGTGTGATGAAATTTTGATAGTCGATAAAAGCAGCAACACACATTTCTTCCGCATTCACAACCTTACATTTATACTCACCAAGTTTTATATAATTAGGTTTGTAATTCTTTCTCAACTTGAATTCATTTAGAAAGTCAAGCTGTGCAATCTTTCTTGTTGCCTCATTGACAGGGAGATTATAGAAGTCATTCAAGTCCATATCTTCAATTGCACAACACAGTCTTGCCTGTTTGTCCATGTCAGTTATAGTGTCATCATAGAGAATGTCATAAATCTCCCAATATTTCTCCCCTGTAATGTGATCCCAACTGTATGGGGACATCCTGTAGGGTGTGTCTATCTTATTCTTCTTCATATGTTTATCTTATTTTATGTGAATGTCCTATCATATATGTGCCCTGACTTCCATCAAAGTTCTTACAAGCCATAGCCATTGCCATCACAGTGTCATCATGACTGTTTGATGCCTTTGTGTCAGCAGCATATGTGTAATTCCCTTTTGAAAGTGGAACACAAATGAATATATTGAGTTCATAATCCTGTTGTTTGTCATTGAGAAGAGTGATTTCCTTTCTGCCCATCAATTTCACCAGATTTTCTATAATCTCTTTCTTTGATGTGTTTGTGGTGGTGAACTCCTTGATGATGGATGGATTTCTCAACATTTTTCTCAACAGACTGATATAAATTGACCCCATAGAATTTGTCTCACAGTATATTGACTGAAAAGTAGGGTGTGTGTTTATGAATTCTGCCATTTGTTCAACCCTTTTCACAGGATCCTTCTCATCCCTATCATACCATATACTGCACTGTTCCTTACATTTGTTGAAACAGGATATAACTGTGGCATCATTTCCTGTGGTGGAGAAGTCAATACCGCCATATACAGGATTGAGATCATCAGGCAAATGATAAAGACTCTGGTAATCACCAAACAGTCCCTCATTGTTATCACTGAACAATCCCAGTATCTCATTCTTGAATTTCTCCGGTGTCATTATTGACCTGTATGTTTCTATCTGTTCCTGTGAGATAAAGAAAGAATTGTCAAAGTCATTCACGTCAAGAAATTTGAAACCATTCTCACCTTTCATAGCCTTCACATACCACTCATAGAAAGTCCCTGATTTTCTTCGGGGTGTTGATACCATAATTATAGGAGATTTTGACACAGTAATATAAGGCAACAACAGAGATATGGTATCATCCTTGATAAATGCAGCCTCATCGATAAATAAACCACCATTCTTCACTGTATAACCACGAAGATTATCACCCATTTCCGCTGACTTGAAACCAATCTCACTGCCATTCTTGAACCTTATCTCACATGTGGTCTCATTCATCTTGTCAGTCAAAGGAGAATTACCTATCAGTTTCTTTATGTCATTGAAGACCTTTCTGCCCTGATTGTTTGTCGGTGAAATGAAATAACTCACAGAACCTGAATTGTTGAATGCATAGTATAGTATGGCCTGTTCAAGAATTGTTGACTTTCCTTTTTGCCTTGATGCCTTGATTATGAACTTGTCATTAGGTTTGAGATCAAGAAACATATCAACAAACTCCTTCTGCCATCCTATGCATTTTATGGAACTTATTGATATCTTCATACTTACTTGTCAAATGAGAACTTTATATTCAGGTCTGTTGATGTCTTCTCTTCTCCCACTTTACAGATTTTAGACAACAGTTCAAGTGCCTTCAATCTGTTTCTCCTGTCATCATCATTTATTGTGTCATCTATGGTGGAGATAAGGACATTGTAGATATAGGTTGCAGCATCATCACTCAAATCCTGCAAAGACTTGTTCAGCTGTGCACCTATCTCATTCACATTATTTATAGCAGTTGAAGAAGCCAGACCATATTTCTCTTCAAGCTGTGCTGCAATCCATTTTCTTGAATGACCTTTTCTCAACTGCTTGATTATGAACAATTCTCTTTGTTTCAATTCATCCTTTGTGCTTCCCATATTACTCCTCCTTCTTTTCTTTTGTCTCCCTTGTTTCCTTCTCCATATAATAAATCTTTCCCAGTCTTGTGATGAGATCCAACTGACAAGTTCCACAATTATAGTTCATATTGTGGGTTTTTCCTGTCTCATTCTCATATATCCTGTTCATTTCCTCCAATACAGACCTTGACAGATTTCTTGCAAAGTTTGATCTTGTGGCAGTGTAGAACCTGTCCTCATATTGTGATAAATATTTATAATCCTTGTTTGTCATAGTAAATTATGTATTTTGTTGAGTATAAAATTGATAAAGTCCTTGATAGTGTATATAAAGTCCTTGATTTCAGGTGTGAGAATTGAGACAATCAACAGATATGCCGTCATAAACAATGTGAACTGTCCTGTGATCATCAAATAAATCAGTCCTGTCCAGAAAGTCATACAGAGAGAGCAACTGAATGGCTTTGGAATTCTCACCTCACCCCTCTGTATTTTCAGCCATTTCTTCAACAAGACCTCCATTTCCTGCACAAATCCTGACAAATCAATTATGCAGACACAGATAATTGCAATAAAAAGTATGTCAATCATATCACTTCCTCCCTTATTTTCTTTATCTTCAAATATATGGTGGTTGCAGAACAGTTCAGGAAATCTGCCACCTTTGCATAACTACCCAGATCAAGATATAACAGAAGTATATACCTGTCCGCTGTTGAAAGTCTTGATATTCTCTCTTTCAATAAATATAGTTTCTCGTTGTCATTCATTTTGTCAGGAGCCAGAAACTCAAATTCAAGTTCATCTATGTCAATTTCTTTCATTCGGTTATGGTGTCTTTTATATTGTCGGTGAGTTCGGACTTTCTCTCATCCCACCTTATGTATGTCTGGTAGTAAGGTGAGTTTCTTGAAAAAAGATTGTTCCTCACCATTCTCACTATGAAGTAGTTGAGTTCATTCTTCTCATACAGTCCCTCAATAAGTTCAGGTGATTTTTCAAGCAGTGAAAGATAAATGTCCTGTGCAAGTTCATCAGTGTATGGAAATGTCTTCTTTGAAATGTTGTCCACAATCTCCTCCACCGTCCTGTTTCTTGCCAGTTCTTCTACGATCTCAAAATGTGTCATCTCACTTTTCTGTTTCCTTGTATATAAAGATTTCCTGCATCAGTATGAATACCAAATATGTAATCAGGGAACAGCGAAGACAGTCTGGACAGTTCTGTGATGAGATTGCCTGTGAATGAATAGTAGTCTATGGTTATGTTCATAGGTGTGGTATATGTGCCCTGATATGAAGTTGAATTGCCTGAATAGATGTTCACCCAATGTCCCTGTGCAACTGACAATAAAATCCTGTCCCTGTATTTCTTCTCATCATAGTATTTTCTGCAATTGTCCCTGTGGTTCATCCATTGAAGATTGTCTATTGAATTGTTTGACTTGTCATTATTTATATGATCAACATCAGTATAAGAATAAGGATTTGGTATGAATGTCTTTGCAACAAGTCTATGGACAGGGAAACAATGTCTATGATTGTTCTTCCACAGACAGACCACTTCATATCCGGAATTGTTTATGCAGGTGTAGAGTATTGTGCCACCCTGTCTTATTCTCCCCTCAGTGGATGCCTCATAGTTAGGGAAGCCCGGAATTGATTTCCATATTTCAAGTTTTTTCATTTGAATAGTTTTATTATATATACAGTATTTATGAAAAAAAAACAGGACAGTCAAGAACAGACCATCCTGCAAAACTGAAATGTTTTTATATTTGAATTGAAAAGAAATAATTTGAACAATGTAAATATAACAAAGTCTATATTTCTTCTATCTCAAAATTGTCTTTGTCAGTTGAGACAGACATAAAACGTGAAAGAAAATCATAGATTTCTTTTTTCAACTCTTTTCCACATGTCATTCCTTTTATCTGGAAGAAATCAACAGTGTCTCCATCAAATCCCAGATATAGGTGTACGTCTCCCAGATGAATTACAAACAAATCCTCCGCGAAATTCTCGATTTCATAGTCTCGACTGAAAATCTTGTCAAAATCTATGATGAAATCCAATAGTTCTGTCGTTATTTTCATAATGTTAATAATTTAAAAATTCAACATTACCTGTTTTATAATAATCATATCTCCCTATCTGGTCATTCACATAGAGAAGAAGTCTCTCACAGTGGTTTATTGCATTGTCTCTCTCACAGTCATACACTCCATATAACTTGAAATCAACTGTCCTGCCATTCACCTCACCTGCAAATCCAATGCACCTTCCATCAATAGGGTCTGTATATCTTATATTGAAACAACCCACTTTATGTTTGTCTTCACTGATAACAAACCTGTCTATGACCATTCCGGGAAATTGAATGTTCCCGATAGCATTACATAAATCAACTGTCTTCATAAAATTATTGTTTTTATTTTTACTTCTGCAAAGGTAATACGGATTTTCGACATATGCAAGAGTTTTCAAAAAAAAATGCAGAAAATTTGAATTCCTGCATTTATTGAATATGAAAAGTTATTTTATTCTGTCTATACTGTCTCTGTGGTGATGGTCAAACCTGAAATAGTCCATCCCTTGTTGTTCACACAGTCATCAACCAGAGTTTGAAGTTCATTGTTCTGGTCCTGCATGGTGGAATTGAATGTGAATGACTTTGCCGTGTCAGGAACTGTGGTGTTTGACATTGCGGTAAGGAAAGACTTTATGCTCTCATAGTCAAGATTAGGACAATATGTGAGAAATCCAGTGTCCCAAGTGCAGTTTATATAGTCCTCCATGATGAAATGGGTGAGATTGGTCATTTCAACAGTGAAAATATTGCCGTTGTTGTATGTCCCCCTGTACGAGAAACCTGCAACACTTTCAAGTGCAGTGTCGTTCTGGAACATCTTGTTGTTATTTGCGGTGTCAGCCAGATGTATCCTGCCGACTTTCTTCAAATTTGGACATTCGGCGAAAAGGTAATTGGCAGCTGTGCAATTGTTCGCGATGACATTACCTATCTCCTCTATCCCCGTGGCCTCGTAGAAACCCACCAGTCTCGTTGCAGATGAGAAATCAAACTCCGGAATATACTTCAAGGATGTGCAGTTATAAAAACAATTCTGAAGATTTAGCATAGTGGAAAAATCAATCTTTGGCACTATGGTCAGGGAAGAACACCCCTGAAACATACTGATACAGTTGGTGACACTCGAACCGAAAGAAAATACAGGGATGACTTCGAGTGAAGAACACCCGTCAAACATTAAGTTCATGTCTGTGACCGTGGCAGGGATGTTGAAGGCAGGGAAAGTCTTCAATGATGTGCAGCCCTGAAACATTGCATTGAGTGTGGTATACCCTTGGGTTTCAAAATCCTGGTTCTTCGGGTACTGGAGTGATTTGTCATCCTTGTATGAATTTGATTCCGCTATGTTCTTGTCGTAGTCAGAAACCAGATGGTCTGTGTTCTCGTAGTCCATCCAAGTGCAAAGGGACTGATAATTTGAAATCTGGTCAGTGGTCCACCCGAGTGCGGTAAGACCTTCGGTGTCTACGGATCCATTCCACTGGTTAGGTATCCTGTAAGCTGAAACTTTCTCCGGCACACTCACGAACACCGTCAAAGTGGAAAAACCATCCAGATTCTTGTCGGATGCATTAACCTGATACTTACCATTAGCGGAAGTAGTGAAAGTCCCCGTACCTATATTCTTCTCCGGCACATTCACGTCAACCACACAGTTGATCATGGCGTCATATCCTGTATCCGGTGTAATTGCATGACTTCCATTTGCAGTTATTGTCTGTTCAACCGTATCCTGAACAGGCGCATGGGAAACAACAACCTTTGACATTCCATCATATCCTGTGTCTGGAACGATATCAATCTGTGTCTCCGTAAGAAGCATTTCAGCGGTCTTCTCCTGAAGTTTTGCACTGCCACCACCTTGTGTCCCAGATAAATCAATCTTTGCTAAGCTTATAAACATATGTAAAAGAATTCTTTCTTGTCAAATATAATTCAGTCCATAGTCATAAATCACAGATAGAGTGAAGTCAAATCCTCATATGTGTTCCTGTATTTACCCAGATGCTTGTCATAGACCTGATGCATTCTCAAAATCTGGTTTGTCTTCTTATATGGCAGTGAAACATGACACCAATTTGGACATTCATCAGTTCCACCCTCCCATATGCACTGACCAATTGTGATCTCACCCGACTTGACCATAGAGACAATGCAGTCAAACAGATCTTTATTTGTCAGGGATTTATTGAAAATTTGAATATCAGCAGCCTGAGCATAAAGATGTTGACTATATTTGCTCCCACCGATAAGGGAATTCAATTTCTCACACCTAAATCCTGAACTTATATATAAAGGTGTGTTGAGTTTCTCCCTAATGGGTTCCAGAATGTTGTTGCACAGGAGTTTGAGATTTTCTATTTGCTCAGGTGATGGTGTGTTCTTTATCCCATGTTGTCTTGCAGTTGATGATGAAATGAGTTCTTCAAGGGTGAAATGAGTTGAGAGTTGCATAAGTTTTTCTTATAGTATACAGTATTTATGAAAAAAGAGAGAGACTTTATTCTCTCTCTTTATCAATATCAACTGTTATATTTCCTTTGCTCAAATGTGCACCTGTGCCTTTCTCTATTGCCCTGTATATAATCCATAGGACACCAAAGATTTCAAGTTCTCCCACTGCCGCAAGGACAGATGAATTTATTTCTCCTATAGGTGGAATTACAAATGAAACTGCAATAAGTATGACGGAGCTGATAGTCAAGAACTTCAACCAAAAACTATTTCTCCATTTCTCCTTGATTATCTCTCCCATAACAAAAAACTTATACTTATTTATCAGTTACGGTCACAGGAACATCAAACTTCAGGAATGTCCCCACAGGAATGTTTGAGATAACCACATTGTTCTCCTGAATTGCATCTGACCATTGAGTATATGTATTTCCATCTACCGAAAATAAAAGATGTGCAGGTGTGGTTTCAGTCAGTGCACATATCTTGTCAGCAGTGGTCTGGAATGGTGTATTTGCTGGTATAGTCTTCATAGTCAATTAGTTTTGTTCTTTATTCATTTCTTCTTCTTCTTTTCTGTGCTTCTCATCAAGGAATTCTTCAAGCTCCTTATGAAGTCTTGCACTCTCATCATCAGTAATGCAGTGGAATTTTGTGGTGTCTGCATTCAAACCTACATATGCTATAGTGAAGTCATTGAAGTCCTCTATGCTGTCACCCTCATTCCAAGAAGTGATTTTATGTCCCTTTACACATTGAAGTGTGATAAACTTTCCGTTATTTGTGATCTGTATTTCCTGTTCCATAAAAACTATAACTTTACCTGTAATATATAATTGTGGGTGAAAATGTAAATTGTCAAAATGTCAGGTGAGACTGTCAAAATGTCATATGGTCTGTTTAGTGATTATGGTGGGTTTTTAGACACTTATAGGAGTGAAAGGTAGGATTATACCAGTAAGGGTCTATAAGTTGATTTTAGACCACCCCATCCATCAAATAAGGGACTTCCAGTAACAGGGTTTTATTGAATGTGTTTGAGACTTGACAAAAGAACTCCCACAGAGTCAACAATATCATCAACAGGTTTGAGTTTATTCTCATTGATCATATAACTTTGAAGAAACCACCATAATGAATTCTCTTCTATATAAGGTATGTCTGGCCTGTTCTCAATAAATGAATGAATTTGTGTCATCTTGTCTGCATTGCCTTTACCGGACAGTGCCATTTTGCCTTGACTGGGTGAGATGACATACAAAGGATAACCATATTTCTTTATCTGTGAGCGGAGAATGGACTGATAGGAGACAAGATCAATATAGCTTGCGGAATGTGATGCGAAACTATACCCTTCAATAGCTACTATGTCGGGGTGAAATTCATTGATCTTGTGGATTATGAGATTAGACAGGGACATTGCATCAAGGACTTTTGTCTCCTCTGTGGTCTGGTAGGTGGATTTGTCTATGGAACGGACATAAGGGACTATGGTTATATAAGGTGAGATTGATCTGTGTGTCTGGAATTTCTTTGATGTCTCATATGAGTGATAGGTAGGGACAGCAGTGAATGAGACGAAGTCATAGGTGTGGGTGGTTGAATTATAGTTGGTTATGGCTGGACTGACAAGTGAAAAGTCTATACTGGTTATTTTCATAGCAAGTTCTTTATTTTATGTATTTATAAAGATAACAGAGAAGTGAGAGACATCCCTGTATGAGACACCCTGTATGAGACACCCTGTATTTAGTGATTATGGTGGGTTTTTAGACACTTATAGGAGTGAAATGTAGGATTATACCAGTCAAGGTCTATAAGTTGATTTTAGACCACCCCATCCATCAAATAACAGTCTTTCTTTGAATAACAGAAATGAGTTGAATAACAGACTTTTTGCTTATGAAATAAAGATCAGGAACAAAATATAATTCTCTATAACAGAGAAGTGAGGGACACCCTGTATTTCATAACCATAGTGGGTTTATTTGAGCTTATAAGGGTGGGGTGGTATAATTATAGGTTGAATAAGAGAAAGTGTCTGTAATACCCTTATATGAGTGAAATAACAGGAATTATAGATTGTTGTTTGTCTTTTATAACAGAAGTGAGAGACAGTCTTTCTTTGAATAACAGAAGTGAGTTGATAAAAAAAAACAGGATAAGGGCTTGGGGGATCTTATCCTGTATAAAGACTTCCATAGTAGTCTTTTTACTTATGAGCATCTATTATATATAAAAATCTTTCTTTTTATAAAATAAACTTTTCTATAACAGACTATGAAAGACTTTTACATCAAATTCTTATACAACAAGTTCAATAAGATACAATCCTTATGTAGGTGAGCGAAGCGAACAAACTCCGTAGGAGCGGAATAAGGATTGTCCTTTGACCTTTATGGTCATTACATAGAATTCTCTATAAGTATAACATCATTCTTATCAGTCTATATAAGAGAATTCTGTATAACACCTTTTTTATTTAGTATAACACTATATGATACAGTGAAAGACTATCCATTCAAAGAACAGACAGTCTCTTATACCTTACACTTCTGGCCTCGCCTCGCATGCGCGATTATCTAATATTTCTCTTTTTCCGTTTATATGTTTCTGTTGTGTTAGCGAAGCAGCGAAGCAGCTAAGCGGTGAGATTGAACGTAGTGAAATCTCAAACACAAGCAGAAACCTCTTGGACTTTATGTCCTAACATTCTTTTTATCAATAAATTTATTTATAAAGAACTTATTTATATTATTCTTTTTTATTTCTTTATATAATATCTTTATCTACGAATTGGACACAGAAATCCCATAGAGTTTTTGAAGAAAATTTCTAAATCCAGTCTCACCCGGACTTTCAAAAGGACTTGTTATCCTTTCTCTTTCTCCTTCCACAGAACTCATTCTCGTTTCAATACACACAATGGTCTTGATTATTCCCGCATAGCCTTATCAGGTGCTATGATCTCACTCCCCCTTAGCTCATAAACTCAGCCGGTGAGACAGTGTGTATTTCATAGAACTTTATAAACTGTGGATTTCTGGCCCCGATAATGTCCCTATGGTTTCATTTACGGCAAAAACAGGTTCTAAACTTTTTCATCGTGATTTCCCTGTTTGAGTAAGGTTTATGACCTTGCCAGCAGTTTTTTACTTACTTATATACAAAAAGTGTGCCAAACTTTCTTGACAGTCTTTTCATATTCTACATATAAATATAACAAACATCAAAATCATAAAATGTCCATCACTTTATTTATGGTTGTTGTTTTTTTTTACATTTTTTTAGACTTACAGAAGAAGATTTCAGATAAAGTTCCTTCAAATCATTGTATATTTCAGGATATTTTGATTTCAGATTGTTATTTTGCAGTTCCTTGTATA
>ERZ808286.438-NODE-438-length-27724-cov-4.017998_pt1 | contig 27724 bp, 26 predicted proteins | sample MGYA00521276_ERZ808286 | MGnify/ENA primary metagenome ERZ808286 (study PRJEB31516, sample SAMN03275607) | gut metagenome | biome: mammalia-associated habitat; material: feces | host: Papio cynocephalus | place: Kenya | collected 2012-08-01 ... | reverse complement strand
ACTGTGTAATAATTGATGCGACCAAAACATTTTTTCTAATTATAAGACCGCGGGCGCGGTTTGGTAGCTGTGTAATAATTGATGCGACCAAAACTTAAAGATATTGAAAAACGTGCTGTTCGGTGTTTGGTAGCTGTGTAATAATTGATGCGACCAAAACAACATTCTTTCAGTTCGATGAATTGAACAAGTTTGGTAGCTGTGTAATAATTGATGCGAGTGCGTGAAAGTTTGCGATAAAATCCAAATTTTAAAGGCTTTCAAACTTAGTATGCCATGATAATCAAATGCATTCTCAGAACACTACAAATCACAAGCTATCTCAAAATACAAGTTGTTTGCTTTATTGTACATTTGTTTTAATGCTTCGTTTCTCTACAAACACATCGCCATATAGATTGGAAGAAAGACAATATCATCCTCTACTTTGTAATCCGATGTATGGATTACATATGGAGTTGCAAGTTGCTCTTTATATTTCTGTTTGAATTTTCTCAAAGATGAGAGAGTATAGTTTTTGCTTGATTTCACTTCTATTGGAGAGATATTGTGTCTGTTTGTTGTCTTGCTTTTAGCAATCAAGAAATCTATTTCCATCCTTGAAAGAACATCTGATTTGGATCCATTTGAATAGAAATAAAGTTTATGCCCTTTTGCTCTCAAAATCTGCGCAACTATATTTTCGATTAACATACCTTCGTTTACTTCAAGTTTTCCAGTCAAAAGCGATTTGTATGTCTCTTCTCTTGCAATTCCATTTTCATCAAATGCAAGACTAATCAGAAGACCGGTGTCAGCCATGTACGCTTTCATCGACGGCCTTTGGCTGCTCATCCTTAAGCCTATACTAGGCTCAGTTGAATTGAAACAAGGAGCAATAACACCCGCATCATCCAACCACAGAAGTGCATCAGAATAATCCCTTGTCCTAGCACCTTTTTTTAGACTTGATGGACTGAATGTCTTGTTATGTTTCATCAATTGTGATGGGATATCATCAAATACACTCCTGGTCTTTGCTACGGCAAGCCCAGCAAATTTAGAAATATCATTTCGATAAAGAGCCAAAATTGCTTGTTTAGCTATCTCGACTTCTTTGAAATCCCCATTATCGATATATTCTTTGACAGCTTGTGGCATTCCTCCTACAACCAGATATTGCCTAAATAGATTCATTGCAAGCCTGTGTCCGCTTTGTCCCATGGGAAGGCCAGTCTCAAAATGCTTCTTTATAACAGAAAGCATCTCGCTATTATCAGTTGCCCACAAGAACTCTTCGAAATCCATAGGATACATATTAATGTGCAATTCCTCCGATGGGATTACAATATCCTGTACATTTGTTTTTATGGATAACAATGAACCTGTTTCTATATAATGATAGCGTCCATCAGCAACCAGCCTTTTTATAGCCTCCCTAGCTCTAGGAAAGATTTGGACTTCATCAAAGATAATCAAAGAGCGTTTATCTACAAGCTTTACACTAAAGTATTTGGACAACACTGAGAAAAATTGATCAAGATTCGGTAAATACAGATTGAACATATCTATAACGGACTGATCCCTTGCAGAGAAATCAATAATGATATAGCTGTCATATTCTTTTTTTGCAAATTCTTCTACGATGTAGCTTTTCCCAACACGCCTGGCTCCATCTATTATAAGTGCATACTTATCAGAAGAGTCTCGTTTCCATTTTAAAAGCTCATCATAAATCTTTCTTTTCATAGAGTAAGTTTACACCAAATCGAGATTTTTTAAACTATAAATTACACCAATTCGCGATTTTTTATAATCAAGATTACACCAAATCAGGGTTTTTAGCGTATTTTATATAAATCTTCGGCATTTAGGTATTTGTAATTGCTATCTGTGGATTCAAAGCCTGAGGATGATATAACCCCTATTGCTCTTATCTGCATTGACCCAATTTGCTTTATTTCATCAACTTCCTTTTCAATCATACTCTTTGGCATCGGGCTCTTTAGGAATTTGGCTTCCCATATTTCATAGCCATCATTATATTCAAGCGCGATATCAAACTCGCCATTCGTTTTTCTTATCTTGTCATCATACCAATAGGTGCCAATATCCATTAGACCAGGCAATTGCCATTTGTGTGCAAGTCTTGAAAAGTACTCTTTGCAAATATCCTCAAAGCGGTAGCTTATAAATGTATCCAAGCTTGGTTTGATATATGATGAGAAGAAAGACCTCTCTCCTAGCCTTGCAATCTCATCAAGGTTTCTGTAGACATAACAATAATAGAAGCGAATAAGATTATCACTTATTGCATAAAATGTTTTTCTTTTGTCGCATTTTGAATTTATGGGCACTACTTTCCTTATGATCTCCATCTCCTCCAAGCATGACAATTGCTTTGCAAGCGCTCCAGATGAAGAAATATTAAGTGCGTTTTCTATTTCACTGTACCTTTTTTTGCCATTGCCCAAAACCTCTAATATCCTATTGGCAAAGTCAACCTTTCGAAGCTCAGAGAATAAAATGAATTGTATATAAAGCCTTAACACTCCTTTAGGCGACAATATAAGATTTATGATATTTTCTTCAAGCGAGGAAGAAGTGATTGAGGACGATGATAAAGGAGAGCCTCCAAAAACAGAATAAAAACAAATCTTCTCTCTACAACTTCGCCCATCATAGAAGAGGGATGAATCATAGTAATCCATAGGATCCAATTTCTCTACTAGCTGGAAGCGTCCAAATAGAGGATTCCCATAATCCAGAAGCTCTTTCATCATGGAAACATAGGAGCCAGAGAATATGATTTTGATTCTGGGTTTCATGCCATCTATAATATGCTGAAAAAGCGAATCCGCATCACAAGATTTAAAACCTTGTTTCAAATATTGATATTCATCCAAAACAAAAACAATGGTTCTTTCTAGGCTCTCTAAGTACTCGAAAAGCGAAAGGAAATTCTTGAAAACAATCTCAGGTAACCCTAGTTGTTTGGAAACTTTTTGCGATATAATTCCAAGATTTATATCCTCTGGAGCTTTTATGCATTCATAATATATATACTCTACATTTGATTGCCTCAGGCTTTCCAAGATCAAAGTTGTCTTCCCCACGCGCCTAATTCCATAAACCAAGGCAGCTTTTGTATCTTTGGAAGCTATAAATGAAATCAAATCTTTTTTTTCTTTTTCTCGTGCCTTAAACATATGCTCCTTATATAAGTGAAGTACGATTCACTGAATTATGTTTCACTAATAATATATCAAAAACGACGGAGCTGAGGCAATGTTCCAGAGCGTCAAAACCAAGGCTGTTCACCGAAATCATAGCCAATTAGATAAAGCCCATAAGACTAAGAGCTAGCGCTGATGCAGCAACAGATGCTGTCTCTGTCCTTAGAATTCTGGAGCCAAGAAGGCATGGCGAAAATCCATTATCTATAAAAATCTTTCTCTCTCTTTCTGTCCATCCTCGCTCAGGACCTATTGCAAGAGTGACGCTTTTACCATTCAGATCAAGCGATGATAGAGCATTTGCACCTATTACATTATCGAGCAAAAGCTTTTCGTCACTGTCGACAAGCATTATTGCTTCTTCCACATTTTTCGCAAGGATGCATTCGCTTACTCCTGTGAAACCAGATTGCATTGCGCCATCGAGAAGAATGCTTTCATACTCGTTATCTTTGTACAATGCAGATTCCAGATAACTCTTCTCTCCAAGATCTGAGACGGGTAGAATCAAGCGTCCAACACCTAATGAGACAGCTTCTCTCAATATCCTCTTCATGCAAATAGGACGCACTTGGGCAACAATCAATGTAAGAGGATAGAGCGATGATTTATCTTTGTCGAAAGCAAAAGAAAGATCAAAGCCATCCAAGTCTGAGACAATTGTCGCAACACCTTGCTTTCCATTTATGATCCCAGCTTTGAATGAATCGCCCTTTTTAAGATGCAAGATTTTCCTGATATGCTCAGATCTTGCATCTTTTTTGTCGAGATGAGTCTCATTTTCCTTAAAGAGAAGGATATTCATCTCTAGGCTCTTCCATAGAGTTCACTATAATACTTAATTCCTGCAAAAGATGGGGAATTGATATCATCTCTATTCATCTTCCAAGACCAGTTTGATGTGCCACATGTGGAAGGAACATTCATCCTTGCACTCTCATCAAGGCCTAGGATATCTTGCATAGGGAATATAACCCATTTTGAATGACACATCATCAAAGCTCTGATTGCTCTCCAAAGAACATCTTGGTCAGCGCACTCGAGATAACGTCTAACATAGTCTTTTGATCTATCATCGAGCGATCTATACCATCCTACTGTTGTATTATTGTCATGCGTGCCTGTGTAAGCAACCGATTGATAGCCACAGTTATGTGGAAGATAAGCATTAGATGTATCGAATTTCCCAGAGTCATCAAATCCAAATGCAAATTGCAATATCTTCATCCCCGGAAGATTATTATCATCTCTGAGCTTTTCTACCTCTGGTGTAATTACTCCAAGATCCTCAGCAATAATCGGCAGATCATCACCAAGCGCTTTCTTGATTGCATCAAAGAACTTCTGGCCTGGTCCCTTTACCCACTTTCCATTCATAGCTGTTGTCTCTCCTGCTGGAACTTGCCAATACGCCTCAAAGCCTCTGAAATGATCAATTCTTATTATATTGCAAAGTCTCAAAGATGCTTTGATCCTCTTGATCCACCAATCAAAGCCAGTTTTTTCATGTTCCTCCCATCTGTAAAGAGGATTTCCCCAAAGCTGACCTGTAGAGCTGAAAGCATCTGGTGGCACTCCAGATCCAGCCTCTTGCTGTCCGTCCTGATCGATCATCAAAAGTTCTGGATGAGCCCAAGCATCAGATGAATCGGATGCAATAAAGATTGGGATATCACCTATTATCTCCAGCCCCTTTCCATTGGCATATTCCTTTAGCTTTGCCCACTGGGAGAAGAAGAAGTATTGCAATACTGTGTATATATCGACAATCTCCTTTTCTTCTTTCATCGCTTTCAAAAGAGCCTTCTCGTCTCTTCGCCTCAAATCCTTGTCCCAGCAAAGATACCATCTAGAATCATTGTATTTTGAGCATAGCGCCTGAAAAAGTGCATAATCCTCAAGCCATGAAGACTCTTCTCTTCTGAAAGCAAGATATTCCTTATATTCCTTGTTTTTCTCTTTCAAGAAACGCTTTGCGGCCTTAAACAAAAGAGGCATCTTGAAATCACGAGATGCAGAGTAATCGACTCTCTCTGTCTCATGCGCTTTTTTCCTCACATCATCTAAATCAAGATAGCCATCAAGATACAACCTCTCAGGAGAGATAAAAAGCTCGTTGCCAGCGAAAGCTGAGCGCGATGCGTATGGGCTATCACCAAAACCTGTAGGTCCTGTTGGGAGAATTTGCCAAAGAGAGATTTTGTTTTCCACAAGCGAATCAACAAAGGCATAAGCCTCCTTGCCTAAATCGCCTATGCCATAATCTGATGGCAAACTTGTTATATGCAAAAGTACACCTGTTTTTCTTTCGTTTTTCTTCATATTCAATGATTATAATTCAAACATTGTGCTATATAAAGAGAGCTCTCCATTTTAATTAAAACTTGCTTCAGCTTTGAAAAAAACAAGATTTTCTGCTAACATAATTATATGGATAGTACAGAATTAACTTCATTTTTCGCAACTGGCGATGCCGTTGTTTACTCTTCTCTTGGAATCGGTTTTATCAAAGACCTAGAAACCAGGAATGATAAAAAATACTTAAGAATAAAACTCAAATCATCAGACATGGATGTTCTTTTGCCAGAGCATGAAGCTGTAAATCTAGGACTAAGGCATATCTGCTCGAAAGATGATGTAGAGAGTGCTTTCAATCTACTATCCGAAAAAGAAGTAAAATGTGCACAAGACTGGAAAACAAGGATGGAAGAAAACAAAGTCTTGTTAAAAAGCGGAGAGATTAAATCAATTGCAATGGTTGTAAATGTCCTATATAGGCGTTCCAAAATAAAAGAATTGCCCACTCTTGAAAGAAAACTCTATGAAAGCGCACTTTCCATGCTTGTAGATGAATCTTCTTATGTGCTAGGAATTAATAGCGAAGAAACAAGAAGAGAAATCTTCACTAAACTTGAGGAATAGATTTCTGGGGGAAGCAATGAATATACCATCTTTTGCAACAATAATAACTGCGGCAGGATCATCTGAGCGTTTCAACAAAGGACGCGATGATAAAGTAAAGAAAGAATATCTATCAATTGACGGACATACAGTACTATACAAAGCAGCAGAACCTTTTTTTGAGATACCAGGCCTTGTAGCAATGGTAGTGACTTGCCCTAAAGGTTCTGAAGACGAGACTGTTGTTGCACTTGAGGATCTTGTCAACGTCAATGGACTCCCTCTCTTGATATTGGAAGGAGGAAAGAGCAGAACCGAATCTGTGAAAAAGGCAATTAAAGCACTATCGGACTTGCCTTTTGACTTCGAATACATTGCAATCCATGACGGAGCAAGGCCTTTCTTGACTCCAGAGTTGATTATAACGACATTGGCAACAGCCTCTGTCATGGGAGCAGCTGCTCCTGCTATTAGAGTCACAGACGCTCTAAAGAAACTCGGAAACAATGGCATGATTGAAGAAAATATCGACTCAAAGAATACAATAAGAGTGCAAACACCTCAGATCTTCAAGTCAGACAATCTGATAGCAGCCTACCAATCATTGCCAGATGATGTAGTGGCAAAGGATGATATCGAAGTCTACACTATGGCAGGATTTCCATGTTCTGTAGTACAAGGGAGTGAAGAAAATAGAAAGATCACATACTTTAGGGACATTCCTGGTGCAAATGAACAAATTGAGGAATATATCAAAGCTAGAGAGGAAGGCAGACATTCTGCAAAGGCTGTAAAAAGAATGCGAGAATTGATGCAACAAAAGGAGGACTTATGAGAATCGGTTTTGGAAATGATATCCATAAACTTCAAGAAGGAAGACCATTGTACATAGGCGGGTTACCCATTCCACACACAAAAGGAAGCATTGCGCACTCTGATGGAGATGTGTTGCTACATGCCCTTATCGATGCAATACTTGGAGCACTTGCTCTCGGCGATATAGGAGCTTTTTTTCCTCCAGATGATAATAAATACAAGGATGCTGACTCAAGATCGCTCTTGGAATATGTTTTGGAAAACACAGACCCAAAATTCATAAACATAGATTCAACAATAACGCTCGAAGGTTTTAAGTTGCAGCCATACATATACAAAATAAGAAAGTATGTAGCAGAGCTATGCTCAATAGGCATAGAGCAAGTCTCCATCAAAGCAAAAACAAATGAAGGACTTGGAGAAATCGGAAAAGGGAATGCAATCAAAGCTGAAGTTGTGGTACTTCTGGAAAGCAAATAGCCAAAAATAAGGCAGGGGTAAACGCTCCTGCCCTATATATTCAATACAAATCAATTAATGATTGGAAATAAGCATTGTTTTGGGATCCAAATAAACCTTTGCTGGTTTTGGAACTGTTTCATGATGTGCTCTAACGACAGTCAAGATAACTTTATCAATACTTTCATCGTATTTTAATGCAACAAGCACATCTATATCGTCATAATACTTCAAGAGTGTATTAGGCACACCGTATTCATCATAAACTACATCAGGTTTGACAGGAGAGACACTAAACCAAATCTCGAGGTTCATCTTCTCAGCAAATTCTCTGATCTTCTTGATATCCTCAGCAGAAGCAACTGTAAGCTTAAAGCCATCGAATAGAATTGCATCAGCCTGGAATGAGCCTTGTTTTATCAACGACTCAAGAGAAGCAAGGACCTTATCTAGCGAAACTTGCTCTTGCGAGAAATTCATAACAACACGATTTGCAAGAATGGAATTGTAGACCATCGCAGCATCATCCAAAGATTGTATCTCAGCAATCTGCCTAAAAACTTCCTTGTACCAATTTATGACATGTTCAACATTTCCCGAAAAAGAAACATGAATTACATGTTCCCCTTTGAAGAGCTTATCAGTAGCTAAATGAACCAAGCATGCTGTTTTTCCTACTCCATGCTTCGATACGATTACACCCAATTTGCCTTTTCCAAGTCCGCCATTGATGGAATCCTCAAAGGCCCTTAGAGGGCTTAGTGCATTAAGTTGTTTGATATCCATTATGAGCACCTCCTAGTGAATATTTAACATGATTATAACATGCGCATTCCCAAAATAAAGGTTTTTTATATCAAACTTTCCAAAAGCCTAAAAGAAGACCATAAAAAAACCACACAGCTTCTAAAACTGTATGGCTTATTGCTTTTTCAATGAAGCTTATTTATTCGCTTCCTTCTTTCTCTTCTCTTCGTATGCTTTCTTCAATTCCTCGGAAACAGACTGTGGAACTTTACCATACTTTGCAACTTCCATAGTAAACTCAGCTTTTCCTTGTGTAAGCGATCTCAAGACTGTTGAATAACCAAACATCTCTGAAAGAGGAACCTCTGCAATTACTGTACACTGGTTGTTATCTTCTGTAGAAGAAACAATCATGCCTCTTCTCTGGTTAATCGAACCAAAGATGTTACCTTGGAACTCAGATGGGCCTTCAACTTCAACTTTCATTATAGGCTCCAAGATAGCTGGTTTTGCTTTCTCATATGCCTCTCTGAAAGCACCCAAAGCAGCAGTCTGGAATGCTTGGTCTGATGAGTCAACTGGGTGCCATGCACCATCGTTTACAACACACTTTACACCAATTACAGGGAACCCAATCTGTGTTCCTTTCTTGATTGCAAGCTGGAAGCCTTTGTCGCAAGAAGGAATGTATTCAGTAGGGATTGCTCCACCCTTTACTTCATCAACAAACTCATAATCCTTTGCTGGCTCATCATCAGACGCTGGAACAGTTGGCTCGATATATCCTGCAACACGAGCATACTGTCCAGAACCACCTGTTTGCTTCTTATGTGTATAGTTAAAGTCAGCTCGTTGTGTAATTGCTTCTCTATATGCAACCTCAGGCTTACCAACCTCAACCTCAGCCTTATACTCTCTCTTCATTCTCTCGATATAGACGTCCAAATGAAGCTCGCCCATTCCCTTGATAATTGTCTGGTTCGACTCTGGATCTACATAAGTCTGGAATGTTGGGTCCTCTTTTGTAAATCTGTTGAGTGCCTTAGCCATGTTATCAGCAGCTTTCTTATCAATTGGCTTGATTGCCAATGAAATAACAGGAGAAGGAACATACATACTTGTCATCGAGTAGTTCAAGCTTGGATCACAGAAAGTATCGCCTGAAGCACAATCAATGCCAAATAGAGCAGCAATCTCTCCACATCCACACTCTGTTATATCTTCCATTGTCGATGCATGCATCTTTACAAGTCTTCCGACATTGAACTTCTTTCTCGTTCTTGTATTGTAAAGCGTATCACCTTTCTTGATTGAGCCTTGGTACACTCTTATATATGTAAGCTGTCCAAACTGGCCATCCTCAAGCTTGAATGCCAATACAACTGGCTTTGCATCCTCTCTGGACTCAAGGACAACCTCTTGTTCATTGTTGTCAAGGTCAAGAGCAATGTTTGTAACATCTGTTGGATTTGGAAGGTAATCAACAACAGCATCCAATAAAGGCTGGATTCCCTTGTTCTTGTAAGCAGAACCCATGAATACAGGGCAAAGCTCCAATGCTATAGTTCCTCTTCTTACACACTCTTTGATCAGATCAATAGAGACATTCTCTGGATCTTCAAGAAGAGCCTCCATCAATGCCTCATTGCCAGTGCACATGGAAACAGCTTCAAGCATCTCTTCCCTCTTTGCTTTTGCATCATCAAGCATCTCTGCTGGAATCTCTTCGACTCTGACATCCTCTCCGGATTCTCCTCCATCGAAGTAGTATGCTTTCATTGCAACAAGATCAACTACACCCTTAAGCTTGTCTTCAAGCCCAATTGGAAGCTCCATAAGAACAGCATTAAGGCCAAGCTTCTCAATAAGCTGATCCTTAACTCTCAATGGATTTGCTCCAGTTCTATCACACTTATTAACGAATGCAAGTCTTGGAACATGATATCTCTTCATCTGCCTGTCAACAGTAATTGACTGAGATTGAACACCTGCTACAGAACAAAGAACAAGGATAGCACCGTCAAGAACACGAAGAGATCTTTCAACCTCTACTGTAAAGTCGACGTGTCCCGGAGTGTCGATGATATTGATCTCATGACCTTTCCAATTAACATTGGTAGCAGCTGATGCGATTGTGATTCCTCTCTCTCTTTCAAGGTCCATCGAGTCCATTGTTGCACCTACGCCGTCCTTGCCACGAACGTCATGGATAGCGTGGATTTTTCCACTGTAATAAAGAATACGTTCTGAAAGGGTTGTCTTACCGGAGTCAATATGTGCACTGATACCGATGTTTCTCATACCTAAAAGATCATGTGGCATAATTTCTTTCCTCTTAAAGTTTATAAGCTACCAGTCTTTGACTGGATTATGTTACAATATTTCGGCGACAAATGTTCACCGTCTAGCATATTAGATGATTTTATTGTTTTTGTTCAAGTATCCAATTTGCTAATCAATAATTAGATGTGGCAAAATTTTATTTTTGACTCACAAATATACACATCTTCTTTAAAATTTTTGCCCTTGAGTGTAGAATCATGCCATGGCAACACTATTTGAAAAAATAAGAGATGGAGAGATTCCATCAACAAAACTGTATCAGGATGATTCATGCTTCGTCATTCTAGACATAAATCCAGTCTCAAAAGGGCATGCGCTTGTAATTGCAAATAAACCATATGCAACATTTACAGAAGTTGACAAGCCTACATTGGACCATATGATGGATATTGCTCGAAAGCTTGATGAAAAGATGAGAAAAGCGCTAAAGGCAGATGGGACGAATATAATGATAAACAACTCGCCTGCATCAGGACAGGAAGTTCCGCATTTGCATATCCATGTGATTCCTCGTTTTTCAGGCGATGGAAAAACTCCAAGATTTGTAAAAGACAAATATCAAGATGGAGAGATTGAGGAGTTTGGAGAGATACTAAAAATATGAAAAAACTAATACTTCCGCTCATTTTTGTACTTCTAGCCTCATGCTCAAGCTATACAATCTCGGATGGTCGCAAGAATATCTCTGTTCCAGAAAACATAAATCTACCATCGACAAAACTTGATGATAGCGATGATGAAAGTGTTGTGGAGGCAAGTGCTCTCTTCCTCTTCTTACAAGGTAGCAAAATAGAGAACATCGAAAGCGTAATCGAATCCGTTCACGACATAGGCGCTGACATAATCGTTCTTATTGGATCTGAGGAAAACCAAAAGCTTTTCAGAACAAGCTATACAAATATTTATGAGCTTGAAGGCACTACAATAATCTTATCTGATCGCCCAGTTGGTACTACAAGCATGGAACTCTACATAGATGATGTATATGCAATCCTTGCCCAAACAGAGTTCCCTGTATTATCTTCCGATTAAGGAGATAATAACCATGATAGTACATGTTGATAATAATAACTTCGAGAGCGAGGTTCTCAAGTCAAAGCAGAAAGTCTTGTTGGACTTCTATGCAGATTGGTGCGGTCCGTGCAAGATGCAAGGAAGAATCCTTGAGTCAGCAGAGCCAAGGCTTAACGGAGTAAAAGTTTGCAAATGCAATGTAGACGAAAATCCCGAGCTAGCATCAAGCTATGGAGTGCAATCGATCCCTACTCTTCTTGTATTCGAGAACGGCGGAGTTGTAAACAGAAACGTTGGTGCAATGGATGAGCCAGGATTAAAAAGATTCCTAGGGCTATAAAGAATTTTCAAGGCGACAGTTATCCACTTGTCGCTTTTTATATATATACGGCTTCATAACCATTGACTTTCATTTCGTCGTATTACAAGTATTTTTCAATCCATGTCATAAGCTCATGATCAATGAACAAAGCTGTTTTTCTGCAATGCGAAATAAAAAAATACCATTGCATAGCAAATCAAGAAATCTACACTTTTTGAACAATCCTCGTACCGATAGTCCAATGATTATGACATGCAAAAATAATTGTTGACAGCTGCAAAAAACAATGCAATCCTTTTATAGAAAAGGTTTTCTACAGGTAGCAGAAGGCATGAGAAAGGTTACTATCGTTGACATCGCAAGAAAAACAGGAGTCTCAATCTCTACAGTATCGAGAGTAATAAATGGAAACTATCCAGTTAAGACTTCTGTCAAGGAAAAAGTAAAAAAAGCGATGGATGAAATGAATTATTACCCAAATACCGCCGCACGTAGCTTACGAAACCAAAGCACATATTTAATGGCTTTTGTAATAGCAGATCTATCCAATCGTTTCTTCATGGAGATTGCAAAAGGACTAGAAAGCGTGATAATGCCATACGGCTATCAACTTGTAATTTCTGCAACAGAAGGTGATGAAGAAAAGGAAGACAAGATTGTCCAATTGTTGCTTAACCGCCAAATCGATGGACTCTTTTTGGCCTCTTCTAGCGAAAACCAAACAATCATCGAAAAATGCAAGAAAGCAAATACGCCACTAATCTTGGTTGACAGAGCAATTGATGGCACCATTTTCAATCAAGTGATATGGAATGACAAAGAGACAACTGAGAATCTTACTTCATATCTAATAAATAAAGGACATAGGAAAATCGGTATCATCAACGTTTCGCTGAATGCTTCAACAGGCAAGAGAAGATTACAAGGTTATTTAAGTGCTTTGGCAAATTCTGGGATTGAAGTAAACAAAGATTACATAAGTGGCTCGAATTTCGACTCAAGCCAATCATATGCTTTCATGAAAAAAGCTTTGGAGTTGGAGAATCCACCTACTGCTTTTGTGTGTTGTAACAACGTGATGCTTGATGGAGCATTGGCTGCAGCAAATGAGTTGAAACTGAAAATAAACGAAGATATAGACCTAGTCGTGTTCGGAAATGCTGAATGCAACAAATACCTTCCGACGAAAATAACATCAGCTTACCAGGATACAATAAAAATGGGAAAAACTGCAGGAGCAATGATGATGGAGATATTGCAAAGTGGCAAGAAGGAAATCGAGCAGGTCGTAATTGCTACAGAATTGATGCTTGTGCAATAAAATATTTTTTTCTAATCAATAGAAAACGTTTTCTATAAAGGAGAGATATACCAGATGAACAAATTCAAAGTAGAGCACAGGAAATTATATAACTTTCTCTGTCTCGTTTTGTCGCTTTTACTTGGCCTCGTGATATGGGAGTTGATCTCACGCATTCCTGACATCGGATCTGTAATCGTAGGACCAGGCAAAACATTCAAGGCACTTTTCTCAAATATGAAATCAGGCTATTTGCTAGTGCAAATCAAAGCAAGCTTCATAAGGGTACTATTAGGCTTCTTGCTTGGGTTTGCATGCTCGATTCCTGTTGCATTTCTCTTGGGCTGGTATGAAAGCGTTAGAGTACTTGTTGAGCCATGGATACAATTTTTCCGAACAATCCCACCTATTGCATTGATTCCTCTCGTGATTGCACTCTTTGGCATTGGAACAAGCGCTAAAGTCGCCATAATATTCTTTGCTGTATTTCTGACGATGGTCATAACTATTTACCAAGGTGTTAAAAATGTTGATTTCACACTGATAAAAGCCGCCAAGGTTTTCGATGCAACAGATGGTCAGATTTTCCTCAATGTCGTTGTTCCAGCGACAATTCCTTCAATCTTCACCGCAATAAGGCTCGGGCTCGCTACAGCGCTTACGACTCTTGTAGCTGCTGAATTAACAGGCTCAGACACAGGGCTTGGAACAATGATACAGCAAGCTGGAATGTATTTCAGAATGGATGTCGTGCTTATGGGAATATTAGTCATCGGAATTATCGGTTTTATCTTGGACAAGTTTGTCCTTCTACTAGAAAAGAAATTCTCATCATGGCAGGAGGTTAAAGACAATGCATGAGATTGAAATAATAAATGTCACAAAAAAATATGATACAAAAAAGGGTCCATTTCTTGCATTGGATACGGTCAATCTTGCAATAGACAAAAATGAGTTTGTCTGCGTTGTTGGTCCGTCAGGTTGTGGAAAGACCACACTTTTGCAAATGATCGCAGGGCTATCAAAACCAACAGATGGAGAAATCAAAGTTGCTGGGGAAACTGTAACAGGACCAGGAAAAGGAAAAGGCGTCGTATTCCAGCAATATGCCCTTTATCCATGGTTGTCAGTACTGGACAATGTTGCCTTTGGACTGAAGATGAAGAAAATAGCAAAAGATAAGCGATATGAGATAGCCAAGAAATACATCAACATTGTTGGCTTGGATAAATTCATAAACTCTTACCCTAAAGAACTATCAGGAGGTATGAAGCAACGAGTTGCACTTGCACGAGCTTATGCAACAAACCCAGACGTTCTTCTGATGGATGAGCCATTCGGCGCTTTGGATGCGCAAACAAGAGCCCAGTTGCAAGAGAATCTGTTAAATACATGGCAACAAGAGAAAAAGACTTGTTTTTTCATAACACACGATGTTGACGAGGCAGTATTGCTCTCGACAAAGATTGTGATAATGAGTGCGGGACCAGGAAGAATAACAGAGATAATTCCTGTTGATTTGCCTTACCCAAGGAACCAGGAAACAAAATTAACAGAAGAATACAACCATCTGAAAAACATGATTTGGAATAAAGTCTACAAGGAATACCTCGAGACTTCAAAATAAAAGGAGAGAAAAATGAAAAGAATACTTTCATTCTTGATGTGTTTGGTTGTTCTTTTTATTGCACTTGCTCCATTAGCAGCGCAAGGACAAAATGAGAAGACAAACGACGAGCAATTGACAACTATAAGAGTTGCATACCATCCTCACATAACAGGATGCGGCGGGCTGTTGAATGCAATAGACAATGGCTATTTTGCACAAGAGGGATTGGCTATCGAATTGATACAATTCACTTCAGGCGCAACAGAGCTCGCAGCTATGGCCTCAGGAGATATCGACATTGGTTATCTTGGTGTAGGTGCACATGTCTTTGCCCCAAAGGGACAATGCATTATCCTCGCCCTTGATAGCACTGATATTAGCGGAGAGATAATGACTAGATCAGATAGTGGGATAAAGTCAATGCAAGATCTTAAGGGAAAGAATGTTGCAATATCGGCCGGAACAACTTCAGAACTTGTACTATCAATGGCTCTCAAGCTGAATGGAATGCAAAAATCCGATGTCAAGATGATAAACATGGATGCATCCGGAAAAGTAACATCATTTATGACAGGAAAAATCGATGCGATTTCAATCGAAGCCCCATACACAGACCAAATCAGAAAAGAGATGGGAGCAGAAAATACTGTAACACTAGCCAGCTCGCTTGACTTCTTGCCAGACGCCGTTTTTACAAACAGCTGGGTTACAACACAAAAATACCTCGATAAAAATCCAGATTTAGTCGTTAAGTTTCTGAAAGCATGGCTGAAAGGAACCGAAGATAGATACAATAACATGGAACAGACTGTCAAGAAGGTTGCAAAATTCATCAATTCTGATTATGACACAGCATATTTGGTAGTAGAGAAAACCAATTGGTTGAGCAATGCGCAAATGAAGGAACTTGCAGAAGACGGAACCATGCTTGAATGGTACCACACGATAAACAATATGTTCCTAGACGCAGGACTCCTTGACAAAGAATTTGATGTTCCAGCTGAAAACTATGTAAAGCTTGAGTATCTGAAAAAGGCTATGGACGAAAACGGAGTAGTCTGATTATGTATATAGACAAAAAGCAACATATTCTAAGAGATTCTAAAATCACATGTTCAGATGGACATATATTACCAATTGACGTCTATATCCCAAGTGGATTGGAACCAAATAGTGAAGCATTGCTTTTTGTCCATGGAGGAGGCTTTATAGGTGGCGACAAAGATCAATTTAGTGGAATTGCCTCCTATCTAGCCTTATCACTAGGGGTTGTATGCATTACTTTGCAATATAGAACAGGCCCTAACAACCCCTACCCAGCCGCTGTGCTCGATTGCATTGAAGCCGCTGATTGGATAGCGAAAAACTCAAAAAAACTATCTATAGATAAAGACAAAATATGCCTAATAGCTGGCTCTCCTGGTGCGAACATGGCTCTATTGGCGATGAATCATGATTGGAGAGCAAAAAACACAAATAAAAAATATCAGTCAATGTTTTACATAAAGAACTTCATAGTACTCAATGGAATATTCTCTCTTAACAATCTTTGGGAAAAGAACAATGATTTACATTCTGCACTAACATTGTATTTCAACGGCAAACCAAGTAAAGAAAAGCTAAATGAATCTTCGCCGATTGAGTACGAATACGCCGGATTTGATATTCTATTGTTACATGGCGATGTGGATAACGTAGTTCCAATCGAAGAATGTAATGATTTCATAAAACATTTGGGAAAAACAAACACCATAAAACTAATAGCATTCAAAAACGAAAAACATGCGTGGTTTAATGACATCTATAAACAAAAAACCGTGCTTCTGGAAATAGAGAAATACATAGAGGGACTAAGAAGGAGAAGATCATGCCATTGAAAACACCAAAAGAAATGTATGACAATGCCATTTCAAATGATTTTGCGCTTGGGGCATTCAATGTTTATTCGCTTGAATCATTGCAAGCTGTAGTGAATGCATCAGAAAAACAAAAAGCACCTATAATAATACAGGTTTCGATGGGAGCAAGAAAATATGTTAAAAAATTGAAACCCTTTTGCGACTTCATAAAATCATACGTAAGTGACTCAGATGCCCAGGTTTTCTTGCAGCATGACCATTGTCCAACAATCGAATCATGCAAGGAGGCAATCCAAGCTGGTGTCCAAGCTGTAATGTACGATGGCTCACACCTAAGCTTTGAAGAAAACATCAAAACAACAAAAGAGATAGTAAAATACGCCCATGACAGAGGAATATGGGTTGAAGCTGAGCTTGGAAGGATTCCTGGATTCGAGGATCAGATATATGCTGGGCACTCGGAACTGACAGATTCAAAAAAAGCAAAAGAGTTCATTGCACTAACAAAATGCGATTCATTAGCAATTTCAGTTGGTACAGCACATGGTGGAGTGGTGGCTGACGATTATCTTCCTTTACATTTTGATGTGCTTAAAAAAATCATCAAAGAAAATCCGAACTACCCTTTTGTCTTACATGGAGGGGCATCACTACCTCAGACTTTAATCGATAAATGCAACTCATTGGGTGGAAACGTAGACGCTCTTAAGATGTGCAAGGAAGAGGATATATCCAAAGCTGTCGAATTTGGCATAAAAAAAGTAAATATGGATGTCGATAATTTTCTAGCACATACAATTGCAATCAGATATTTCTTATCAAATAAACCTGAGGTCTATGATCCGCGAAAATACCTCTCTTTCGCACGAGATGCATTCGAGGAAGAAGTCAAGCACAAGATAGAATTTGTATTAAGAAGCAAAGGAAAGAACATATGATAAAAGTACTATGCTTGAACCCAACTATAGATCGTGTCTACCATATTCAAAACTTCAAGGCAGGTACTCAATACCATGGAAACATTGCAAATGAATACATAGGTGGGAAAGGGATAAATGTTGCTCATGTACTCAAGCAATTGGGTGACAACCCCCTCTTATATTGTTTTTTGGGCGGTCGCAATGGCTCTTTTATAGAAGAAGGCCTTGAACATATAGGAGTACCAACTAGGATATTCAATCTTGAAGGGGAAACCCGCATGACAATAAACATAATCGACAGAACAAATGGAAAAGAGACAGAAATAACTGAAGTAGGATCTATTGCAAAGGAAACTGAAATCGACTTATTTTTGTCAGAATTGAACAGCAACCTGAATAGCGATGATATTGTCATAGCCTCGGGACTTCCTGCAAATGGGATGAAAAGCGACATTTACAAAACAATAAGCACAATGTGCGAATCAAAAAAAGCAAAATGCATCATGGATGCAAATGGTAAATACCTGGAATCATCATTTCCTTCAAAATACTTTTTCATAAAACCAAATGAAACAGAGCTTGGACTATTATTTAACGAAGGCAAAAAGCTCTCAACAGAGAAAATTGTCGAACTATCATCAAAATTGATTGAAATGGGAGTTGAAAATGTATTGATTACACGAGGCGCAAATGGTGCAATTTTTATAAACAAAGAAAAAAAATATAACATAAGCGTACCCAACGAACCAATCCTATCAACAATAGGATGCGGCGATTCGACAGTTGCCGGATTCTGTTTTGGCTACACTCACAATATGAGTATAGAAGGATGTCTTCGTCTATCGATGGCAACTGGTATCTCAAATGCCAAAATAGGAAAAATCGGAGTAATAGACAACTTTGACATTGAAGAGCTTATACCCAAAATCTCATTAAAACCATTGTGATCTCATGTAGATAACATAACATTAGCTAAATCGAAAAACAGCTCAAATAACCACATTTAACAAACATTTTATGCACTTTATGAAAAAGGCTATCCTCACAAAAGAAGATAGCCCCGCTCTTTGTTTTTTCTTCTAGCCTACATTGCCATTTATGTACTTCTTCACTTTCAAGAATTTTCCATCTTTGCCGATTTTCTTTCCATTTACAGTGACAAAGCCATCTTTTGTCTTCATCGGGAGAGCAAAGAAATGATCAGCTTTCAAGTAAGTTGTAATCTTCTCTGTCTCTGGCTGCCCTTCATACTCCAAGACAGTACCAACATCGAATTCATCCGGGAATATCACTTCACAAGTTGAATGGTTCTCGTCATTTGCATCAGATGCTGCCAAGAGCATTCCATAGCTCTTTACACCTCTGAAGTTTGCCGGCTTGAGATTTGACACCAAGACAATGTTGTGCCCAAGAAGATCCTCTTTTGTGTAATATGGAACAATTGATGAGACAATAGTCCTCTGATCAGGCTCTCCTGTATCGAGCTTCAGAATATAAAGCTTATCTCCTTCTGGATGCTTTTCAACACTAACAATCTTTGAAACCTTCAAAATAACCTTGTGAGCCCAATTTGCAAGCAATTCCGGATCCTCTGGATCATCGTTTTTCTCATCTTCTTTCTCTGAAAGAAGGATATCAACATCGAACTCTGCCATCACAGAAGGCATTGAGCAACCCCATGACTCAAGGATTTGAGGATGAGTCTCTCCAAATATTCCAGCTCTCATACCATTATACATCACATAAGCAGCTCGTCCTGGAATGAACCTAGGATCATTATCAACAGGCTCCAAAGTGTAGTCCTTTCTCAAGAAATACATCAAAGTTTGCACATACGATGCCACATCGTTGTAAGTTCTTTGCACATCTGATGAGAAGAATCCCAACGAGTTCTTTGTTCTTGTTCCAGAGTTGTCTGAAGGGTCCTTCACGACCGTCTTGCCAACTTCGAAGATATTGTGAGGATAGACAGCATGGCCAGAGACTGACTCGCTTTCCAAAAGAGAAGGAAGAACAGATGGTCTAATCACTTCATAATTCTCACTCATTGGATTTGCAATGAATACAGCATCATCGCCTTTTATGTGCATATTGTCTATGTACTCTTTCTTTGATCCAAGATAGTTGTAAATCATCTCCTGGAAACCTAGCCCAACAAGAATATCCTTTATCTTTCTTGAGAACTCTTCTACAGTCGATAACCTACCAACAGTAAAATCCGTTGGCATTACTGGCTTGAAGTTCGACAAGCCATAACCAATCATGACATCCTCGACAATATCTACAGCATGCAAGAAATCATTTCTGTACTCTGGGACATCTATGTAGATGTTATCATTGTCAGCAATAGCATAGACACCCATCCTAGCAAGAGCATTGATGCAATCATCTGCGCTCAAAGGCTCTCCCAATTTCTTTCGAATCAACGAAAGCTCTGCTTTCTGTGGCTTTTGGAAATAATATGGAACAGTAATTTCCCTTCCATAAGGTGTATCTTTTGCGAACCTGACCTTCACAGGAAGAATTTCGAAGCCGAAATCCGAAAAATCGCAAGCAAGAATATTCACAGCTAGCAACAAGTCATCCAAAATAGGGCCAGAAACTTCAATGAAGAAATCAGAGTCGCCAACCTCAACAGCTCCAATTCGAGCGCTGTTTATGACAGGCGGAAACGAGAGAGTATCACCATTGTCATCATACAGATATGGCCACTTGTCATAAGAAGAAACAATATATCCGTACTCTTTTCCCTTTGGATGCTTTTCGCTGATTTCTCTCAAGGAGAGTGTCTCGTCCATTCCAAGCGGTTGGAATCTTGTCTTGTCGGGATCAACTGCAGCATAGTGGACAGGATATTTGATCATATCTGAACGATATATACCCATTGCAATAGTCTTTCTCTTTCTTCCGAAGTTGGTGCAAAGCTTTTCCTGAGACTGAATCAAATTTCGCAATAAATCATCATCAACCTCTACTCCACGGCAAGCAAAGCCAATTGAATAATCCCTTATTCCAATTACGGATTCGTCATTTATTATCTCTCTTCCATCACTATCTTTCTCATCGTCTTTTGTCGAGAAGAAGTCATAGTAAGGAATCTCACCAGTCATATATGTATTGAGTGCTCTTGCAACTCCTGCAGGAGACCACAAATCAGGTCGATTTGTATCATTTAGCTCTATCTTGATGATATGATTTTCCTCATCATGTCCATCAAGCTCAGCCTTTGCGACAGGAAAGATATCGACAAGCTCGGAATCGGTCATCTTCCTTCCAAGCAAGCTATAAAACAGATTCTCTGGTGCGTCAATCTTAGGCATTAGTTTCCCCTCCTGGTTCTTACACTATCGATATTAGGAGTAAAGAGCTCTCTTAGATCATTGAGACCCAAGTGCATCAAAGCCATCCTATCAATTCCAAGTCCCCATGCAAGCACAGGAACATCTACTCCAAGAGCCTTTGTGACCTCAGGTCTGAATATTCCAGCTCCACCAAGCTCAAACCATCCCAATACAGGGTGTTTGATATGCACTTCAATGCTTGGCTCGGTAAATGGGAAATACCCAGGAACATACTTGACTTCTTCAGCTCCAGCAATCTCTGTTGCAAACATCTTCAAAAGACCCAAAAGATTCTTCAAGTTCACATCTTTTCCGAGCACAATACCCTCTGTCTGATAAAAATCAGCACCATGTGTTGCATCAACTTGGTCATATCTGAAACATCTAACAACACCAAAATACTTCCCAGGCACTTTTGCTTTAGTGAGCTGATGTGCAGAAAGGACAGTACCTTGGCTTCTTAGCACTTGCCGTCTTGTGAACTCATGGTCGAACTTATAGCCCCAACCTCTGGATCCTGTCGTCCAGCCATCTTCATGAGTCTTTGCAACCTGATCAAGCCAAGGCTCTTCTATTTGCTTTGCATGTACAGGTTCCTTTACATAATATACGTCATGGATATCTCGAGCAGAATGGAATTGCGGCATAAAAAGCGCATCTCCGTTCCAGAACTCATTTTCAACCAGTGGTCCATCAAATTCCTCGAACCCAAGAGCAATGAGCTTATCCTTTACCCATTGAAGGTAATTCCCGTAAGCATTATGGCGACCTGGGATCAAGCGTGGCGTTGGCGCATTTATTCCATATGGCCTGAACATGCCATTCTTCCAAGCCCCAGATGCAAGCATCTCTGCTGTCAGAAGCCCAAACTCCTCTCCTGTGATGTTTGCCTTCAAAACAGCCTCTTTCACTTCTTCGCCAAGCTCTGTCAAATGGTATGATACTTCTTCTCTCTCAATAAGCTTGAAAGTGGAATTCGCGGCTCCTCTCTTTTTGGAAAGAGCCTGTATTGCTTTTCTTTCTGGCTCTGACAAAGTACTATCGTCGATAATATCATCGGCTTTATCGAGCAAAGCTCTTTGAAGTTGCACTTCCTGTGGAAGTTCCTTCTTTGCAATCTCAGCTTTCCTCTCGCTATTGAGCTTTGTCACGCCTTCTTTTGAAAGCTGTCCAAAAGCAGAGCCTACATCGCTTTTATCAAGCCCAAGAGAGTCTGAAATCTCTGGCATTGTATGAGGTCCGTTTTCCAATAAAAATGTGAAAATGCGCTCAGAAGGCAAGCCCTTTTCCTTTTGCTCTCTTCCAAGCTCTGTTAATTCATATAGGATTTTCTTTTTCCTGCCGCTTTCTTTTAAGCATCCCTTTGCCTCAAGCCATGAGAATGCCTGATTGCACTGCCCAACTTTGTAGCCAAGTTGGGAAATGATTCTATCGGCTGTGATTTCCTCTGATAGCTTCACATGCCTGAGAAGCTTTACTTCCAAAGGATGCAGATTCTTTACATCGATATCCATTATCGGCTCCTAATAATCTTAAAAAAGTACTAATGATTGTAATTGCTAAAGAGTTTTTTTTAAAGTGAGAAACACTATTTTGGATGACATAAGATCAATTTAGTGCATCTATTATGCTTTCTCCTACTAAACCATCGATCTCTTTTTCATATCTATCCCTGACGACAACCAAGCTATAGCCACGATCTCTTAACTCCGAAAGCCGCCATGCTTTTCGCTCTTCCTCGCTATCGAGCACGAGATGAAGAATAAGCTTATGGCTCGCATTTTGCGCAAGAAGCGTAAAATATTCTTCCTTGTACATTGGAATGGATACTTTGTACCCCTTTTGCTTATAGATATGAATCATATAATGCCATATACGTTCTTTCAGCGATACAGGCTCTGTGCAATCAAATTCACATTCGCCGATAACAGTGTTGTTTGCAAGGTCAAAAAGAGGTACCGAAATGGACCCTAAGTGCAAAGACATTATTCTGTCAAACAAATCCACAGTCATGAGATCAACTCCATAGCTTTGGCTCGTATTTTATCCTCTGAAAGCAAAACATCCATCTCAAGAGTACGAGAAAATGGAATAGGCATATTCATTGCTGAAAGAAGCTCTATTTGCCTTTTTCCATCAAGTTTTTCAAGAATTCTCAGCACACTTTCGCCAACAGATCCCTCTTCTGGAGTGTCTTGGACAATAAGTATTTTATCAAATCGAGAGCCATATTCCAAAAGCCCCGCCTCATCAAGAGGTTTGATTGTCGCAAGATCAAAGAAAGATACAGGATCATCAACAAGTGCCCTCCTTGCAACATCGATTGCCCTTGAATACCCAATTACAAGAAGCTTGTCTCCATGAAATGAGAAGATACCTTTGCCAATTGGCAAGAATGTATTTCTGTCTCCTATATCACCAATTGTCTGATAAAGAGCTTTATGTTCGAAAAAAAGCACTGGATTGTTCTCTCTGTTAGCGCTTTTCAAAAGTGCTTTTGCACTATAAGCATCAGATGGTGCGACTATAATCAGGCCAGGGATATTCAAAAACATAGTCTCCAGGCATTGCGTATGTTGCGCTCCATGGCCAGTTAGCCCACCGGAAGCTGTCCTATAGATCATAGGGCAGCAAAATTGCCCCGCAGACATGAAGTAAGCCTTGGATGCATGATTTATGATTGCATCAGATGCAAGTGTTGAGAAGTCTCCATACATGACCTCCACAATAGGATGTTCTCCAACCATCGCAGCTCCAACAGCAAGAGTCGAGAAAGCCTCCTCCGATACAGGAGTTTCTATCACTTTGCTAGGATAGAGCGAGGAAAGATTGCCAGTGACGCCAAAACATCCTCCATATACACCTATGTCCTCACCAATCAAGGTTGCTCTATTGTCCTCCGAAAGGATATCTGACAAGGCCTCTCTTATAGCATCTCTATATGTACCTCTATGCAAATTGTTCGTTTCAGAGCAAGAGATAGGAGATGGCGCTAAGACCAAGCTTTCAAGCTCATTCAGATCAAGCACATCATCTTTCTTTGAATATGCTCTTGAGTATGCTTCATCAACTTCCTTGTTTATCTTTGTAGCCAGTTCTAAAAGAGTATTCGAATCAAAATAATGGTTATCGATCAAATATGAGCCATAAACTCTCAAAGGATCCCTTTTCTTCCATTCATCCTCTTCTCTTTTGCTTCTGTAGACTCTCTTGTCAGATTTTGAATGCCCGCATTGCCTGTATGTATTGCACTCGATGAAATAAGGCCTTTTTTCATCAAGGATGTATGCTCGTGCACGTTCTACTGCTGTCATAACAGCAAGAACATCATTGCCATCTACTTTCTCTGACTTGATTGAGTAGCCATCCGCTCTTTTGTATATCTCGTCTGTCGATATAACGTTTTTTTCAGATGCTGACATACCATAGTGGTTGTTCTCCAAAAAAAACAGCATAGGCAAATTCCAAACAGATGCGATATTCATCATCTCATGCAATGAACCCCTGCTTGTTGCTCCATCGCCAAAGATTGCAACAGATATATTGGGCTTCTTTTGTCTTGAGAGCGCAAAAGCAACGCCTCCAGCAAGAGGAATGCCCGAGCCAACAACAGCAGAGGATCCGAGATTGTAAGTCGATATGTCACTCATATGCATGGAGCCTCCAATGCCTTTGCAAACGCCATACCTTGAACCAAGCATTTCGGCAAACATAGCCTCAAGCTTTGTCCCCCTTGCAATATTGTAGCCATGGCACCTATGTGTTGGCACAATCCAATCTTTCTTTTCAAGTCCGTATATCAGTCCAACATGGCAAGCCTCTTGCCCTATTGACAAGTGTGTTGTTCCATATAAAAGGCCTTTCTCAAACAAAAGCTCAATCTTGCGCTCAAAAAGCCTCGATCTAAGCATTGCTGAGAATACCGATAAGTGTTCCATAACTCCTCCTAGGATATCCAGTCCCGGATTATGTCCAAGACGTTCTGAATTATACATACGCCTTGATAACCACATTGAGTATCAGTCTATATTAAAATCGGATCAATAAGAAGAGTTATGCAGCATAAACCAAAAGAGTTTTACCTTTCTTTGCAAACATACTCTTTTCTAGTAGAATCTATTTATAACTTGAATTGGAGTTTTCAGATGACAACATCCCTATCTATTCCACCTCTTACAAAAGATCTTGCACGAGTATTGATCGACGCTGATACGATTGCAAGACGTGTTGATGAACTTGCACAACAGATAAACAAAGACTACAAAGATATCTCAGAGCCCTTGATTCTTGTAGGCGTCCTAAAAGGATCTTTTATTTTCCTTGCTGATCTATGCCGCCAGTTGACGATTCCCCATGTTGTCGATTTTATTGCAATATCAAGCTATGGAAACAAAGGTGACAAAAGAGGAGAAGTAAGACTCTTGATGGATACAAGAGAAAATCTTGCAGATCATCATGTACTAATCGTCGAAGATATACTTGACTCCGGAAATACTCTCTCTTACCTAATCAAGGCTTTCAAGGCAAGAGCAACAAAAAGCGTATCAACAGCTGTCTTTCTAGACAAACCAGAAAGGCACGAGGTTCCTGTGAGCATAGAATATATGGGATTCGAAATCCCGGATGTCTGGGTCGTAGGATATGGCTTGGATTTCAAGGAACAATATAGAACTCTGCCATATATTGCAGAGATGTACCCGCAAAAATAGAGGATATGCTATGTCAGACAAATTTTATGTAAGCTATAACACTGTACACAAGCTCATAAAAGGACTTGCAAAGAAAATCGAAGAAGAAGGTTTTGATCCGGATGTAATCGTAGCAATAGGCTCTGGCGGATTCATTCCAGCAAGAATAATCAAGACATTCATAAACAGACCTATCTATGCTGTTGGGATCTCGTACTATGGCATAGATCACAAGCATCGAACACATCCGACGAAGATTCAATGGATAGATGAAGTGCAAGAGCAACTTAGAGGAAAGAAGGTCCTCTTGATTGACGAAGTTGATGACACACGAGCAACACTTGCATATTGTGTTGGTGAGCTACTGTCCTACAAGCCAGAGGAGATTGCTGTTCTTGTCTTGCACAACAAGAAAAAGAAAAAAGATGTGGAGTTTCCTCCAGAGATCAAGCGATACTATCCAGCACTTGAGATTGATGATTTATGGATAAAATATCCTTGGGACGCAGAGGATATCGACGAGCATACAAGAAAAGAGAAAGAAATGCTTGAAGAGCGAAATGGGAAAAAGGAGAACTAAATGGAAAAATCCAATGTAAATGCTGTCGTAGGCATCCAATGGGGAGATGAAGGGAAAGGCCGTGTTGTTGACTATCTTGCACAGGATGCAGACCTGGTTATCCGATTCCAGGGTGGCGATAATGCTGGCCATACTGTTATAAACGACAAAGGCAAATTCGGCTTACATATAATACCATCAGGAGTTTTCAACCCAGATACAATGAACATAGTATCTGCAGGAACCGTCGTGAACTTCGATAGAATGCATGAAGAGATCGAACATATAGAAGAGGTCTCGAAAATGGTCGTAGACAATGTATTCATCGACGAAAGAGCACATATAATACTTCCATACCATATGGCATTGGATGGAGCTGAAGAAGGAAAGAGAGACGAATCACAAAAAATAGGTACAACAAAAAGAGGCATTGGACCTTGTTATGAAGATAAGGCTGCAAGAGCTGGAATTAGAGCTGCCGACTTGATGGATGAAGAGAGGCTTATTAAGCGCCTTAGCATGGTCCTTCCAAAGAAAAACAGAGATCTTGAATACTATGGCCTTCCAACATACACGCTTGATGAAATTCTTGAGAAATGCAAGAAATGGAAAGAATGGTTCGGTACACACATAATCGACACTGTTCCTGTTGTAAGAAGCGCTGTAGAGGAAGGCAAAAAGATCCTTCTTGAAGGACAACTTGGAATAATGAGAGACAACGATTGGGGAATCTATCCTTATACGACATCTTCCAATCCAACAGCTGCAGGAGGATGCAATGGAGCTGGAATTCCTCCAAGAGCGATAAATAGAGTCTATGGCGTTGCGAAAGCTTACTCTACATCTGTCGGTGGTGGCCCATACATGACTGAGCTTTTCGATCAAGATGGAGAAAAACTCAGAGACATAGGCCATGAGTATGGAGTAACAACAGGAAGACCAAGAAGATGCGGATGGTTTGATGCTGTTGCAGCAGACTATGCATGCTATATGAATGGAGTAACCGACCTATGCCTCACAAAAATAGATGTCTTAGACACTTTCCCTGTGCTCAAGGTATGCGTAGGTTACCAAATCGATGGAGAGTACTACTCGCATCTGCCAGAAACAAGGCTTCAAGAGAGAGCAAAGCCTATCTATGCTGAATTCGAGGGATGGATGGAAGATACAACAAAAGCACGCAAATGGGAGGATCTTCCAGAGAAGTGCCAAAGATACATACTAGAGCTTGAGAAATTCATCAAAACTCCAATCACTATGATAAGTGTAGGACCTGAGCGCGACCAATTGATCATAAGAAATGCAAAATAAAGGCAAGAGGACTCGAAAGGGTCCTCTTTTTAGAGGATGCATGCATAGCTACGGGTAAAGCTTGGAAGATGGCATACAATTGCAAACCATCTCTTTTCTTTGACGTTCAATTATTAGTGACAGCAATTTCTTTCTTGTAGCTTCTATGAAAATTGCCAGACATGTCACCTAAGATAAGAGCACTTCCATCGAAAGACAGGAGTGCTCTTAGGATTATCGCTATTGAAAACCTATGTCAAGGCATTCTTGATATCAACCTTTGCATCATTTGTGTTGGAATTAACTGTCTTATCAGAATCTTCGGAAAGAGTGCCTTCTAC
>ERZ808286.437-NODE-437-length-27746-cov-3.749666_pt1 | contig 27746 bp, 19 predicted proteins | sample MGYA00521276_ERZ808286 | MGnify/ENA primary metagenome ERZ808286 (study PRJEB31516, sample SAMN03275607) | gut metagenome | biome: mammalia-associated habitat; material: feces | host: Papio cynocephalus | place: Kenya | collected 2012-08-01 ... | reverse complement strand
TGCCCATGCGTTTGTAAAGGGCGTGCATGTCATCGCGCAGCGACAGCCCCACTTTCAGCTGCGTGCGGTCTTCGAGCAGTTCCTTCAGGCAGTCGGGCACTCCCATCTTGTTGAGCCTGAAAAGAAAGCACATTTTGGCCGTTGCCAATTGGAGCAAAGCCACTTTGTTGACGTGGCCGCGCTTGAAAGACGGGCGGGTTTCGGTGTCGATACCGATGAGGCTTTCCTGCTTGAGATATTCAACCGCTTTTCGGGCGCTTTCGGCCGTTTCGACTACTATGATGCGCCCTTCAAACATGGCTTGCGGCATGTGTGGGATGCGTTCCTTGTCTATTTCGGCATAAATTGTCGTGTTCACCTTACCAGTAGTTTTGCCTATTCTTCCATTTCTTGCATGAACATCACATCGTGCAAGGCTCTCATGACGCAGGGAATGCGCTGCCCCCAGTAGTGGGGAAACTGTTCCATCGTCAAAGCCAGCGACGCTTCCATGGTTTCCTCGTAGCCCTGCCTGAAAATGCCGACAAAGTTGCGCAAATCCTGGTAGATGTCGGCCAAATCTTCCGAGATGGTCTTGCGTATGGGCTTGTCGCTGTATTTCATATCCTCCACGAAGACGTCCAGATAGTCGTCGTGGCTGCCCATGACGGCCGCCACGTTTGAAAGCACATAGTTATAGTCTTCTTCGGTTACCAATTGCTCCACATCGCCGCCCGCTTCATATTCCTTGCCGGTCAGAAGCATGGCCTTTACATACAACAGTGGCAGTATCTTGAGCATGGCAGGGACAAATGTGCCGATGTCGCCGTCCTGCACTTGCTCAAGGCGCACACAATATTCTGTTGCAACCGTAACAAATTCGATGATATCCTGTGAATAGATTCCGCTGTCTGTCTGTTCTGTCATTGTCTGGATTGACGTTAAAGCTCTCTCTGAGCAGGTCTTCTTTAAATCGAAGTGCAAAGGTAATAAAAAGAACCATCTCGTTGCGGCTTTCAATCATTATAAGTCGTAACTTTGCAATATAAAAAACCGAAGAATGTCATTGCAAATGATGAAAAAGAAAATACTTATTGCTTCCGTGGCCGGTTTCCTGGTATTGGCAGCAGCCGTATGGGCGTTGTTTTTCTCTGCCATGTCGTCGGGTGCCACGAGCGTTTTTGTCGACATTGATGAAGACGACAACATCGATTCCGTGTTGGCCAAGGTCGGCAATGCCACCCATGCCGGAATGCAGCTGAAAGCCTTCAAAGCCCTGGCCTCCGTCACCGGTTATGCCGGAAACATACGCACGGGCCATTACGAAATTACGCCCTCGACAGGTTGTCTCCGTCTCTTGCGCAACATGAAAAACGGCTTGCAAAAACCCATCAGAATCACGATACCCACGGTCAGGACCAACGAAAGACTGGCCGCCGAATTGGGAAAAAGGCTCATGCTCGATTCTACCGACTTCATAGAACTGTTCAAGGACTCGTCGCGATGCGCGGAATACGGATGCGACACGTTCAGCATCATGGGATTGTTTATTCCCAATACGTACGAAATGTATTGGAACATACCCTTGGACAGATTCATGCTCAGGATAAAGAAAGAATCTACCGCCTTTTGGACTCCTGAACGTCTTAAAAAGGCCGAGGCTTCGTCTCTTACGCCGCTACAGGTTGTCACCCTCGCTTCGATCATCGACGAAGAGACGGCCAACAACGCCGAAAAGCCCGACATCGCCGCCATGTACCTTAACCGCCTGCGCAAAGGCATGCCGTTGCAGGCCGATCCCACCATTAAGTTTGCCACCCGGCAGTTTCAGTTGCGCAGAATATATCACAACATGCTTTTTGTAAAGAGCCCCTACAACACTTATAAGAACACAGGCCTTCCGCCCGGCCCGATACGCATACCTTCGGTGGCAGGAATCGACGCTGTGCTGAACAACAGGCAGCACGACTACCTTTACATGTGTGCCAAGGAGGATTTTTCGGGCACCCATCGCTTTGCGCGCACCTACAGCGAGCATCTGACCAACGCCAAACGCTATACCGACGCTCTCAACCGGCGGGGCATCAAATAGGCTTCGGGCTTTGGGCGTTTAAGCCCTGCCGCTCCTTGCAAGCAATGTCTTTATTGCGCCCGTAAAGGAGGCATCGGCTTCCAGGTCTTCCAGAAACAGATGCATGCGGTAGCGCCAATAATGGTGAGGGTCGGCCGGATTATTGATTTGCTCGCTTTCCAAATCGTTGTTGCGCAGACGTTCATCCATCGACAACCAATCCTGAAGCGCAATTACGCAAAGCAATGATGGCGAGTTGAGGTGGCGAAGCAATATCTCGGCGCAAAGAGTCGCAGGCATTTCTTGGGGTGCTTTTCCCGTGTGGCGTAGCACTTGCGTATAGTATTCCTGTGCCGCAGCGGCATTCCGCTGCCACCACAGACGCAAAGGCGGCATGTCGTGTGTCGTGATGGTGTCGACCGACAGCAGCGGATTGGAATCTACATCGGCAAAACGTTTCCATGAATATTTAGGCATGCTCTCCACTTCCAACGAAAGGATGTGCAGACTGTCGAGCACCTTGCGCATGCAGGCGGGTATCATGCCCAAATCTTCGGCACAGGGCAGCATGTTGGTGGCCTCAGTAAGCAGCGACAGCTTGTCAATGGCACCGCGCGCCCAAAAATCGTCGTGACGGTGAAAGAAGAAATCATCGTAAATGCGGTTGTAGGCCTCTTTGTCGCTCTTCGTCAGCTTGCTGTAGGCCGAGGTGGCCTTTCCGCCGATGTTGGGATGGTATTTTCCGGCCGTGTGAGCGTCTTCAAAAAACAATTGTTCTTTCAACACTTCTTCGTCAGCATTTGCCGCGTGACCGGGCTGCCGCACCGGCAGGCTTGCCTTGAAGCCGGCAGCCCTTATTTCTTCGTCGCTCAGCGGCAATGCCGGATTGAAATGGCCTGTCATGCCAGAGCGGTAAGGAAACGGTATTTCCCAGATGCGGAAAAAGCCCAAAACGTGATCTATGCGGTAGGCGTCGAAAAAGTCGGCCATGTAGCGCAGGCGGTCTTGCCACCAGCGTCCGCCGTCCTTGAGTATTTCCTGCCAGTTATAGGTGGGGAAGCCCCAGTTCTGGCCGTCGGCCGAAAAGTAGTCGGGCGGTGCGCCGGCCTGTCCGTCAAAGTTGAAAATCGCTGGGTTTGCCCATGCCGTGGCACTGTCGCGGCTCACACCGATGGGGATATCGCCTTTCAGCACAACCTTTTTCCGTCGGGCGTGAGCGTGTACTTCCGAAAGCTGTTCATATAATACAAATTGCAGAAAGGCATAATAGCGCACTTCGTCCATTCTGTTTTCTTGTTCGAGCCATTGTCTTATCTCCGCTTTGTTGTAGTGGCTGAAGCGCGGCCAATGCCTGAAATCGGATGTGCCGTAGAGCTTTTGAAAAAAGCGGAAATAGCAATACGGATGCAACCATTCCTGCTGAGCCGCCACAAAGTCAGCATATTCGGCCGATGCCTCGATGGCGAGTCCTTCCTGCTGGTAATAGGCCCGCAGATAGGCGTTTTTGGCGCGGTTAACTTTTTCATAATCAACGGAGGGTTGCCTGTTGAGCTCTTCAAACTCTTTTTGGAATGCGTTATACAGTTTTTTGTCTTTCAATGGTTTCAGCCACCTTAGGCAGACATACATGGGATGAAGCGCAAAGACAGAAATGCCGTTGTAGGGATATGAATCGGCCCAAGTGCCCGAGCGGCTCGTATCGTTGACGGGCAATATCTGAACCACATGCAGCCCGGTTGCTGCCGCTATGTCTATCATCTTGTGCAAATCGCCGAAGTCGCCTACCCCACAGCTCTTGCAGCTCCGCAAGGAGAACACAGGAACCACCAGGCCGGCTGTGCGTCCCGGGCATGGTTCGAAACGTAAGGGCGACTGCTCGATGACTAAGTTGTCATGGCCGTCACATGAAAGGATGCGGCGGTTGTCGCCGGCTTCCCAGACGGTCTCGAGCGTCTTTTCGTCTTGCAGCACAAACTTGTATTCCATGGGGAAAACCAGTTTATCGGCATCTATAGCTACTTGCATACTGTAGTGTCCTGTGCACTTGACCGGTAATGCGTTCGAGGGGTTCCAGTTGCCGAGTAAGCCGGAGTTGCCCACCAGCAGCAGGCGTTGGCCTTGGTGCGGCACAAACTCGGGCACAATCAGATAGAGCTTGTGCCGGCTTTCGTCTGTATCGGCGAGCTCAATGGAGGCATTGTCTTCGCAGGCAAACAGGCAGTCTTTATAGGCCGAGGAATATAGATAGGAGTTGCTTCCGGCCGTTATCCACCGGCAATGCAGGGCTGTGCTGCCCTGCGGCATTATCTTGCAGCGATGTAATGCATTGCGCGCTTCGCTGTCGATGGTCTGCCCGTTGTCTTCCACGTGAAAGCGGAAGTGCAGACAAGCGCTGTCGTCGCTGTTCAGACACACGGCACATTGCCAAATGCGCCCATCGGATGTGACCATGGGAATACAGGTGCTTTCGTTATTGGCATCTTCGGGTAGATACAAGTCAAGGCATACTTGCGAATGGCCGTGGGTGATGTATTCGATAAAGAAGTTCAATGTCGTCATAAAGCAGGTATTTGTCGTTGCTTCACTTGTAGCGGATGTCTTTCAGTGAGAATCCCTCCATCATTATGCTGCGGTCCACATTGCCGTCTACACCCGGCACGTCGCCATGCGAGGTATATTGCCAGATGACGTATTTGCGCCCGTCCGAAAGTTCGGGCTGCGCGTCGCGATAGAAGGCTATCATCAACGGATATTCGTCGAGCCCTGCACCGGCAAAGTGCTTGTTGTAGAAATTCACAAATGTATAGAGCATGGGCTTGCGCCCGTAATAGGCCGTCAGGCGTTCCAGAAATATTTTGAGGCGTCTCACCAATTCGGCCGAGCGGCATCCGTTGGTATGCTCTACGTCTACGATGGGAATCAAGTCCTGCATGTCTTTCTTGACGGTCGATGTCATGTTGTTAAACTGCTCGTCGAGCGAGATGTGGGCGCGGAAGAAATGATAGCTGCCCACTTTCAGACCGGCTTTCCGTGCTTCGCGTATGTTGTATTCATAGGTGTCATCAACGAGGCTCGCGCCCTCGGTGGCTTTCATGTAGGCATAGCCTATCTGGCCGTCCTTGGCCACCGATTTCCAGTCTATTTCGTGCTGGTAGTGCGACACATCAATGCCTTCCTTGAACCTCAGGTCCACAAAGTTGGGGCTTTCGGCTTCGGGCTGGTCGGGCAGGCTTTTCTGCACCCTGCTGGCATGTACCATGGCGTCGGGTTCGGGCGTCACAATGACCGGGCCTTTCTTTTTTATCACTTTGTCTTTTGCCGCAATGCCCGTGGTGCAGCAGCACAGCAGGCACAAAAGCCATATTATGTACGTTCGTCTTGTCGAATCGTCAATCACTGTTACGGATGTTTTCTTTCTTGTTGATAGGGCAAATATACGATTTTGCGGCCTAAATCCATACAAAAAAGATTTAAACAAACAACGGCCGTTTTAAAAGTGTCACTTTTTTTCTTTGCCGTTAATGCGGATGTTGCGGCAGTTCTCTATTTTCACCTCATCGGCAGTGGTTGTCAGGTTGTTGCTGATGTCTACGTTTTCGGCATCTTGCAGGAGGATGGCAAACGGCTGATAGGAGTCAAACAGGTTGTTGCGGATGATGATGTTGCGGTTGACGTGGGGCGGCGTTGCCGTTGCCTCGGTCGACACCATGACACACGAGGCCGTCGACGGGTTGCCCTCTTCGCCGCAATGGGATATGTAGTTGTTTTCTATCAGAGCCGATTCTACGGGGCCGCCTTCGCGCCAACTCAGTTCGGCTCCCAGTTTGATGGCTGTCAGGGTGGTCTGTTCAATCCTGTTGCCCGAGACAACGGAGTGAGGCACTTTCAGCAGAAAGGCACGTGCGCTGTGATAATATACCGTATTATTGAGGATGCTTACATGTGGAAAACGTGTGTGGTTCAGCATGTAGCAGCTGTCGGCCAGTCCTGCGCTCACCGCACGGTCGAGTGTGACGATAACTTGCCATTTTACGGTCGAGGTGTCGACGCCTTTCACCTTGAAACGCCCTTTTATGGCCATGTTGCGGCGGTCTACGGCAACGAGGGTGTCGCCTATCGAAGGATAGTCGAGCGATTGGGCGTGAAGGTCGGCGTTTTCGACCTTGATTTCGATGCGTTTGTCCGAATCGGACTGAGGGTAGATGCTGTAATAGTAGTTGTGCACGTTGGTACAGTCGTCGCCATTGCCCTTGAATGTGCTGTTACAGATGGTGAGTGTGCCCGAGCAGGAGGTGAAATGGGTGGCATCTGTGTTGGTCGAACTGTAGCGTCCCCGTTCGGGCACCACTTTCAGGCCGTCAATCAGGATGTTGCGTGTGAGATGGCCCACAATACCCATGCCCGGAAAGCTCATGATGGTGACATTGCGCACGGTCATGTCTTTCGACTCCTTCAGCATGATGCAAGGCCGGTAATGGCCGCCGTAACGTATGATGACAAAGTCGCCTACGGGCGGACGGGCATCGGATTGTACGCGTATCAGGCCGGGACGCACCAGTTGCATGTCGCCCGTGTTGGCATAGTAGAAACGCTGCTTCGACATGCTGTAGAAATGTACGCGTCCCTGCACCACATTGTCTATGTAGCGGTACAGATCAGGGTCGTATTCCATGTCAAACGACGACTCGCCGACGGCCGTGATGCGCGCCTCGGTGGCGGCCGGCCGCTTGTAGGTGATGCTCAGACCGTCGACTACCACATTGCGTGCTTTCGTGAACGACAGCACTTCCATCCAGCCCTCGACACGCAGCAGGGCTCCTGCGGCACGTATCGTGAGGTCGCGGCACAAGCTGAAGTCAAGTCCTTTTACATAAGGCTTCTGAGGCACGAACAGGCGGTGCTGCACTTCCAGACCGCGTCCCAGTTCGCCGTTGATGGCACGGCGCTCGATGTCGGCAGCCACGGGGTCGCTGAAATCATAGGTGCCGGGAGGAAAAACGAGCGTTGTGCCGCGGTGCTCACGGCAATATTTGGCAGCCGCTCTCAGAGCTTCGGCATCGTTGAGCCCGTCGTCGGGACGTGCACCGAAATCGGTTACGGATACTTCGTGACCGCGGCCGAAAGCGGCTGTGGTCGATATAATGGAAACGGTGATGAATGACAATAAGAATCTTTTCATGGCAAATGAATGATGTTAAAGTGCAAAGATAAGCCTTTTTCGAGAGAAAATCTGCTGTGCTGCGCGTGAAAAAGACTGTCTGAGTGCGAAAACAGACTCAATGTGCCGGATTCTTTATTTCTTGCCGGAAAAGTCGCACGGCTTCTTCTATAATGCGCGACGCTCCCTGTATGCCTACGCTCGAAGCATCTACAACAAGATGGTAGTTGCGTGCATCGCTCCAGCGCCGGCCGGAATATTGCAGGCAATGATTGGCACGTCCGCGGTTTACCTGTTCGATACGCTCTTTTGCCGCTTTTTCGTCCAGATGGTAGCGGTGGCGGACGCGGCTGACGGCAAATTCTTCGCTGCTTGTGACAAATACATGGAATGCGTTGGGATTGTCGCGGAGTATGTAGTCGGCCAACCGGCCTACAATGACACACGGACCTTCTGATGCCAGTTCGCGGATGGTGCGGCTTTGCGATACGAATATGGCGTCGTCGTGGCTGGGATTCATAGACGACGGTATGCTTTTGTCCGTAAAAATGAGCTCCCAAAGCTTGGCAGTCGAGATGTTCTGCTCGTTTTCCGCCACGTATTCCGTACTGAACCCGAGTTCGTGAGCCGTTTGGTCAATCAGTTTGCGGTCGTAGAGCTTTACGCCCAGGCTATGGGCAAGTTTTTCGGCCACGGCATGCCCGCCGCTGCCGTATTCGCGGCTTATCGTGACCACCGGATGGTAAACCGATGACGGATGCTCCGAAGAGCGGACGGCGGTTGAATCGCCAAGCATGCGGTCGAGCCATGAAAGATGCGGGTTGAACTGCCTCACCATGAACCCTACGAAGAACATGGAGACCAATGTTCCGATTCCTACCATATCCCAGTGCCAGCTTTTTGTCGCCACGAGCATGATGGCGGCTCCTATGCATACCAAACCTGTGTCGGAGCATATCTTTACCTTGCCGAAATCGCGTTTCAGCACTTTGGCAATGGCCAATGGAAAGCCTTCGCCGGCCAGCATCAGCACATCGCAATGAACTTCGCAGGCTATTCCGTAGGCAAGGATGGCACCGCCTGCCAGAAGTTCTATGAAGCGCAGCGGCCAGGCCACATAGAGCGGCCAGTCGGCCGGTACTTGCAGAAACGATGTGAGCCACATGGTCAAATCGGTGTACCAGCCAAAAAGAAAGCTCACCAATATCTGCAAAAGCTGAATCTTCTCGTAGTTGCGCCGCAATAAGAGAATTTGGGCTAAGATGAAGAAAATGTGCATGCACATCACATAGCTTCCCATCGTCCACGCTCCGGGAAGGAGGCTGAGCACATAGGGCGGACACGAGATGGGCGACGAACCTAAATTGGCACGGATAGAAAGCGATGTGCCGAACGCAATGACAAAAAGCACGGCCGTAAAAGCTACGTATCGTCGTAGCAGTTCGGCCGCGCTTCTATGTCTATATGATTTTGTTGTCAATTATGTCTGTTTGCTCCGTATTCAGAACGGAAAGTTGATACCAAAGTTGAAAGCCGCGTTGCACGACAGGGGAAGTCCCTGCTTGGCCATTTTTCCAATCGAGTGGTCGGTGGCAACAAACATGTTGAAGCCTTTTGGATGAAGCGAAAGAATCCAGCCCAAAGACATTCCGTAGGTTCCTGCCGCGATATTGGCACCGGCACTGAACCAGCGTGTCGGGTCTACATTGGCCGACAAGCGGAATTCGGTCCACGAGAATTTGCCTTGCATGCGTGTCGTATTGAGCAGCCCGAATTTCAGTTTTTCGTAAGCCGGCAACGTATACTGCGCCCCGAGGTTCAAGGTGGCTCCCAACGCACGGGTGCGGCCGCCTTCATCGCCATTGTCCTGCAACTCATAAAGCGAGGAAAGGCCTTCGCCCATCCTGTCGAATTCGTCCTCGAAATTGTTTTGTGCATCATCGTCCACATTGAAAATGTAGCGGTCGGTGGTAAAAGTCTTTTCGCCGTTTGTCGATGCCACCATATTGTTTGACCAGCTGATGAAGCCCAAGTCGAGCAGCGAGGCACTGAATGTCCAGTCGTTGTCAAGCTTGTATTCTGCACCCAAATCGAATGCCATTCCGAAACCGTTGAGACCGGCTCCGTCAACGTCGGCACCGCTCACATAGGTGTGGCGCACTTTTTCGCCTTCGGGGCCGCGCATTTTTTCTTCGGTCTCATAAGTCAGCCCCTTTACGCTGCTCTGTATCTTTGCATCGGTAACGGCTGTCCATTGGTCGGTGCCGAGCGTCAATTGGGCCTTGTTGAATTCGGCATCTATATTGGCGCCGCCCAGCAGGAACTTGACTGCCGCGCCAACGCGCAGGTTCTCGTTGATTTTGCGGGAGTGGCCGAGGGCAATCTCACCGTAGGCGTCGGCATGGGCATTGAAATCCTTGATATCGTATGTGGTATTGGCGGGGCCTTCTTTGGCCAGATGGAAAATGGAACCGGGAATGACAACACCGAAATTGCTGCGAACATTGAGGCTCACGGTGTTGTAGCCGCCAAAAGCCTTGAAGCCCACAGAAAGAATGTTCAGTTTCATGTCAAAACCAAGCTTGTTTTTGTCGTTGATGTTGCCCATTGCCTCGGACGTGCTCACGTTCGGATTCATAAACGTCGTGGTCTTGCCGTTGACATTATACAGGATGTCGTCGACGCCCAGGTTGCTGCGCAGCCCCATATTGATGTTTCCCAAGGCGGGGAATGAAATGAAATTGCGGTCGTTGCCGATGGCGGGGTTCTGGCTGTAGCGATAAAGATAGCCGTTTGTAAAGTAGGCCGACCTTGTGTCTTGTGCCATGGCGGGCGCTGCCAACAGTGAAAGAAGGGCTATACGCGAAATCAGTTGGGTATATTGTTTCATTTTGGTCTGTTCTTAGTGTTACTGAGTGGGTTCGTTATAATTCTTTTTCGTAGGTTCCCGATACTTTCACCTTTATGTTTTCCAAGGCAATGGTCTGCGTGGGTTTCAGTGGCGTTTGTCCGTCGGCGTTGTCCAGTCGGGCTTCGATGACGATGCCGTCAAGGTGGCGAATGTTGCCTTCTATGGCGATGACGATGGGTTCCGACATGTCTTTTGTTATGGTCTTGTCGATGGTGCCTACGATGGGATTTCCGTTTTCATCGCAGATGCGTTTGCCTTCGGTGTCGATGGGATAGACCGTAAAGGTGGCCGATATGGGAAGGTCGGTGCTGCAATCTGCCAGAACGTTTATTTTTTTGATTGTGAGGGCATCGAGGTCTTCGTCGTTCCATCCGTCGATGGTTTCTGAATATTTGATTTTCGATTCGGGGGTCAGTTGCAACGGGGCGTAGAACACCCATTTGCCTTCTACTGGCGCAATGTCTTTTCCCAATTGGAAGTCGGTGACTTTCTGTTGGGGTATGCGTGGATCCACAACGTCTATGTCGATGCTTTCGGGTATTTTTTCGCCGCTCAGCACGTTCGACAATTGTGTGAATCCCTGTTGCATGGCGTTTGTAAAGTCAGCGGTTATTTTTTCTCCGTTGCTTTCGATGGTTCCCACGTAGTAGTTGCCGGGTTTGTAGGGCGACAGGCAATATTTGTTGTCAGCCTTGTCAATCACTACGCCTTCAGGGTTGTCGAGCGTGTAGCTGCTGGATTTTCCTGCGGTGTGCGATGTGAGTTTCAGGTTGGCCTGTGCCTTTAGTCCGTATCCGTATAGCGGGTTGGAGGCTTCGAGATAGAGTTGCGGGTTGGCCATGCGTATGTCCGTGCCTTCCTGGTTGAGGGCGTCGGGAATGTCGTTGAGCTCGACGGGATCTATGCTGATTCCGTCGATGTCGTATTTGATGTCGCCGCTGAATTTTTCAACATTGATGTCTGTCATCGTAGGCGCGCATACGTAGTGTACGTTCTGGGGCACAGCGTTTTTGAATGCTTCGAGGTTCAGGTTGCCGTTGTTGTCCCTGTAGGCCGGCAATACATCGGATTCGTAGATGTTGATGGAGCCCGATGCCACGTGGCATGCCGAGCTGAGCGAAAATACATGGTTTTCGAGACGGATGCCCGATGCCCGTCCTGCTTTTTCAACGTTGAGCGCAATGTCGAGACGGTGTGTCGTGGTCGATACGTTGCCTATGTTGATTTTTCCGGTGGCTGCGTCATAGGTTCCGATGCTCGGTGTTGCCTGCAAGCCGGGTATGAAGTCGATGGTGAGGTCTTCAATCTTGATTTCCTTGGCAATGCCTTGCAGTCCGTCGAATAAGAGTTGCAAACGGGCCTGCAAGCCTGTTGCGGTGATGTCGTCAAGGTCTACGATGTATTCGCTCACGTTGTCGGCCTGAACGTTTATTTCGGTCGACTTGTTGCTTATGTCATAAGCGGCAAGTCGGGTGTCCGTGCTCTGCCCTGCCCTGTATCGGCGCGATGCCGCCTGTGCGAAGTCTTTCAGCGTCAGCTGTGCTTCGATGGGCGTTATCGATGGTGCTGCGGCCGTAAACGATGGCACTTGGATGGTATTGGAACGGTAGGTGCCGCTTTCGACGATGGCATATTCGCCGTTGTCCATTTTTTTTATCTGGCTGTTTTCGTCCAGGTCGAGCATGGCGTCGAGTGTTATCCGGTCAAGGTTCAGGGGGATGGTCAGGTCGTTGACATTGATGCCTACCGTCGAGTCGATGTCCGACAGGTCGTAGTCGTTGTTCATGCACGAGGCCAATGCTACCGCGACTGTCGCGAGACCCAATGCCAGGCGGTTTTTGCAGAATCGCTTTTTCATTGTAAGTTGAGTTTTGGATAGGTGATTTTGATGTTTTATTTAACGCTTTAAATATTTTGATGCTGCAAAGTTAGCAATAATATTTTTGTTTTTGACGCAAAACTTGATGTTTTTTATTGTCACAAAAAATCCTGCCTTCGCTGTGGAAAGCAGGATGTATGCGTTTTTCTGATGTTTTGGGTGCTATTCTTGTTCTTTGGCCGTTGTGCGGCGGCGGCGTGTCTTTTTGGGTTCTTCCACGGGTTTTTCCACTTCGATTCCGGCCAGTTCAGGGTCGATCATGATGCGGCCGCAATATTCGCACACAATGATTTTCTTGCGCAGGCGAACGTCCAGTTGCCTCTGGGGCGGTATTTTGTTGAAGCATCCGCCGCATGCGTCGCGTTGCACATAAACTATGCCCAAACCGTTACGGCTGTTGTCGCGGATGCGTTTGAAGGCTTTGAGCAGGCGCGGCTCTATTTTGTCCTCGAGTTCCTTTGATTTTTCTCTCAGCTCGTCTTCCTGTACTTTTGTTTCGCGTATGATGTCTTCCAGGTCGGCTTTCTTTGCCTCGAGGTCGGCCTGACGTTCTTTTTTGCGGCTTTCCGTTTCGCCGATTTCTTCCAGGCGGCGTTGGCGCTGTTCGTTGGCTTCGCGTATGCGCTTGTCGCAGAGCTGCATTTCAAGGTTCTGATATTCTATTTCCTTGCTCAGGGCGTCATATTCGCGGCTGTTGCGCACGTTTTCGAGGTTGGCCGTGTTTTTTTCCACGGTGCTTTGTGCCACGTTTTTCTTTTCCTTCAGTTTGGTGATGTCTACATCGATGGCTTTGATTTCTGCCTGTATTTTATTGATATGTACATCCAGACCGATTATTTCGTTTTCCAGGTCGTGTACTTCGTTGGGAAGTTCGCCACGGATGTTGTTGATTTCGTCGATCTTCGACAAGACGGTTTGCAGCTCGTAGAGGGTTTTCAGCTTCTGCTCTACGGTCATTTCAGACGGGCTTGTTTCCTTTAATGTTTCGCGTGCCATATTTATAGTTGTTTTATTGGATGATTGTTTCGTGCTTAAAGATAATGTATGGGGTTGGTGTTTATCGTGGTTATCCGGGTGCGAAGTGCGGGCAGGCTGTCTTCCAGCAGTTTTTGCAGGAGCTGCTGCGTGAACTGCTCGCTTTGGTAGTGTCCGAGCACGCCTATCTGAATGCGTCCTTCCCATCCGAAGAACCGGTGGTAGTTCATCTCTCCGGTCAGGAAGGCATCGGCTCCGGCCTCCAGTGCCCGGGGCAGCAGAAAGTCGCCCGCACCGCCGCACAGAGCCACTTTCCGGATGGGGCGTCCGTCCAAGAGTCTGTTGTGTTGCAGGCATTCCACCCGGAAAGTCCTTTTTATATGCTTCAGAAAGTCACCGGCTTCCATCGGTCTGCCCAACCGTCCCACAACGCCGCTTCCGCCCTGCCCGTCGCTGCGTTCCTGCAACAGCTGCAGGTCTTCGAGCCCTATGCGGCGGCCCATTTCATAATTGACGCCTCCGCGGGCGTTGTCAAGATTGGTGTGGGCGGCATAGACGGCTATGTCGTGTCTCACGGCATAACGGACACACCGTTCAACCTGCGTGCCGTCGGTGAGATGTCGCAGGGGGCGGAACAGCAGCGGATGATGCGCTATGACCATGTTGAGACCTTGGGCCGCGGCTTCGCGCAGCACTTCTTCGGTCACGTCCAAACACAACAATGCCCCTGATACTTCCGCCTCCGTCAGTCCCGTCTGCAGGCCGGCATTGTCATATTCCTCCTGCAGGGGCAGAGGCGCGAAACGCTCAAGGGCTTCAATCACGTCCTTTATCTTCACACCTTGTGGATTTTAAGCTGCAAATTTAAGAAAAACTATTTGCCTGTGCAAATTTGCGAGCCTAATATTTTTTCCGGCACGCCCGCGCGGCCTTTTCAGCGGTGTGCTGCCAATGCCGACGCGAGGGCTGCAAATTGTGACCCGTAGGGAGAAAATTACGCCTTTCTGCGTGGCTTTTCTGAAAAATGCCGCCTGTTTGGCTTTTTTAATGCGTTCGATTTATAAATTTACATATTTTCATAATCGTAATAAGTATAATAACTGTAATTTTGCATGTACAAACCGTTAATGACATGGGTCTTTTAGTAAAAGCGAAAACGGCCACCATCACGGAGGCCACTTTGCAGTTGCGCGGCATGGAACCGAAGGAGAATCCCATCGAGATGACCCGTTCGGTGTTTCCTTCCGAATGGTTTCCCCAAAGCGGCGTGCTGCTCACCTGGCCTCACGCCGGAACCGACTGGCTGCCCTATCTCGACGAAGTGACCGAGGTATATGTAAAAATGGCCTATCATATCAGTTCGGCAGAGCGCCTCATCATCGTGACGCCCCACCCCGGCGAAGTGAGCAGGCTGCTGAAGGCAAGGCTGCCGCGCGAAGCATTCGGGCGCATCGGCTTTGTGGAGTGTCCCACCAACGACACCTGGACCCGCGACCACGGCTTCATCAGTGTGCGCGAGGAAGGCATCTGGCAGCTCATGGATTTCCGTTTCAACGGCTGGGGCGGCAAGTTCGAGGCCGCACTTGACAATGCCGTCAACCGCCGCCTTTATGCAAGCGGATGGCTCAAAGGCCGCTACAGGGATTGCAACGACTTTGTGCTCGAAGGCGGCTCGATCGAGAGCGACGGCCGCGGCACCCTGATGACCACCTCGCGCTGCCTTCTGAACCCCAACCGCAATCCCGGCATGAGCCGCGACGAAATAGAGAGCCGGCTGAAGCGCCTGTTGCACATTGACCGCATTTTTTGGATCGATCACGGCTATCTGGCCGGCGACGATACCGACAGTCATGTTGACACCCTCGCGCGTTTCTGCCCCGACGGCGGCATCGCCTACGTACAGTGCAGCGACCGCAGCGACGAACACTATGACGAGCTCCGGCAGATGGAGCGCGAGCTGCAATCTTTCCGCACCCCCGAGGGTGAGCCTTATGCGCTCTACCCGCTGCCCATGCCGCGGCCACTATACGATGACGACGGCGACAGGCTGCCGGCCACCTATGCCAATTTTCTGGTTGTCAACGACAAGGTGCTGATGCCATCGTATGGCAGCCCCGAAACCGACGAGGCAGCCCGCGACATGCTTCAAAAAGCCTTTCAGGGCTATGCCGTAGACACCATAGACTGCAGCGTGCTTGTGCGCCAGCACGGCTCGCTCCATTGTTCCACCATGCAATTGCCCAAAGGCATCGTGAGGGAACATCCGTGTGCAGATACAACAACCGAAATATGAATACCCAAGAAAAAAAACTGAAGGTCGGTATGGTTCAGCAGCACAACACTGCCGACATCACCGACAACCGGCGCAGGCTGGCCGGAAAGGTGGAACGGATGGCCCGTGACGGCTGCCGCCTCATCGTATTGCAGGAATTGCACGATTCGCTCTATTTCTGCCAGACCGAAAACGTGGACTGCTTCGACCTGGCCCAGCCCATTCCCGGCGATGTGACTCAGACCTACAGCCGCCTGGCGGCGCGTCTGGGCATAGTGCTCGTCACTTCGCTCTTTGAGCGGCGCAGTGCCGGTCTCTACCACAACACGGCCGTGGTTTTCGAAGCCGACGGCAGCCTTGCGGGCACCTATCGCAAGATGCACATACCCGACGATCCGGCCTACTACGAGAAATTCTATTTCACGCCCGGCGACACAGGTTTCCGACCCATACAGACAAGCGTGGGAAGGCTCGGCGTGATGGTCTGCTGGGACCAATGGTATCCCGAAGCCGCCCGTCTGATGGCACTGGCCGGCGCCGAACTGCTCATCTACCCCACCGCCATAGGCTATGAGAGCACCGACAGCCCCGAAGAGCAGCAACGCCAGCGCGAAGCCTGGACAACCGTGCAGCGCGGCCATGCCGTGGCCAACGGACTGCCCCTGATAGCCGTCAACAGGGTGGGACACGAACCCGACCCCTCGGGTAGCACCAAGGGCATCAAGTTTTGGGGCAGCAGCTTCGCATGCGGTCCGCAGGGAGAGCTTCTGACCCGGGCTTCAGAGAGCGAAGAAGCCGAGCCCGAGGTGGAAATAGACCTGCAACGCTCCGAAAACGTGCGCAGATGGTGGCCCTTCTTGCGCGACCGCCGCATAGAAGCCTACGGCAACCTGACAAAGAGATTCATTGACAACCCACTCCAAAAGACGGGCGAAATGTAAACCAAAGAAAACAATCAGAACAAATAATGCTGCAAAAAGTATCAAAACGACAAGTTTTTGATTTGAAAAATTGATTTTTGAAAGATTTTCGATTCAAAATGTATCAATATTCAAAACTTATCGCCAACTTTGCAGCGTAGAACAAAATTAACTACAAAGACAAGACTTGACAATGAGCACGATTCATTTTACAAAGATGCAAGGAGCCGGAAACGACTATATATATGTAGACATCGAAAAAAACAGGATTCCCAATCCCTCGGACGCAGCCATCAGATGGAGCGCGCCTCACACAGGCATCGGAAGCGACGGCCTGATACTCATCGGCAAGTCGGATAAGGCGGATTTCAGCATGCGCATGTTCAACAACGACGGCTCGGAAGGCTTGATGTGCGGCAACGGCATCAGGTGTGTGGGCAAATATGTCTACGACCATCGCCTGACCCGTAGCAAAAGCATCAGCATAGAGACCAAGGCCGGCATAAAATACCTGGAACTGCACACCGACGGCAACGATGAAGTGACAAGTGCCACGGTAGACATGGGCGAGCCCATCCTGACCGACAAAGGACAGCTGGCAACCGACAACGGACGGATGTCAGACGGCATCATCGGTGCCGGCGGCAAGACCTATGAAGGCACATTCGTATCGATGGGCAATCCCCACTTTGTGATATTCGTCAGCGACATACAAAAGGTCAACCTGGCTCAGGAAGGCCCCGGCCTGGAGCATCATCCCGTGTTTCCCCAGCAATGCAACATAGAATTTGCCGAAGTGCGCCCCGACGGCACCATACGCACACGTGTATGGGAGCGTGGCACCGGCATAACGATGGCCTGCGGAACGGGAGCCTGCGCCACAGCCGTGGCAGCCATACTGCGCGGATTTGCCAAAGACCGTGCCACGATAGTGATGGACGGAGGCAGCCTGCAGATTGAATGGAACAAAGACAACAACCACATATACATGTCGGGACCCGCAACAACCGTCTTTGAAGGCGATATACAACTATAAAAAACAAACATCATGGCAAACATCAACGATAATTTCCAGAAACTACAGAAGAGCTACCTTTTCATAGAAATAGCCAACAAAGTAAAAGCCTACAAGGACAGTCATGCCGGTGCAGACATCATCAGCCTGGGCATAGGCGACGTGACCCAGCCGCTGGCACCCGTGGTGATCGAGGCCATGCAGAAAGCTGTGGTCGAAATGGGCAACAAAAACACCTTCAAGGGCTACGGACCCGAGCATGGCTACGATTTCCTGCGTCGGGCCATCGTGGAAAACGACTTTGCAGCGAGAAACGTACAGATAGACCTCGACGAAGTGTTTGTAAACGACGGAGCAAAAAGCGATACGGGCAACATCGGCGACATTCTCGGCCTTAACAACACGATATGCGTGACCGACCCGATATATCCCGTATATATCGACTCCAACGTGATGGGCGGACGCGCCGGTGACCAGGAAAACGGAACTTGGAGCAACATAGTCTATGTGCCGTGCACGGCAGAAAACCATTTTACGCCTCAAATACCCGACCGCCATGTAGACATCATCTACCTGTGCTATCCCAACAATCCGACAGGCACAGTCATTTCGCGCGAAGAACTCGAGAAGTGGGTGAGCTATGCATTGGCCAACCACAGCATCATAATGTATGACGCCGCCTATGAAGCCTATATACAGGACGAGGCCATCCCCCACTCGATTTACGAAATAGAAGGCGCCAAGAAATGTGCCATAGAATTTCACAGTTATTCGAAAACGGCCGGCTTCACCGGTGTGCGCTGCGGCTTTACGATAGTACCCAAAGAGCTTACAGCTTACAATGGCAACGGCGAGGAAGTGTGTCTCAACCAACTCTGGGCCCGCCGTCAGGGAACCAAATACAACGGCACGAGCTACATATCGCAGCGCGCCGCCGAAGCCACCTACACGCCCGAAGGAAAAGAGCAAATCAAGGCAAGCATCAAATATTATATGGACAATGCACGCATCATGCGCGACGCATTGAAGAGATTGGGTCTGGCAGTGTATGGCGGTGAAAATGCTCCCTACCTGTGGGTGAAGACTCCCGACGGAGTGAGCAGCTGGAAGTTTTTTGACGAACTTCTGAGAGAAGCCCACGTTGTATGTACCCCCGGTGTGGGATTCGGCCCGAGCGGTGAAGGCTATGTGCGCTTCACCGCCTTCGGAAGCAGGGAAAACTGCATAGAAGCCATGTATAGAATATCAACAAGGCACTGATGTCTTGGGATGCCCATTTAGCGTCCCCGAAAAAGCATCGTGCCACAAAATCATAATTATTATGTCAAACTTAAGGTTCAAAGTCGTAGAAGAAGCTTTCAAGAAGAAAGCATTGGAAATTAAAAGACCAACAGAGCGTCCCAGCGAGTTTTTCAGCAAATATGTCTTCAATCAGGAGAAGATGTTCAAGTATTTGCCGCTCGATGTATATGAAAAACTGCGCGATGTCATCGTAAACGGTGCATTCCTGGATCTTTCGGTAGCCGACAAGGTGGCAGAAGGAATGAAAAAGTGGGCAATGGACAACGGAGTGACCCACTGCACCCACTGGTTCCAGCCTCTTACGGAAGGAACGGCTGAAAAGCATGACGCATTCATTGAACATGACTTCAAGGGCGGCATGATCGAGGAGTTTACCGGTAAAGAACTTGTACAGCAAGAGCCCGATGCCTCGTCGTTCCCCAGCGGCGGAATCCGCAGCACTTTCGAAGCGCGTGGCTATTCGGCCTGGGACCCTTCTTCGCCCGTATTTATCGTCGACGATACGTTGATGATTCCAACGGTGTTTATCTCCTATACAGGCGAGGCCTTGGACTATAAGGCTCCTCTCAAGAAATCGCTTGCGGCAGTCGACAAGGCAGCGACAGCAGTGTGCAAGTATTTCAATCCCGACACGGAACATGTTCACGCCAACCTGGGCTGGGAACAAGAGTACTTCTTGGTGGACGAAAGCCTCTATGCCGCCCGCCCCGACCTTATGCTGACGGGACGCACGCTGATGGGCCACGATTCGGCCAAAAACCAGCAGATGGACGACCATTACTTCGGTGCCATACCGAGCCGCGTGGCCGCATTCATGAAAGACCTGGAAATACAGGCTCTTGAGCTTGGCATACCCTGCAAGACACGCCACAACGAAGTGGCTCCCAACCAATTTGAATTGGCTCCGATATACGAGGAATGCAATTTGGCCGTAGACCACAACATGTTGCTGATGTCGCTGATTCGCGAAGTGGCACGCAAGCACGGATTCCGCTGCCTGCTCCATGAAAAGCCTTTCAAAGGCATCAACGGCAGCGGCAAGCATTGCAACTGGTCACTGGCAACGGATAAGGGCATATTGCTCCATGCACCCGGTAAAGACGAAAACGGCGGACTGCGCTTCATCACATTCGTGGTAGAGACTTTGATGGCCGTTTATCGCCACAACGGTCTGCTGAAAGCCTCCATCATCACAGCAACCAACCAACACCGTCTGGGTGCCAACGAAGCACCTCCCGCCATTATATCGTCGTTTCTCGGAAAACAACTGACCGATATTCTGGAAAAGATAGAGAACGCGGCTCCCACCGACCTCGCATCCTTGAAAGGACGCCACGAAATAAAACTCGATATCCCGCAGATTCCGGATTTGCACATCGACAACACCGACCGTAACCGTACCAGTCCGTTTGCCTTCACCGGCAACCGCTTCGAGTTCCGCGCCGTGGGTTCGCAGGCCAACTGCGCCGCAGCCATGCTTGTGCTCAACACGGCAGTGGCCGAGGCACTCACCGACTTCAAGACACGTGTCGACGCCCTCATAGCCAAAGGAACCGAAACTAATGCGGCCATCCTCACCATCCTGCGCGAAGACATCAAGACATGCAAGCCCATACATTTCGAAGGCAACGGATATAGCGACGAATGGAAAGCCGAAGCCAAAAAACGCGGCCTCGACTGCGAGACAAGCTGCCCCGTCATCTATGACCGCTATCTCGACGAATCGTCCATCAAAATGTTTGAAAGCATGCACGTCATGAAAAAATACGAGCTGGAATGCCGCAACGAAATCAAATGGGAAACCTTCACCAAGAAAATACAGATCGAAGCACGCGTGTTCGGCGATATGGCCATGAACCACGTAATCCCCGTTTCAACGCGCTACCAAAGCATGCTGATTGACAATGTTCACAAAATTTGCGAATCGTTCCCCGATGCCGAGGCCAACGAACTCAATGCAAACAACATCAACATTATCAAGAAAATTTCCGCTCACAACAGTTTCATCATCGAGAACGTAAAGAAAATGGTAGATGCACGCAAAGTAGCCAACAAAATAACCGACGAGCGCGAAAAAGCCATTCTCTATCATGACACCGTGATGCCATATCTGGAAAGCATCCGTTACCACATCGACAAATTGGAGCTTATCGTTGAAGACGGCATGTGGACACTGCCTAAATACCGTGAACTGCTGTTCATCAGATAAGTTGATAACCGATAAAAACCTAAGCAATATTAAGGCCGGATTCCAATGAAGAGTCCGGCCTTATTGTTCGCGAAAGTGCTTGCATCTACATGGAAATCGCTTCACTTACTCACATGCTATCTTTACATTCATGATTGAAACGAGCAGAAAACATCGGACAACTCGTTCCATAATATTTCTTGATTGTCAAAGAATGTTTTTACCTTTGTAAACCAAGAAACTCATGAAAGGATATGGCAAAGAAAGATATCAACCGCATCAAGATAGTATTGGTTGAAAACAAAAGGACAGCCAAGTGGCTGGCTAAGAACTGACATTATTACATGAATTCAAATAGTTATTGAGAATATAAATTTCTATTCTTCATGGTCATTATATGGATATTCTATCACATTTCAGAACTATAGAAGAGCTGACCAAGACACTATCACGCGAGCAAGGACTGCTCAGTGAGATGTTTGAGAAGCGAAAACTGATGAAGTTTCCGATGGGATTGGCATTGCATCTTGTCGGAGACAATGAGAACCGCCTGAAAAGACTGGTTGACTACGGAGTATTAGTGGAAACCGGTAATACAGTTGAAATCGAGAGTGACTATCTGAACTTCTTTGAGGAAGTTCTGAATGTCAACGAGGAAATCAGTGTGCTGAGTGTGCAGGAATGTATCAATACGCTGAAGGAGCATATCGTCTACTTCCTCCAAGAAACCAACGTAAACCGAAAGGCTGGTTATCAAGACAGTGTACGGCAGCTCTTGAAGAAAACAGGCTTCAGAACCTTGAAAAATGTAGTGGATTTGAAACGTAATATGGACTATGCTTATAAGCAAGAGCCCAACTACCTCATCAAAAAAACGAAACTCCAGAATCTCGATGAAAAAAGTCACAGTATTCGCTCAATGATCCGTGAATGTGAGAAGCTGATGGATAATGAACAGGCGTTCTTCATCATGGCCAATGATCCACACATGGCCAAGACATGCAGTGATGTGAAGCACGACTTTGTAGAGGCTTATCATGCACTGATGGAGATAGACAGACAGATTATTGTCTTTATCAACCAGATAGAGCAACAGAATCAACTTTACAAGAAGATACGCAAGCTGAAATATCTACAGGATCAATTACTCATCAAGACGGATACGAACCTTGTACATGTGTTAGAAGACATGAATCCTTTGTGGATGGAGTCTCGTCAATATAGCAAGATCCGTCTTTCACTGGAAATGCTAAGGGAGAATGATCAGATTGTGAAGATACTTGGGCGTATTGCAGAGCGTAATGGCATTAAGAAAACGGCACGAACAGAAGCAGAGCCACTGACAGAGGAAGACTTGCAGGAACATACACAGCGCCTGAAAGAAGTGGATCCAGCAGAAATTTGGAATGCCTTTGCTGCTTCGAGTCACAATCTGTTTGAATTCATTCTGAGATACGACTATAAGGCCAAACGTGATATTAAAGAACATGCAACACTTTTCTGCCAACTCGTTATCCTTCATTCTGACGAATGTCGGATGACAGGCAAATATGCAACATATCAAGACATTGAATATCCTATTATCTATGCGAAATAACACTCAAAGAATATATGAGCGGCTGAGCCGTGGAGAATTTCTCTCGGTTGACAGCACTGATACCTCTATCCGCCATCTATATGAGGATATCGAGGAGAATATCGAAGACTATTCTGACTATTTCAAGGAAATCGGTCTTCAACTGGAGTCGGGTAACGGATACTTCTACTTTTCTCGTTTAGGAGAAGGTAAGCAAGCTATCGAGCAGAAGTTGGAAAGTTTTTCTAAATGGTTGGATTATCTTGATTTTCTAAAATGTTATAATCAGTCGTTTACGGCAGGCTATCAGTTTCGTAAGAGTCATCTGATAGAGCAGATCAGTCTGGATATTGAACTCAAAGAGAAAACCCGTCATCTGTTCAAGAAATATGGTGTAGATTCAAATATGGAGATTGTAAATAAGCTGTTGCAAGAAATGCAAACTATGGGCTTTGCAGAGTGTATCAGTGAACAGGACGGGGCGTTTAAGATTACATCTGCTTTCCACTATGTAGAGGAACTGATCAATATGATTCAAATTGCTAACGAAGATGAAGTACCTGAATAAGATTGTATTTATCAATAGCGCCAATATCCCTTATGCAGAGATATCTGTAGATGGCAATGTGCATTTCACAGGAACACAAGGTGTCGGAAAGAGCACCGTGCTGAGAGCGTTGCTTTTCTTCTATAATGCTGACAAGCATCGTTTAGGCATCCAGCAGGGGCAGAAGTCGTTTGACGAGTTCTATTTTCGCCAGTCTAACTCGCATATCCTTTATGAGGTGATGCGTGACAATGGCGCATATACCATATTGGTGAGTCGATACCAGGGACGGGCCTCATGGCGATTCATTGACGCTCCTTACCAAAGAGAGTGGCTCATTGATGACGACAGGCAAGTGCTGAGTGACTGGGTGAAGATACGTGAACGTATCGGTAAGAATGTCGCGGTATCTGCAAGAATCGACTCGGGAGTGGTGTTTAAGGATATTATCTTTGGTAATACGCATGATCATAAATACACACGCTATTCGCTTGTGCGAAGTGCTCACTATCAGAATATCCCGCGAAGTATTCAAAATGTGTTCCTGAATACCAAATTAGATGCAGACTTTGTGAAGAATACCATCATACAGTCTATGGCTGATGAAGACTTTCCAATTGATCTGCAAACCTATAGAAGATTGGTCACTGACTTCGAGAGAGAGTATGATGAGATTGACTGTTGGTTCCGTCAGACCCGTGATGGCAATTTCCCTGTACGCACGCTGGCGCTCAAAATAACAGAACAAGGCCGGAAAATTGTAGCACTTGACCAGCAAATGATAGATGTATGGCGGATGTTGAATCATGTGGTGGCTGATAGCGAACAACAGATACCGCTAATGGAAACAAAAGCTATAGAGGTCAGGAACAGTATAGAGAAGGAACGTAGTCGTGAAAAAGAACTTACAGCCAACTATGACAAGGACAAGGATTCGCTCAATCAGGATCTTGGTGGCAAGAAGAGCAAATTGAAGGAAATCGCGCAGGCAAGGAAAGACTTTGAGGCAATTGGCATTGAAGGTAAACTTGCACTTGCGGCTCGTGAGGAGTCCATCCGGCAAGAGGCTGCCGAAAAACAGATGTTGCTGGATGATCTTCTCAAGACTCACGCTTCCATAGAAGAGAAATATAATATTGCAAGAACAAAACTTTATAATGCGCTTGTGGCATTTGACAATACTCAGAAGGAGGCTTTGTTTCAGAAGCAGGATTCTTTGCAGAAAGAACGGAATCGCTATGAGGATGAACGTTCCAAAGAAAGAAATCTGATTATGGATGCATTCCACTCATGGTTGCATGAGTCAGACGACAGGCTTCAGCAACTGTTGGCAGAGCAGCATAGAGCAGAGAGTGCTTTGAAAGAGCTGAGACGATGGCATCCTATGGAAGACGAACTAAAAATAGTGACAGACCAACTTGTTCAATTGAATGTGGATGAGAATGGAAATGCAGCTCAACAAACGGCAGTAAAAAGTCGGATAGCTCAACTCATGAGCGAATATGAAATGAAGGAAGCAGAGTTGAAGCAAGCATCTGAGCGTGAACAAGAACGACTTGAGGCAGACCGAACCGTGTGTCGTGAAAAAATATCCAAGATCAGTGATTTGCTGGCACATCTGGAAGGCTCGCTTTATCAGTGGCTATGTGAGCATACTGAAGGTTGGGAAGATACTATTGGTAAGGTGGTGGATGAAGAGCGGATACTATATGCGCATGGGCTTGAACCAGAAAAGACAGCTCAGTCAGGAGCTTTGTTTGGCATCAAACTTAATCTGGACCACATTGATGCAGTCCACCATACTCCAGATGAATATAAATCAGAAAAAAACGATTTGGAAAACCAACTCCAACAGTTGAACCGACAGCTGTTTCAGTTGACAGAATCTCTTCAGGAAAAAAAATCTAAACTTGGGAGAAAGTACGGTGCATTGCTCAATCCGCTTCGCCAGAAAGCTACTTTGTTAAAGGTCGAGGAAGAGCAGATCCCTGTGAAGAGACAGAATTTACAGAACAAACAGCATAAGCTGGAGATGGAAGAGCAAGAATTGATAGCGCATGAGAAAGATGTGCGTGAGCATGCTTTCAATGTTGCCCTCCTTCGGGTACAATCTGAAAAAGAAGCACGCGACAAGAAAGAGGCTAAGAATAAGAAAGATTTAAAAGACTTGGATTCCTCATTCAATAAATCTGTCAAGGCTCTCAAAGATGATTTACGTGCGTTCCAGATTTTACAAAAATCAGAAGCAGATGACAGACATGACGAATTTGATAACCAAAAGAAGCAGCTTGACAAGCAGCAGAAGGCAGAACTTGAAGGAAGGGGCGTGGATGTTAATCTGTTGGATGGCTATCGCAAAGCATTGGAAGAGCTACGCCAGCAAATACAAGAGATAGCAACGGATCGTGTTGTTGTCATCAAATACCGTGATGCAGAAGAAAAACTCTTCGCAAAGGAACCTGAGATCAGAAAGGGTATCAAGGCTATAGAAAATCAGCTTGCCATGTTACGTCAGCGATACGAAGATAAACGTGCACGTATAGAGAAGAAGAGACAGGAATTGGAAGAGCGTCAAAGAATTGTACGTAAAGAACTCGAACATAGACGAGACGGATTGAACCAATATCATCAGGTAGTAGATAATGAGCACTTGGTGCCAGAAACCTATCTTACTGACGATGCGATGATACCGACACATCAAGATTGTCAGCAGCTGTTGATTCAGTTGAGGGGAACGGTGAATCAAAAACGTGAATCAATAGACAAGCTGAAAGATATAGTTATAAGTTTCAACAGAAACTTCAAGCCTCAGAATGCCTTCCATTTCAACACAATGCCAGTCACAGACAGTGACTATCTGCAAATTGCAGTTGATTTGCAAGATTTCCTGGACAACAATAAGATTGAAGAATTCCGCAGGCGTACGAGCGAACATTATAAGGATATTCTCGGGCGTGTATCGACAGAAATTGGTGCACTGATGAAACGCCGGTCTGATGTGGATGGTGTAATACTTGACATCAATCGTGACTTTGTAGAAAAGAACTTTGCGGGAGTAATCAAGAGCATTGAATTAAGAGCCAATGAGTCTTCTGATAAGCTCATGCAGTTGCTGATGTCTATTCATGACTATACTGTGGAGAATGCGCTTTCTATCGGTGAACTCAATCTCTTTTCAAGTGACAATCGAGAAGAGGTGAACCTTAAGGTTGTCGATTATCTAAAAAGTTTGTCGCATCAGTTACAGAACGAGCCTAACCGTCCCACGGTGTCTTTAGGAGATGCTTTCCGCTTGCAATTCCGTGTCAAAGAAAATGATAACGACACCAACTGGGTAGAACGTATCAATAATGTGGGATCTGATGGTACTGACATTTTGGTAAAAGCTATGGTCAACATTATGTTGATCAATGTATTTAAGAAAAAAGCCGCTCGCAAGAGTGGTGATTTCATCGTACACTGTATGATGGACGAGATAGGCAGACTGCATCCTAATAATATCAAGGGAATACTGCAGTTTGCCAACTCACGCAATATCTATTTGATTAATAGCTCGCCAACATCATACAATCCTTATGATTATCGTTATACTTATCTTTTGAGCAAGCATGGCGTTAAAACGAGAGTGGAGATACTGTTGAAGAGAACAAAATAAAAGCAAACTATGGCCATAAGCGTATCCATGCAGGCATTGATATCAGGTGAGACAGTTGCAGGTTCGAGGTTGAGTAAAGGGATGCTTACAGAACTCATGAATGAAGGACTGTTGCAGATCATTATACATGGTTCAAGAAAATCATATCGTGCCCGTGATATTGAAGCATTGAAAAGGTTTCTCATTGATAAAGATGAGAACTACAGAATTCTGGAAGTCGAAGAATATGATTCACGTTTTTCGATGGCCACTGACACTGGTAATTCCAAACTTCTCATGGTGCGCTCCTGTCCGGGATTCCCCGTGAACAGCTATGAGCCTATTGAGTGTTCATTGAGCGATAAGCAATTTGTGGTCAATCCTCAAGAAGGGAGTTTTGTGTTTGTTACAGATTGGGAGACATTTACGATTCCTGATGATGTGATAGTCATAGGTATAGAGAATATGGAGAACTTTAGGATGATTCGCCGGCAAAGAAATTTCTTTGAAGAGTACCTGCATGGTCATAGATTACCACAAAAGGCTCTGTTTGTATCTCGTTATCCACAGTCTAATGACCTGCGGAAGTGGCTCACATCTATTTCCAACAAATATCTTCACTTTGGCGACTTTGATTTAGCAGGTATTCATATATTCCTGTCAGAGTTTCAAAAATATTTAGGCGAAGAACGAACACACTTTTTGATCCCAGATGATATTTCATCTCGATTGAAACAAGGTTCTGCAAAGCGGTATGACGAGCAGTACTTTCGTTTTAAAGAAATCAATACTGGCATCAAAGAACTTCAACAGTTGATTAATCTGATTAACAGAGAGCGCAAAGGATATGACCAAGAAGGATATATTAAATCGATTCAAGATTAGTTTTCATTGCTGTCCGATAAAACCATTTTGAACCAGGTAAAAAAATTAGGGCTGCACCTATTGCAGGAGTCAGCCCATTATAGTTACTTTGCTTTTGCTATAAAACATAGCTAACCATGGGCTAAAGTAGTCATTTTAGCGGACAGCCGCTCTATTGTCAGGTAATAAAATTGATTGACAAGTCAAAAGTCCTTCAGTTCTTCAAGTCAGCCGAGAGAAAGGCTCGGAACGTTATGTCAAACGCTTCAATGGATGGGTTCATCTTGTGGTGATGCTTTATGCAATCATCATGCGCTTTGATTCGCTGCGCGAGATAACGGCGTCCTTATTGGCGGAAAGTCGAAAACTGCAGCACCTTGGCATCAATTTCAAAATAGGACGCAGTATTCTTGCCAATGCCGATGCAAGGCGTCCCGAATCGGTTTTTGAGGCTG
>ERZ808286.436-NODE-436-length-27749-cov-3.876471_pt1 | contig 27749 bp, 22 predicted proteins | sample MGYA00521276_ERZ808286 | MGnify/ENA primary metagenome ERZ808286 (study PRJEB31516, sample SAMN03275607) | gut metagenome | biome: mammalia-associated habitat; material: feces | host: Papio cynocephalus | place: Kenya | collected 2012-08-01 ... | reverse complement strand
GCAGACGAATATTACTCGGTAACGAAGGGGGAGTTTGATTATTTCAACTGGCTTCAGACTCGGGAAGAAGGGGCGCAGGAAAAGCCTGTGGTTCAGGAAAAACAGGATGCGCCGCGGCAGGAGACGGTTTCGGAAAAGGTGCATCTGACAGCCGAGCAGGCGGCGGCGCTTCAGGATGTGGAACAGGTGCTTACCGATGTGGGATTGCTGCGGGAGGCGAGACGGAAAAATAAAAATCGTTCTGATGGGCAGATTCGATCGCGAAAGATCTCCCATACGGATGCTTCGCCGAAACTTAATCCGGGTACTACTCCGTCTGTCCAACAGAACGATGCGCGCATTGTAACAAAACGTATTCGCGATGTGCAAGAAAAAGTTGCGTTTTTGGAAAAAATTCAAAAGACGCTTCGTGTGCCTGCGCTTCGCGGGGGGACGATAGCCGTTGCACCGGGCAATGTGATTGTGAGCGTGGCGAGCATTCTCGGGCTGAAGCGGGGGTCTGCGACGAGCTAGTACGGTTCGTTCAATCCGGCGGGGGCGCCGAAGGAGGCGCGGCAGCTTCGGATGAGCAACCATCCGATGAATGTACGCCGAGTAGAGCTTGCCGGGAATGAACGAACCTTCAGTCTGATTGTCCAGCCTCGGTATGCCATTACGCAGCCTTTGCCTGCGACACGCAGAGTTATTACGGAGTATCGTTATGATCGGCGCACGATGGATGAGGCGCGGATTCGTGCGTTTGTGGGAGATGTGGCGGAGCTGCTGCGGACGGGGCAGGAGGCGTTTTATGCGCTGAGCGTCAAGTATGGCGAGGGGCATGTGCCGCCGTATGACTGGGCTGACCCAACGGATTATGGGGAATCGGGCGTGCCTACGCCGCTTCGGGATAAGATGGACACGGCCAAAACGGCTGACCCGGAAGGGCAGACGCCTGCGGGGGCGGGCGTCCCGGGAATGCTGCGCGAGGCGGCTATGGCCGGGACGGGTGTCTTCGGCAATGGGGAAAGCGCGGAGGAAGTGGCCGGGCGCATCGCCGCACTGCGGCGCGTGAACTTCAAATCGCTGGCAAGCCGCCCCGGAGCCGTCAAGGATGCGCTGGATGGTTGGAACCGATCTCAGACCCATGCCGGGAAACGCGCTTCGGCGCGGGCAGTGTATGACGCACTGGGGGAATCGGGGCATTCCATCCAACTGCCGGACGGCAACGTGCTGACTTTGACGCTCAACGGTCTTGAGAGCGTTTTCTCGCACATGCATGCGAAGAATGGAGCGCTGGCGCGAGCTCGGGCAGATTTTCTGCTCAATCTTCCCGTGTTCGCAAACGAGGCGGTGAAGTTCTATGAGGAGATGAAGGGCGGGAAACGGTATGCCAACTACACGGCAAAGGTTACGTATAACGGCCAGCCGTGGTTCGCCATCGTAACCATAATGTACGACCCTAAAAACGGCATGACCGTCCTGAACGATGTGAATGCAATGTCGGATACGGGAAAAGGTCGGCACTCAAGCGAAGACCGTCGGAGTGCCAAAGTGCCCGTGGGACGGTCGCAGGAAGACGCGGGTGCCTTTAGCAGCGATTACTCCACGGGGCATGAGGGTACTGAATCCCGCACTCCCCTCACAACGAAGAGTGTACTACAGCATATTCTCAATACGCAAGAGAAATCTTCTGGGATGCTTCGAGAGGGGGAGCAGGAAGGAGAAGGCTCTGACAGGGAACGCCTGGAAGCGCATTTACAACGGCGGCGGGAAGCGCTGCCGAAGTCGGGTGTCGCCCGAGCGCGTGAAAAAGTTCAGCAGGCGTTGCGGCGGAATCCCGATGAAAGCCGGGCGGCCTGGCGGAAGCGCAAGGCCAAAGCGATTGCCTCATTCGTCAGCGAGAAAATGATTGACGCGCGCCAGCCGATTATCGATGCGGTAAAGGAAATCGCGGGGGATGAGAAACTGGATGAATCTATGGATATCCCGTTGGCTATGCAGACGTCCTATGGACATGTTTTTGCAGAGCACCTTGCGATTGACCAGACGTATGTGAACCCGGTGCTTTCGCTGCTTTCTGAACACGGGCTTCAGATTGAAGAGCTGGACGCCTATCTGATGGCCAAGTTCGCCCCTGAGCGGAATCGCATGATTGCTGAGCGGACGCAGACGAAGCGCAACCCGGCGGGGAATCTTTCCGGTTCGGGTCTGACGGATGAAGCGGCGGCTTCGCTTCTGCGCGGGTTGCAGGAGAAGCTTTCGCCGGAACAGTTTGCCGCTTTGGGGGCGGCAGCGGAAAAGGTGTATGCCATGAATCGGGCAAACCTGGAGCGCCTGGTGTCTTATGGCGTGATGGCCAAAGAACAGGCGGGCGTATGGCTGAAAAAGTCGCCGCATTACGTTCCACTGCGCGATGATTATGAGGCGCTTGGCATCGAAATGCCCGGCGGAAACTCCATGGGCGGCAGACCCTATGCGCGGGCGGTTGGACGCTTTTCGGAAGCAAACACTTCGCAGTTCGCCTGGTCTATCCTGCAAGCAAAACAGGGCGTAATGTGGGAAAGATGGCGGAGAGGGAGGGATTCGAACCCTCGGAGCCCATTGCTGAACTCGGCGATTTAGCAAACCGCTGCCTTCGGCCACTCGGCCACCTCTCCAAAGAAGAATCGGGCGGAACGATCCAACCACGAAAATCAGGTTTAAGAATATCAAATGGGGGTATTCCCGTCAAGTAGAATTACAGGGGCGTGATAATTGTACGTGCAAAAGCGTATGTCTTTTGAAGGAATCATCTTTTCTTGTAAGGTTGGGTTATTTTCCGGTTTTACGATGCATATGTCTGGATACCAAGGGATTCTTGGTCTAGTCTCGGGCAAGGCCTGGCGTACGTGTTGAACCCGTTCGACGACTGTGAATGCCTGCGGATGGTGAAGGTTCACAACGGGAAGTTGCAGAATGAGGACATGGAAAACGCTTGAGCCTGTTTGTAAATAAACGGGATAAGACGTAAGGTGGTATATGCGCTCTGTGCGGCGGTTTTGGAGATTTTTCTTACAAGCGTTGATTGATGGGTGGGTTTTGAGCCCGCCCCGGGTTGGCGTTGCGGACGGGGCGGGTTCGGGATGAAGTCGGGGCGGGTTCGATTCAGGGGGGCTTGGGATATATTCGGCTTCTGAGTGGGAACATGGAAAAGTGTTTTTTGGGATATGCTGAACAGAGGGAAACGCCCGTTGTGGCCACGGACGGGAAAACGTCAGGCGGAACGCGTTTTCCCTGTGCTACACGTGAAAAGAGAGTGGCTTTTAGCGCGTTTCAGGCGGGGCATAAGGCGGGGGTGTGGTATAATTTAACTTTCGAAAAGGAGATAAGGAAATGGCTTTGGATGTCCCCGGCATTGTGTCGCTGGCCAGTGCGTTTTATGGTTCTTCTGTACTTTTTGCCGCATTGGAGCTGGATGTTTTTACGGCAGTGAAGCAGGCGGCAGATCCTACGGCAGAGGGGGTGGCGAAAGCGGTGAACGGGAATGTACGGGGGGTTGAGCTGCTGCTGAATGGCGCTGTAGCAGTGGGATTGCTGGAAAAGCGTGACGGGCGTTTTTTCTTGACGCCGGCATCGGCGGCCACGTTGGTTCAGGGGGCACCGCACGACTTGACGCGGGCGATTGCCTATAACCGAGATGTTTACCCAGCTTGGGGGCGCTTGTCGGAGTTGGCACGGACGGGGCGCCCTGTGGAAAAACCGGCCTTACATTTAGGTGAGGATGCGGAGCGGACGCGGCGTTTTGCCCTAGCGATGCACGCTCGGGCGTTGGGGATTGGCCGGGCGGTGGTGCCGGGGCTTGGGCTTCCCAGTGGGGCGCGCGTGCTGGATCTGGCGGGCGGTCCGGGAACCTATGCGCTGCTGATGGCGCAGCAAGACCCTACGTTGACCTGTGACACGTATGACTTGCCGGCCATTGCTGCTGTGGCGCGGGAGATCACGGCATCGTGCGCTGAACGGATTACCTGCCACGCGGGGGATTATCATACGGAAGTATGGCCGCAGGCCAGATATGATGCCGTAACCCTTTTTGGCTGCCTTCATCAGGAAACGCCTGAGATGATTGTGGATATTTTGCGCCGGGCAGCGGCGGCATTAAAGCCTGGCGGGCGTGTGTATGTGCTGGATATGATGACCGGCTCTGACCACACCACGCCGCCTTTTTCCGCTCTTTTTGCCTTAAACATGGCTCTTACAACCGAGCATGGATGGGTGTTTTCGGATGCAGAGCTGCGGAATTGGATGACGGCTGCGGGATTGGAAGCCTTTAATTGTGCCCCGGTGCCTCCGCCTATGCCGCATTTTCTTGCCAGTGCGCGTAAGCCGTACACGAAGGCAATCTAACTGAACCCTAACACGAACGCGATAAGAGTCTGACATTTCTGTTCTATTCTGTGTGCCGTTTCAGTGAGCAACAGAAAGGATGCAGAAATGAAACATGGACTAACAACTCTCGCGTTGACGAGCCTGATGCCGTTGGCGTTGATCGCAGCTGAGAGTAAAACACAGGATGTGTTTTCTTTCGGAGGGGATGTACGCCTGCGTTATGACGGAACGAATAATCTGCCGGATGAAAAGCACGGAGAAAAGGGACACACCGATTATGCCCGAATTCGTACACGCCTGTGGGGAAAGGCGGCGGCAGGGAATTTGGAAGCGTTTGTGCGTGTGGCGGATGAGTTCCGTTATTATCGCTCCCCTGATAAAGATAAGGGTAAACAGCGTTTCCCGGATGTTCTCTTCGTGGACAACCTGTACTTGAAGGCTTCGGATATCTTCGGTGTGATGGATGTGAAGGTCGGTCGGCAGGATATGGCCTTTGGCGCCAAGCGGATTATCAGTGACGGTACCGGTGGAGATGGTTCACGCTCCAGCAATTTTGATGCGCTGCGTTTGACCTTCCACTTTGATAACGCCCGTACGCTTGATGCGTTTGCCGTTTATCAGGCGCGTGAGGATTGGCTTCCTACGGCTGGTAAAACGCATGATGCCAAGAGTAAACATACCAAATCTTATGATTATAACACCACTGGTTATAATCACAACGAGTATGGTGCCGGGCTTTATTATACGGATAAGAGTAATAAGGCCTTCCCTTGGGAAGCCTATTACGTGTGGAAGGTGGAAGAGGGCGCGCATTCCAAGGTCATTAAGGAGGGCGACTCTTTTACCAGTCATACAGTTGGCGTGCGGTTGCTCCCTCGTTTCACGGAAACTTTCTCCGGTGAGGCGGAGTTCGCGGTTCAGGCCGGGGATGAGTCGCTTGCGGCTGCTATGGCTTACGGCGGCTTGATTTATGCTCCGAAAGTTGCGTGGAAGCCCACCTTTACTGCGGGTGTGCAATACATGAGCGGAGACGAGGACGGATGGCGTGGTTCGAATGCTTGGCACCCTGTTTTCAACCGTGAAACGGGTGTGGGCGAGGCCGTGGCTCCTATGTTCAACAAGTACGCTTATAATAACTTCCTCTATCCTCACGTTAAGGTGGATTTGAAGCCTGGCGAGGGGCAAAAAGTTACATTCCAGGCCGGCCCGATGTTTGCGCCTGTTCGTGAACAGGCCGCTAATGGAAGTTCCTATGGGACGTTCCGTGGCGCATACGCTGCTGTGAAGTATAGCCTCGATCTCCAGAAGACGTTTGGCGCTGATTTCCTGAAAGGGCTTTCGATGGCGTTCACGGGTGAATACCTCTCTAAGGGCGACTACTTTGCCGATGGTAAAGATGGTGATGCGCTCTTCGGGCGGATGGAGCTCGTCTACAAGTTCTAATGGGTTTAGTTTAAACAATGACTGCTGTGTACGCGTCCCTCCCGGGAGGGACGCGTACTTTTATGAGAGGGTGGATGTCGGCGTTTTGTGTTTACTTGGTTTCATTAGAACGGAAAGCGTTGACGTGCCATGCGGCGATATGTTATGATACAACGCGTTTTGCGCCTACGTAGCTCAGTAGGTAGAGCACTTCCTTGGTAAGGAAGAGGTCGCCGGTTCGATTCCGTTCGTAGGCTCCATTCAGCGCAAATTACGCATAGGGGCATCCTGAGGTGGGGTGTCTTTTGTCTTATGGAGGCGGGGAAGAGCCGTTTCGTTTCGACCCGCACGCGGGTGCGGATCGAACCGTACGGGGTTTTAAAGCAAAGGGGAAAGATTCCCTACGCCCAGTCGTTTGCAGCCCATTTCCAGATAGGCTTCCGCATCGGCGCGGGTGCGGATGCCGCCGGAGGCTTTTACTTTGATTTTTCCTTTGGCGGCGCTGAGCATGAGTTTGACAGCTTCCGGGGTGGCGCCCCCTTGGGGGGCAAAACCTGTGGAGGTTTTGACGAAGGCGGCTTTGGCGCGGATGGCGCAGGTTACACCCTTGCGGATCTCGGCAGGGGTGAGCAGCGCAGTTTCTAGAATAACTTTAACAGGGTGCGGCCAGGCGGCGGTAACCACGGCGCGGATTTCATCTTCTACCCCCTCGGTGTCGCCATCTTTGAGTGCGGAGATGTTGATGACCATATCGATTTCGCTGGCACCTTGAGCTACGGCAAGCTGGGCTTCGAGGGCTTTCAATGAACCGAGCGTGTTGCCGTGAGGAAACCCGATGACGGCAGCTACAAGGGTATCGGAGTCTTGCAGACATTCGGCGGCGAAGCGGACGTCGCAGCTTTTGACGCAGAGGCACCCGACGTGGTGTTCACGGCAGAGATCTGCTGCGTGAAGCACATCGTGCATGGAGGCCTCGGGTTTAAGAATGGCGTAATCAACGGCCTTTAGAAGGGCTTTTGTGGTCATGGCTGGGCTTTCTGGGTTGGGGGCAGGGTGGCTTGCAGGCGAAGTGTGAGCGTGTGGGCTTCTCCGGGACGGAGTGTGATTTGCCCGCCGGTATGGTGGGGGTTGGCGGGTTCTACGCAGAGGAAGTGCCGCGGGCCTTCAAGGGGCATGTCAGGCAGGGCGTGCGCGAGAGCAGGGTGCCAGACAACAACGGCAGATGCATCATCGGCGGCAAGCGCTAGGATTCGCTCCATGACCGGATCCCACAGTGCTAGAATGGGATCAGTCTTCGGATAGACGATGTCATGAGCTGCATCATCGGTGAAGACCAGAGGTTTTTCGCCAAGTCCATAAAGGGTGATTTGGCGGCTATCGGCGACACGCAGATAAGCATGAAGCGCCTCGCCGTAAATGACGGCGGAGTCGGCAAGATTACGGGTTTGCAGATCAAGCGTTAGACAATCGCCGAGGGTTACCGTGAGGGTGAGGCGATAGGGGGTTGGCCACGCAGGGTGCGTGGCGTCCTGATCGGTAAGCTCTAGGGTGATCGCGGTGGTTTGAGTGTCTTGTTCACTACCGATTACACGCCAACGGGCGGTTCTCGCGAACCCGTGATTGGGAGCATCGGAGGGGAGTCCTGCCGGAGCTTTTCCAAACCATGGCCAGCAGATAGGGATGCCGCCGCGGATGGGCTTGCCCTCGGAGAATTCGGCTAGGGGGCTGAGCCAAAGGACGTCTTGAAAGCCTCGCGGGCGGTAACTCAGAACTTGCCCGCCTAGCAGGGAGAGTTCGCAGGCGCCATGGGGGGCGATCAACGCGGCAACGGGGATACCGCCGGGGCCTTCACGGAATGCGATTCGCCCGGGGGCGCCGAAATGGTGATTCAGGGTGTCTGGAGTGTCGTTCATGAGGGTTTAATAGAGTTTTTCGAAGGCGCCTTTGTCTACACGTTTGAGCTTATGGAAACCTGCGGCTTTTGCACGGTCATCCAATTTACTTTTGCTGCGGGCAAGGGCGGGTGCAGAAATGAGTTTTACAAGGTCAGCGCCGCATTTCGGACACTGTTTCAACGGGGGTTCATCGAGCCGCCGCATCATTTCAAAGGGGTGTTTGCAGTAAGCGCACCCGTGTTCGGGGTGTTTTGCCTGATAATCATAGAGGGGCATGTGGGGAAATCTCCGGTCGGATCAATTGTGCAAGGATTGAAGCGTTTCGGCCGCGCGGTTAGCCAGAAGATCAAGTGCCATGACAGGTGGGAAGGGGACGGTTTCCGAGTTGGCTTCATCTAGGGCGGCGGCAATAGGGAGTGTTATTTTGATCGGAACGGCTTCCAGAGTGTCGCCGGTGGCGCGATCTTGTATGGTGAGCTGGGCATTGAGCTCAAGGCGGCCTTGTATGGCAAGCGGCAGCGTGGTGCTTTGTGCGGGCGAATACGTTTCTGAGTAGGTGAGAAGGGTGAGCGTGAGGGTGCGTTCCGGCAGTTTGATACCTTGGGCGGAGCGGGCGGCATCGCTTTGTCTGCCACGCATCACTACGGGCAGGTTGGCGGCTTTGCAGGCATTGAAGAGGGCTGCACGCAGTCGGGCACACTGATTTTTAACGGTTTCTCCGGCAATGGTTTCTTCATGAACATCAAGAAGAGTTCCATCAATGGGGTGGAGTATGGGCTCTGCGTTATACAGCGTGTTTGGTTGGAGGTTTGGAAGCAGGGAGGAGACGGTTGGGGAGAGGGGGTGCTTCGTGAGGCGGCAGATTGTTATTTGAGCAGAGGCAGGGTTCCAAACTGTAGCGTCGATGGCATAGGTTGGTTTGGCGGCAGCGGGGTTATCCTGGCAGAGGGTATAGGCGGCCACGCGGTCTGCCGCCTGTTCAAGCGCCTGCCGAAGGAGAAGTTCGTCAAAGGCTGCGGTGTCTTCGCCGGTTTTGACGGAGACGGCGGAGATGGGGGCGGAGAAGAGGAGCTGCCCATCGGGGCGCTCAACAGAAACGGTTAAATACTGTGTGCGGATGGTACGCGGAGCTTCGCGAAGCACGGTGGAATCGTGGACGACTAGGCGAATGAAGGTTATGTCGGAGGTTTGAGGACACGTGGAGAGCGAGGCATAGACGGGGACTTTGCTGCCGATTTTCTGCAAAAGCCGGGCGGTAAAGACGTCGCGCGCTAGGAGCAGCGCGCGCCCGCGCGGTGTTTTGGCATGGCGGGCATAGACTTCTTGTTGATGTGCTGCCAGGCGTTGGAAACGGGCGAGGCGTAAGGCTTCACTGTCTCCCCATACAGCATCGTTAGGTGATTGAAGTGAAATGTCCGAGAAAAAAGGTTCAGCTCGTTCGTCCGGTGTTTCCACGGCGGCTAAGACGAGAGCCTTCTCTGCGTACACTGCGCAGGTATAACAGAACAACATCAAGAACCCAAGCAAGTATTTCATGGTGATCCTTTTCTTACAGTATAGCATAAATGGGGGGTGGGACGGATTGTGGGCACTGGAGTTGGAGATATTGCGTTACGGCGTCTGAAATGAACGGGAATTCGTTTTCCGGCGTTTCGGACTTTTTTAAAAGAAATGACTTGCAGGAAGGGAGAGTATTTGCTACACTGTACGCACTTTCTTCATCCGGGGAGGTAGCTCAATTGGTTAGAGCTCCGGACTGTCGATCCGGAGGTCGCGGGTTCGAGCCCCGTCCTTCCCGCCATTTTTAGTGTGAGATCACACTCCTTTCGTGTTGTTGGAACCGCGCGGCGCAGTTAGTGCCGCGCGGTTCTTTTTCGTTTGGTGTGTTTGAGGATGAAAGGTGTACAGGTATTGAAGCCCGTTGATACTTTGGGCGCGTGTTGTTTTGTGCGGATCAGAAGCAGCGGGAGGGTAAATACGGGGTGATGAGGGGATTTTTACTCGTCAAGCATGCCGGCATATGCGTGTCGACGGACTTTTTGAGTGGAGGTCATGAGCAGGGGTGTTGGAGAGATGACGATTTTTCGCGGATGTTTATAGGCGGCGAGAGCCTGGCATTGATGTTTGACGGCTTCACGCAGGAGCGCCGAGATCGCTTCGGGTGTGGTGGCGGCGGGGTATTGACGGGCGAGGGCCTCGCGGTTTGGAGCGATGAGTGCGCCGACTTTTTCGCCAGGTTCACCGTGGGTGTGGTAGGCCAGAACCACGACGGCACTGATGAGGGGGCTGCGGCCGATGGCTTGTTCAACTTCTTCAGGATAGATATTTTTCCCTTCTCGATTGACGATGAGGGTTTTCGCGCGGCCGCAGATGGTGAGATAACCCTGTGCATCGATTCGGGCAAGGTCGCCGGTTTTGAGCCAGTCGCCATCGTAGATATCCTGAGTGGCTTCATCATTGTGCCAGTAGCCGCGGAAGGTAATCGGGCCGCGTATCTGAAGCTCTCCAACGCTGTTGTTATTGGGGTTGTGAATACGAGCCTGGATGCCATCGATGACGGGGCCAATGGAACCTACACGGATGTGGCTGGGCGGGCAAACGGAGACGACAGGAGCACATTCGGTGAGGCCGTATCCTTCGGAAAGGGGGATGCCCATGCGGACGAAGTCGCCCACAACGGTTGGGTCGGCCTTTGCTCCGCCTACGATAATAAGCCGAAGGCGTCCGCCGAGGGCAGCTAGGATTTTTCGACCGGCGAGACGTGGCAGGAAGCGGTGAATGAATCGCCCAAGGAGGGTAGAATGGAATGTTTCAAGCAGGTGGTTGTGGAGTTTTTCCGCCATGAGGGGGACGGTCATAAGTACGGAGGGGTGGAGGGCGGCGAGATCGGCTTGGAGGGTGCGCAGAGAGCGAAGGAAGGAGAGTCTGGCGTGGGCGCGTAGGGCGACTACGAAGTTGGCAGTGAAGGCGAAGGCATGGAAGAGGGGAAGTACGACAAGAAAGTCGTCTTTTGGTGTAACGTATTCAGAGATGAGGGTGAGAGCACCGATGGCATCGGCTGAAAAGTTGCGGTGGGTGAGCATGGCACCTTTGGGTTTGCCGGTGGTGCCGCTGGTGTAGAGGATGCCGCAGAGGTCTTCTGGCGTGGGAATACAGGATGGATCATCCCAAACGCGCCGGGAGTGATCATCTGGATAATCGTGGAAGAGGGAAGGGAGAAGGGTCGTAGGAAGGGGAGCGGGAATATCGATGGGAGCGGCGGTGAGCAGGAGTTGTTGAAGGGCGGGAAGTGTGGGAGCTACTTCTTTGACGAGGGGGAGGTGTGCGGGGTCGGTAACGAGGAAGGTTGCTTCGGAATCGGACAGGATATGATGGAGTTCGGGGGCGGTAAGTTTGGGGTCGATTGGGACGATAGCGCCGGCAATACTGGTGACGGCAAGGTAGGATTCGATCCAGTCGGGACCGTTTGGAAGCAGGAGCGCTACATGTGTTTTACGAGGGATGAGCCCATGTGTGCCGAACCATTCGGCGAGGATACGGACGCGATCGAGTGTTTCGGCATAGGTACGGTGTTGCCAGGCCCCATTGGCGAACCAACGGGTGAAGATGTGATTACGAGGAACAGCTTGGACGGCAGTTTCGAGAAGTGTGCGTAAGGTTGGAAAAGTGGGGTCAGTCATGGGAGAGATCCTGTTTTAGAGCGTAGAGACCGAGGGTGATTCCCTGGATGGTATGGGTAGCAAGAGGGGTTCGACCGGGTTGCGGCGCGGGCGCCACAACGACATCGGCTTCATGCAGGGTTGATGCGAGAGGGATATTGTGCCATCGGCAGATATCATCGAGGGCTTGCCAATGGACGGCGTTGAAGAGGTGGGCATTCTTGGGGACGGAACGGGTGAGTGCGTTATGGGAGAGATCTCTGGGGAAAACATAGGGGCGGATGACGAGGATACCATTTGCGGCGATTAGGCCGCAGAGAACCCAGGTGGAGAAGAGACTGCGGTTGCGTAGGAAACGGTCGGCTCCGATGCCGGCGAGCATGGAGAGTGCGAATCCGGTGAGATGAAGCCATTTGATTGGGGCACGAATCTGGTTGAGAAAGGGAATGGCGGCGATAGGTTGATAACAGGGGGTGTACCGCCCGAGGGCGAGCAAAAGCGTGAGTCCAGCGAGGAGAGTCCAGAAGAGGCGGTCGGGGCATTCGGAGCGTTTCCTGAAAAATGCAAGGAGGGCAAGCAGGAGCGTGAACCACCCGACATGGATGGCGTGTTGGCGGAGGATTTGTGTGGCGGAGCCCATACGGCCGGTGTAGGGGGCGGGATCGAAAGGATAGGAGGTGTGACCACGACACCCGGGGAGAATCCATTCGGTGAGATCTTCCGGCGGGAGAGACCAGTCGGTGATGAATTGCCAGCGAGCCTGGGCGGCTTGTTTGGGTGAGGCGGCTGTGTGTTGGGCGTGAGAGAGTTGTTCAGAACGGAAGGCCCTGGCGGCACCAAACGTGTGGTTGAGAGCAGGCAACCCAACGATCACGAAGGTGGCAGTAGTGAGGACGGTACAGAGAAGAAGTGGACGGAGGATGCGGCGGCCATGTGTATGCCATTGAATCGAAGTTAACCAGAGGCCATAGGCTCCAAGGGCACAGACAACGAGCAGCCAGATGTCGGCCTGCGAACCAAGCCCGAAGGCCAAGATGCCGCCGAGCAATAGAAACCATGGCCAGCGTTGGGCAGAACCTGGGGAAGGAGATGCTATGCCGCGGGCGAGTACACCGAATCCGAGGCAAGTAACGGCCAAGGCATCGATGACACCCCGGTGCCCTGCACAGAAGAGGGTGGCGAAATAACCAACGAAAGCGGCGCAAAAACCGCCAACCCATGCGGCGGGCCAGCTATACCCCCTACTTCTCAAGAGGAAGAGGCCGGCCAAACACATGACCCAGGAGTCAACCCAAAAGGTCCCTTCATAAGCTAACTGAGGTGGAAACAGCAGGATAAGGTTTTGCAGGGAGGGAGGTGAGGTGAAGAGGTGGTGCAATGCACTGGAAAAGGTGTAAGGAGAGACGGGGGCATCCGGAGCCACGAAGATGATGTCGAGGGGAAGAACTGATTGGAAGGCGATGGCAACGGCGAAGGCAAACAATACACATAGGCCACAGGCGAGTAGGCGGGGGTGTTTGTTTGCAGGGGCGAGCAAACGGTGCAGCAGGGTGGAGAAAAAAAGAGCAGCATTCATAGCAGGCGGATGGAAGAATCTGGTGCTTTTGGTCATATGTTTCACGCAAGTGAAGGCATTATAACAGGTTTTAGAAGATGCGTGCTTGCGGGGAGAGCGGAAGATTTGCTAGGCTTGACCACATGAGAGCGTGGTGTGCAAGTGCAATTCTGTTTATGGCGGTAAGTGTTTCGCCTGAAGTTCTAACGGCGGCATCGTCTGTGGATGAGGCGCGGGAATGCGTGGCTGAAACACTGAAGAAAAGTGATCATGCCTTTACTCCGGCTGTTCGGCAGGCATACTTGTGGTATGCTGAGGCGGTTGTTCGTGCAAAGTATGGTTTAAATAAGATTAACGAAAACACGTGGCGATGGTTTCATAAACGTCCTCAGATCCTGAGTGCGGCGGCGGCGGCAGAATATCCTATAAATCCAAATATCTTGTTAAACTTTCAACGGTTGGGTCTTGCGCTGGGGACACAGAAGATAGATCAGTGGCAGCAACTGGCACTGGCTTACGCCATTCGGCATAGGGATCAGCTCTTCCCAATTGATCGGGTGAAGGAAGAATGGGATCCTGCCCGATTGGAGCGATTGGTGTCGGAGCGGCGTAAGGGAAGGGGGGGAGACTTTGCGTTGATTCCACCGGAGGATTATCCGGAGGTTTCGGAGGAGGAACGTCGGTTGGGCGAGTGGGTGGCCGGGCCGCAGTCGCTTGGGAATACACGGCCTCCATTGACGATTCCCGAACTAATGAACATGCCGCTTCATGAGATTAATCAGATGACGCGTAGGACGCCGGATGATCCCCCGATGGTAACGAAGTTTCCGAATTGGGAACGCGTGGCGATTGGCGGTAAGGTGTTTCCGCCCTATGTGGATTGTACACCGACGCCTCAGCGAGCGTTGTTGATGAAGATTTACAGAAATGGACGGATCCCGGCCAAAACGAATCGGCCTGCATTTAAGATGGAAAGGGCGGATTGGCCGATTTTGCTTTATGTGGCTGATTTGTCTGAGATAGATGAAACAAGCTTTATCTTTAACTACTTTGTTACACATAAAGAGGTGCCGCCGCTTGGGCTTGGGCAGAAAACAACGGCATCCGGGCAGGCGGACATGACGCCTAGAGATCCCAACTTTCGATATGCCAGGAGTAATTGGAATCCGCGCAAGTTTATCCGTATTTATAATGGGATTAAAAAGGATCAGGGGGGGCGTTCTTGGGCGTGGGGGTTGAACGCATTAAATGTGGCGGCAACACCTGTGGCAGCGCCTCCGGACGGGAAGTTTTACTACATGGGGGAGCGTGGCCGATATACGTATCATATGTCTTGTGCGGATAATAGCTTTACAGGGACAGGTTCTTCGGCACAGTGGTTTTTGCCGAAAGCGGAGAGCGTAGAGCCATCTCAGCCCTTGAGGGGCGCAGTTCGGCATAATGTATTTATGGGGCTCGCGGCAACGCTCAATCAAGGGCTTCAGGGATATGAAGATGGTCGCATGGCAATGGGAATCATCGAGTTGCTTCGATTGTCGCGCCCCCAGCGAATCGCTTTGTTGGAAAGTGCTTTTCTGGCGAACCCATTGCATGGGGATGTGATCTATCGCCTGGCCGCAGAGTATCGAGAATCTGGGGATGTAAAGGGGACGTTGCGCTTGTTGACGGCGGTGCGCGTATATGGGGTAACGGGATTCAAACTGCCAGTTTCTCCAACGGGGGCAAAAGCGGCGCGGGAGACAACGGCAAAAGTGTTCCGATCGCCAGAGCCGAGTTACCAGAATCTCCCGGTGGTTCCAGTTGGAAGCAGCCCATGGTTTTTCCTTCTGTGTTCAGATGTGGCAGTGGCTTATTTGCGACATAACAATGGGGTAGGGAAAGAAGCGTTTCGTGAAGAGTTGGCTTATGAACGGAAGGCCGCTTCTGGATGTGGCGATAAACCGATTGTTCGTGCGCTTGAAGTCTTGCAGGAATTGACGCGTTAGGAAGAACTGTTTGCCAAGGTTTTCGGATGAATGGAGCCTTGTGTTTTTGCGGCGGTACGCAGAATGAACAGGGTTGGGAGCGTAAGAGGAAGAGACAAAAGAAATGCTAGGCCATCTGAAACGGCTTGGCTAGCTACAAGCCCGGAGAGCCCGAAAGCAGACGGTAAGAACCAGAGTAACGGGATAAGGAAAAGCCCTTGTTTTGCGGCGGCCAAGAGCGAGGCCTGAACAGATTTTCGAATTGTTTGCATCATCATGTTACAAGGGATGATCCATGCAGAAAGTACGAGCGTAATCATTTGCCAGCGAAGTGCGCGTGTGCCGATCTGGGTAACGGCTGGATCCGCGTTGTGGAACCTTGCAATAATGTCCGGTGCTTCAATCCAGACACTTAGGGATAGTAGGAATAGAACGGCGGCGTTAGCTTGTACAAGGAACCAGAATCCATCGCAAACACGTTTGAACCGCTTGGCGCCATAAGCAAATCCGCAAACAGGTTGGAATCCTTGTCCAAAGCCGACAATCGCTGCGTAAAGAAAATTTGTCAGGCGCGTTACAATGCCCATGGCTGCGATTGCTGCATCTCCGTACACTCCCGAGGCGTGATTTAAGGCAGCCATTGCAAAGCATCCAAGCCCTTGTCTAAAAAGGGAAGGCGTCCCACCGCGGATAATCTCTCCGAAAACATACCGGGATGGTTGAAAAGCAGAGAGTTGGATGGGCACAATCCCGTACTGACGATTCATTTTCCATAATAGAAGAAGACTCAATATTTGCCCACAAACAGTTGCAAATGCTGCACCGGAAACGCCCCATCCAAAGACAAAAATAAAGAGCGGATCCAAAAAACAGTTGAGGACGGCACCAGAAAGAATTCCAATCATGGCTAAAGAGGCTCGTCCTTGAAACCGCAATTGATTGTTTAAGGTGAGAGCGGCACACATGGCAGGTGCTCCCAGTGAAAGAATGAGAAGGTAAGGTGCGGCGTAGGGCAGAATGGAATCGGTTGCCCCCATGAGAGAAGCCATTGGTGTATGAAAACAGAGTCCGCAGAATGCCACAAGCAATCCACATAAAGCGGAACAAATCACGCCCGTGGCAGCCATGATCTGTGCGCTTTTGACATCTTCAGCTCCAAGCATTCGAGCCATGGTATTCCCAGAACCATGTCCAAAGAAAAAGCCAATAGCCTGAATTAACGCCATGGCCGGGAATGCAATGCCGACAGCTGCAACACTTTGAGTATCTAATCGTCCAACAAACCAGGCATCGGCCACATTGTAGAAGGCGGAAATAAGCATGCTGGCAATCGTTGGAATTGCCAACCGCAGAATGAGCCGCCGAACTGGCGATTCAAGCATCCAATGCATGTGTGAAGCGGCGTTCATGGCGGCGTTTAGCCGCTCTGTGGTCGTCAACGTTCCATTTTATCAATCCCGTTGTCCGGCGTCTGGAGCGGTTGATAGATACGGTGTTTCTCTCTCGGGTTGCGGTAGTACTACGTTCAGGTTTTTAACCGATCGTAGGCAGCGTTGATGTTTGCCATTCGGTCAGATGCCTGCCGGAGCATCGATTCTGGAAGCCCTTGCGCCTGTAATCGATCCGGATGTAGTTCTTTGACTTTTTGTCTATAAGCGTGTTTAATCTCCTCCTGAGAGGCTCCGGGAGGTAGTCCCAGTAAGGCCAAATCTTGTGCTCGCTGTGAACCTGCGGTTCTCCTTGGCGATTGTCCGCGATGTCGCCGGGTATACTCCCAAGTATTTTCACCGCGGAACGATTGCTCTCGGGCTCCTGGAGAAAGACTCATCAGAATAGCATTAATGAGTTCAAGCGGTAATCCAAATTGGTTTGCAACCATGAATAAGACTGCGATTTCATGGTTGGTTAATGTTCCATCTGCATAAGCTACTCGAACCATGAATTGAAAGGTGATTACTCGCATTTCAAAGTCGTAGCATGCATTGGCGAAACGCTGCGCCAACAAACTGAATGGGGCGCCGCTGTCTTTTGCCTCGGAAAAGATGCGTTGCGCGAATAACCGTTCTGATGGAGAGAGATTCAGCTCTACGAAAATGCGTTCAACGTTGGAAATCTCCTGTTCGGATACACGGCCATCGCTTTTGGCAATTCGTGCCAGAAGCGGCATCAGGACGCGCAAATATCGCATTTTTGGAGGAAGACTATTAGCCGTTTGTGTGTCCGCGTCAAATGCCTTGCTGGAATTTGCCCTTTGGGCAGATGATCTAAAATGGTGGTAAAGCCATTGCAATATCCGAATAAAGAGCGGATAGATGAGGATCAAGAGGATAAGTTTGCACAAACAACCCATGGCGTGTTTATTGCACAGCTGCTGCCAGCCGCTGACTGAGATCGAACGTTTCCAATTGCGTGAATAGGGTGTCCAGTTCCCCTTCCATTACTCGATCTAGCGAATAAAGTGTCAGATTAATTCGATGATCGGTCAGGCGATTTTGCGGAAAATTGTAGGTGCGGATTCGCTGTGAACGGTCGCCTGAACCCCGTAAAGTCAATCGCGTGGCTCCGGCCTTGGCTTCTTCGGCTTGGCGCCTTGCGTCCAAAATCCTGGATTTGAGCACGGCAAGAGCCTTTTCCTTGTTCCGGTGCTGGCTGCGCTCATCCTGGCATTGCGCTACGAGCCCTGTTGGCAAATGGGTGATGCGAACGGCGGAATAGGTCGTGTTAACGCCTTGTCCGCCATGTCCACCCGCACAGAAAATATCCACGCGCAGGTCGCTGTCAGGAATTACCAGATCATCCTCTGCGTCCGCCTCTGGCAAGACAATAACCGTGGCGGCGGAAGTGTGAATCCTTCCCTGCGCTTCTGTTATGGGTACACGCTGTACGCGGTGCCCGCCGCTCTCAAAACGGAACCGCCCATAGGGTGTCTCACCGCCGGAGATAGTAAAAACGATTTCCTTGTAACCGCCAACTTCACCGATGGAGGTATCTACTACGGATATGTGATAGCCATGAGCCTCACAATAGCGCGTGTACATCCTGAAGAGATCTCCGGCGAAAAGAGAAGCTTCATTTCCGCCTGTCCCGGCACGGATTTCAACCATGGCGTTTCGGCTATCCAGCGGGTCTTCTGGAAGCATTGCCCGCAGTACATGTTCTTCTGCGGCAGGCAGAGCCGCTTCCACGCGCGCGAGGTCTTCTTGTGCCATTTCGGCTAACTCTGGATCGTCCAATAGTTCCCGTGCGGAGGTCAATTCCTTTTGTAGGGCATAGAATGTTTGAGCGGCCGCTTCAATTCGTTTGGCATGTGCATGGTCGCGCAAAACTTCTTGATATCGCCGACGGTCTGAGGTGACAGTTGGATCCGCCAGCGCGGCTTCCAAGGCTGGCAGGCGTGCAAGGTGAGCATCAATCTGCTTGCGGTCAATCATCACATGTCCGGGGAAAAAGACGTTAAGTCAGAACCAAGGTGCAGGTTGGAAAATAAAAGCCGACACGGCGCGAGGTGCGCTGGCCGGCTCTATCGTTCGGAAAACGCCCCGATTATTTCTTGCCGTAACGCTGCATGAACTTGTCAATACGGCCTTCCGTGTCCATGACCGTCTTTTTACCCGTGTAATAGGGATGGCATGCCGAACAGACGTTGCAGGTCATTTCCTTTTTGGTGGAACGCGTCTTGATGACGTTCCCGCACGCGCAAGTGATCGTCGCGTCTTCGTATTTCGGATGAATGTCTTTCTTCATGACGATAAAGCCTTTCTACCTCAAAAGTCAAACAAGTGTATCATAGATTGGAAACAGCCGTCAAGGTGAAAAGAACCGCTGCATCTTTCATGCACGTTTTGTACAGAGAACGCGAATTGTACTTTCTTTAAAAAGAGAAAGCCGCACCCAAACGTGTGCGACCTGCTGATTTACTCAAAGTGGTAGCGGGAGTAGGATTTGAACCTACGACCTTCAGGTTATGAGCCTGACGAGCTACCTGGCTGCTCAATCCCGCAATCGGCTGAATGGCGCGCCTTGGAGGATTTGAACCTCCAACCTTCTGATCCGTAGTCAGATGCTCTATCCAATTGAGCTAAAGGCGCTGAAAACGGGATGTATTATAGCAAGCCTGCAAAAAGAGTGCAAGCCTTTTTTTGAAAATTGACAACTTTTTTGTTTTTGTACTTTACCGATTGGAATGATTCTGGGTCATGTATGGGAGACGACTGTACAAAAGGAATGCAAAGGATGTGCAGAATTTGGCGGTAACGTGGTATGCAATAAAGGTGCATGATGGGGTGGGAGTGAGAAGAAATAGTAGGAACAGAATAATATGGCCGTGTTGACCCTGAAAAGAGAAAATATTCTTTCCGAGTGTCGCTTCGGCATATAAGTGAAAGACCGAACGGGACGTGAAATGCAGGCGGTATGGAGGGCTGAAAGAACTTATCGTCTGGGTGTGGGTCGGGTTTCAACCTGCCCTGGCTTTTGAGTGAGTCAGCGCTGGGGAGAAAGAGCTTTTTTCTGAAAAGGAACGGTTGACGTGGTGAGGCGTGGTCGCACGAGAATGATATGGCGGCGTGTAAGCGGGATTCTTTTTCGTGTTGGGAAGGTGTTTGGAGCAAGTGCCTTTTGATATAATGCCAACATGGATTTTTCGTTGAAAAAATATTTTTCCTTGCGGGTGGCGGTTACGGTTGTGGTGCTTATGCTTGCGGCAGGATGTGTGGTATTAGCCTTCCCGGCTACGCATGGGGTGCTGCGGACATCTGTGTTTGATGGGGTTGTGTGGGTCTTGCTTGTGGCGCTGGCGGGGGTAACGCTGCGGGCGTGTTGGAAACACCGGTGGGTGAGCGCTTGTTTTCATCTTGGGGCACTTTGTGTGGGAATTGGAGGAGGTATTACGGCGGGGTATGCTTCGGAGAGTCGGGTTGGTCTGGTGGATTCACCTATAGCACCGATGGAGTTTAAGCAGCGGATTGTCGGAGGGGATCGTGTAACGCTTAAACATTTTGACATTGAGCGGTATCCCTCCGGAATGCCGAGCCAATACCGTACGCAGCTCTTTTTCCCGGAGGGTGAGCGGGAAGTGTCGGTGAATCATCCTGTGCGGCGGAAGGGGTTTACATACTACCAGATGTCATATTCCAAGGGGATGGATCCGTATGGACGTGAGGTATTGCAGACGGAATTACTTGTGCGGAAAGATCCGGGAGCTTCGATTGTTTTTGCGGGGTTTGGTCTGTTGGTGACGGCATCTGTTTTGGCGGCGCTCCGCGTGGAGAAGCAGGCATGACGGTTAAGACGGACGCGTTGGGGTGGCTGCTGAATACGCAGGTATTGTTCGCGGCATTTGGGGTGTTGCTTCCTCGGTCGTTTCGGGTGTGGGCGTGGCGATTGGTTTTCCCGTTGGGTGTGGCGAGCTTGGTCTTGCGTTGGTATGTGGCAGGGCATCCGCCGATGCGTAATCTTTTCGAGGCGTTTCTTTGGCTGCCGCCTCTGTTGGTCATGGGAACTTGGTGGACGCGGCTGCGGGAGGGGTTGGATACAACGCGGTTGGATGCCTGCCTGGGTCTATTGGTTGCGTTTCCGTTGGCGTTTGTATTTTCAGCACAGATGGTGCCGTTGCCCCCGGCATTGCAAAGTCCGTTCTTTGTTCCGCATGTGTTGGGGTATATGGCGGCTTATGCGTTACTGGCGCGAGCATTTGTTTTGGCGTGCGGGAAGCATGAGCGGGCGTCAGAACGGAATTTGATGTGGGGTTTTTGTTTGTTGACGTTGGCGTTGACGCTGGGGTCAGTTTGGGGCAATGAGGCGTGGGGCGCCTATTGGCAGTTGGATCCGAAAGAACAATGGTCGCTGGCTACGTGGTTGATTTATGTGGCGTGCCTGCATCTCCCGCGCCGACATTTCGCACGCAAGGTTCTATTGGGGCTCGGCCTATTGGCCATTGTGTTGACGGTGACGTGGATCAATCTTTCCAAGCTTTTCCCGGGGATGCACAGTTATGCCGGTATCTGATTTCAGTGAGAATCCGATCGTTCAGGTGCTTGATGATGCGATTGCCGCAGTAACACTTCTGCGGGAGAATGGTATGAAGCTGGTGTCACTGGATCCGCATGTGTGGGCGAAGTTCTGTGCGCCTTTGCCTGCTGCGGCATCTGAACGGCGGCTCGCAGGTTTGCCGCAGATTCCGCAACCGAATGAGGTGCAGCCGTCTGGAAGCGGACGGATAGAAACACCGGATGACCGTCAACATGTCATGCAGCTGGTAAACGAAGCGTTCGCGACGTGTCGAGCCTGTTGCTATGCGGGTAATGCTCGCTTTGGAAGTCGTGGGAATGTGTATAATCCGCCGGTAGCCATTGTGAACGGCCCCTGCCTGCTTGGCGATACGCCGCCTGCGGTGGGGTCTCACTTGGAAGGTGAAGCAGGGGCTTTACTTGACAAAATGATGGCGGCGATTGGATTGAAACCGGAGTCGTTATATATCACGCCAGCATTGAAGTGCGGCATTCCGCGAGGGAAGGCGGATGTAACGGCGCTTTCCACATGCGCCAAGCTGCTTCGAAAGGAATTACAGGCCGTCAACCCTAGGGCAATCGTGTTGTTGGGGCCTGTGGCTGCGCAAACACTTTGTCCGGGGGAGCGAGCCATGGCTGGAACGATAGGCCTGTGGCATGTATTTGAGGGGAATGTGCCTATGGTGACGCTGCATCATCCCATGCGTTTAATTTTGGCGGGCGAAGCACTTTCGGTTCCAATGAAGCAGGAAAATTGGCGAGTTCTGCAGGCGCTTAGAGTTCGGCTTCAAGTCTAACGCTGAGGGGGAGAACAAAATGTCGCGATTCATTATTGAAGGCGGAAAGCCTATTTCCGGAGTTCATCAAGTGCCGGGAAATAAGAACGCCGCGTTACCGATGTTGGCGGCAGTGCTGCTCGCTTCAGAGCCGGTTACCCTTGAGAATGTTCCGGATATTGCCGATGTTCGGGTGATGGTGAAGGGGTTGGAAGCGCTTGGAGTGAAGGTTTCCGGATCACTTGCAGAACATCGCTTAGTTTGCGATGCAGGGAATTTAAAGGCTGATCCGATTCTTCCGGAAGATATCTGTTCGCTTATTCGCACGTCATTCCTGTTTGTTGGCCCATTACTCGCCCGTAAAGGGAAAGTTCGTTTGCGGGCAGCTCCGGGTGGGGACAGTATTGGCCGGCGGCGGTTGGACACGCACATCAATGGGCTTCATGCCTTGGGGGCACGCGGGAAGCCCAGCAGTATGGGAAGTATTTCCATGAGAGCCCCGGAGGGGTTCTCGGGAACCTTCTTTATGTTGGATGAGGCGTCTGTTATGGCCACAGAGAATCTGGTTATGGCAGCGGTTACGGCACGCGGAGTTACAACGCTTTACAATACCGCTTGTGAGCCACATGTTCAGAATCTTTGTGAGATGTTGTGTGGAATGGGGGCGCAAATCAGCGGCATGGGTACAAATCGACTGGTAATTACCGGTGTGCCATGTTTACACGGTGGAACATTCCGTGTGAAAGGTGATGTGATTGAAGCTGCCAGCTATCTTGTTGCAGCGGCGGTTACTGGGGGTGCGCTCTCGCTCAAGGGCGTGGAACCGGAGGAGATGGCAATCCTAGAGCCTACATTCAAGAAGTTTGGGGTGCGTTGGTCGGTTGATGAAACTGGAACATTGAAGCTGCCGGCCAAGCAGAAGTTACGGACGGCCTATGATCTTGGCGCGGCGATTCCGAAGATTGAGGATGGCCCGTGGCCAGCCTTGCCGTCTGATCTGCAGAGTGTTCTTATTGTGTTGGCCACGCAAACACGAGGAACAGAACTTTTCTTTGAGAAGATGTTTGAAAGTCGGTTGTATTTTGTGGATCATCTGATTGGAATGGGTGCAAAAATCGTCCAGTGCGATCCGCATAGAGCTGTGATTACAGGCCCGACACGGCTTCAGGGAAGTGTGGTGTCAAGTCCTGATATTCGCGCAGGTATGGCACTCATTATCGCGGCGCTTTGCGCTCACGGCACAACCGTAATTCATAATGCTGAATCGATTGACCGAGGCTATGAGTCGGTAGAGACTCATCTCAGTGCATTGGGTGCAGTTATCCGCCGTGCCTAAAGTGGCCTTTCGTGGTTACGTATGGCGGAGTGCTTCAGCTGCTTGATGTGCGGCTTCCTGAATTCTGCCCTCTCCTGCGATGTGTCGATGCCGCATGAGGATTTTCCCCGCACAGAGAACGGTATCTACGCTCGCACTGTCTGCCGCATAGATGAAGTTAACGTCCGCATTCCCTCCGCAGGCAAAAGGCGGTGTTCGTAAATCCACCAAGATTAGATCTGCATCTGCCCCAGGGGCAATGCGCCCGGCGTTAGGAAATCCAAGGGCTTGCGCGGCAACGGAGGTTACGGCGGCATCCAAAGCTTCAAAGGGAAGCGCCTCCGGCGATGCAGAAGCAATACGTGCGGTTAAAGCTGCGGCTTTGGTTTCGGCAATCATAGACAATCCGTTATTGGAGGCGGCGCCATCAGTTCCAACGGTTATGGAAATTCCAGCTTTTGCGGCTTTTTCCCATTCAAATGTGCCGGAGGCCAATTTTTGATTTGATTGCGGGCAATGCGCTATGATGACGTTGTTGGAGGCCAAAAGATCGCGGTCTGCATCTGAAAGGTGGCAGGCGTGTGCCAGAATCGTTCCAGGGCGTAATATTCCACAAGACTTCAAGTAGGTTACAGGTGATGAGAAGCCAAAAGCGTTTGCCTGTTTGTGTTCGGCTAAACTTTCTGCCGCGTGAATGTGAATTGGCAATGCAAACTTATCGGCTTTTTGCGATAGATCATGAAGAAGGGCCGGCGTGGTTGTATATATGGCATGAGGTGCAAGCGTCAGATGAATAGTATCGGGTAAAGTGTCCCGTAGTGCGAGGGTCGCTTCGTTTTCAATGTGTTCCGACACTTGATTCATGAATACCAACCCGATTTGGGCACGTACCCCCATTTCCCACGCTGCGCGAATGGTTTGCGGTTGGTGAAAATACATATCGTTGAATCCAACGCATCCTGAATGAAGTCCTTCCACAATGGCCAGACGCGTTCCGGCATAAACAGCTTCCGGGGTCAATCGATTTTCTCGCGGCCAGATGTGATGCGATAACCAGTCCATCAGAGAACAATCATCACCTGTTCCTCGAAAAAGGGTCATAGCCTGATGCGTATGTGTATTATAAAAGGGGGGGCGAATCAAATAGTTCGCCCCATCCCAACGCATTTTGGATGAAGCTTGAATTAAAGTGCCTGCAGGTTCTACGGCTGCGAAAATGGAACCTTGAATGGCTACATCTACTCGATTTCCTCTGTGTAACACATTCAAAATGACAAGGTCATACATATTCACAGGCTTCTTAGGGTGTGGCGTATAGAATGGTGAGTATCTGGAAAACAGAACCCCGCCGTTGCTACGGCGGGGAGAGTGTGATTACTTTACCTCTTTGGCAAAATGAATGGGGCTGAAGTATTTTGGTACATGGAAGTTCAATTCTGGGCTTTGCGGAAGCAGTGTTCCCCAGTGTGGGCGGCTTGAACAATCCGCGCATTTGCAGAAATTACCTTGCCAGGTTTGTCCAGAGAGATCCCCCAGCGGGCCGAAAATTCCCTCCAGATAGGAATGGGGGATCCGCACAATCATCCACCAGTCGGTGGGAACGGGTGTCTCAGGATCAATGATTTGCGGCAGATTTCCTTTTGCCGTTAACTTGCGGATCGCATCTTTTGAGATGTACTCAAAGTCTGCAAATCCCCCGGGCGCCCGTGTCCAATTCCGGATATGTGAAGAATGGATGCATCCTCCGGCGTTGATCTCAAGGTTGATGTATCCCTTTTCGATTTTGAGTGGCTGAAGGAATGCTTCTACGCAAGCATCTTCGCACACCATGGAGTTAAGTGCCGTGTGGACGATCCGGACATATTGATCGGAGACTTGCCAATAAAACATGATGTCCGCCCCATCGTGCAATGCCCGAAGAACCGTTTTGGGATGATGCGCAGAACTCTTTTCATGCCAATAGGCATATTCTCCTGCCTCTGCTTTCGCCCAGATCGGATCCTCCGGATTGAAGTCAGGAAGTTTGGTCACCTTGTTGATGGTATACTCGGTCAGCATGGTCTTACCCTCCTTTTACTCAAAGATATTTGCAGCGTTTGTTGATAACGGGGGCTCAATTTGCCCGCCATATTCTCCACAGTTGTAGTATTGATCGGAATCTCCGACTGCGGCCTTCAAGCGGAATAACTCATTTTTGAGCGCCTCGGTAACGCCTGCGTAGGCAGGTTTCCCATAAAGATTATTGAGCTCTTCCGGATCAGTTTTCAGGTCAAACAGTTCCCATTCGTCTACTTTGTAGTAACAAATGAGCTTGTAGCGTGCTGTCCGGACGCCGTAATGCGCCGGTGTGCCATGTTCTCCGCCCTGAATGTAGTACCGATAATAGAAACTTCTCCGCCAGTCCTTTGGGGTTCCGGTGGTGATGTTTGGCAAGAAACTGCGCCCTTGCCAATTGGCCGGCTGGGGCACGTTTGCCACGTCAGCAAAGAAGGCTGCAAAGTCAACGTTCGTGATGATGTCGGTGTTTACGGTGCCGGGTTTGACGGTGCTTGGCCACCGAATCAGGAACGGCATCTTGAGCGTCTCCTCCATCATGAAACGTTTGTCATAGAGGCCGTGATCGCCAAGGAAAAAGCCTTGGTCTGCCGTGTAGACTACAAGCGTGTCTTGATCGATTCCTTTTTGTTTCAGGTAAGCTAACATGTCGCCAACGCTGTCATCTACACTTTGAACACATGCCAAGTAGTCTTGCATATACCGCAAATAGGAAAGTTTAATACGTTCCTTGCGGCGGCGCTCTCGTTCTTCATCGGATAATGCCGGCTGATCACGCAGTTCCTTTGGCCAACGATTCTTGGATTCCCCTGTCTTGTACTGCTCCGGATCTACTCCAGGAAATACCCCGCCTTCCGAAAAGTATTCCGTAAGCTTTAAGTCCTCCTCAATTCGCATGTGGTGTTCCAGCGTCATGCGTGTATGCTTGATGGGCGAAGCTCGCCCGGCATAGTCGTCAAACAGGGTTTCTGGGCAGGGGATATCCGCCAATGTTTTGGAGCGGAAGACTTTTTTGTACTTCTCGCTTGGGATCCAGTTCCGGTGTGGAGCCTTGTGCAGCATCATAACGAAAAAGGGTTTGTCGTTAGCTAATGCCTCGTCAATCACGCACTGTGTTACGCGGGTGATATTCTCAGATGCGTATTCCCCTGGGAATCGCAGAATACCTTTCTTTAGATGGCTTTCCAAGCCAAACGGGCACTTCTCCGTCGTGGTAAAAAAGTACGGATTAAAGTAGACGCCTTGGTTTTGATAGATTGCCCATCGATCCCAATCATCATTTCGGACGGTTTTTGGACCACCCATATGCCATTTACCGATCAGAGCGGTGTAGTAGCCGGCATCCCGCAGTGTTCCCCCGACTGTTTTGATTTTTGGTGAAATGTCATTAAATACTGGAACACCATTCTTACAGCTGTACATTCCTGTTAGAATACAGGCACGGGAAGGTGTGCAGATAGAGTTTGTGACAAACACATCTTGGAAAAGAGCCCCCTCGGCTGCCAACCGATCCATGTTGGGAGTTCGATTAATTCGTGAGCCATAAGCGCTGATCGCGTGTGCAGCATGATCGTCCGTCATGATAAACAGGATATTCGGACGTTTTTTCTGCGATTGCCCTGCCCGGGTAATACGCGGTGCGGAAGCTGCTGCGGCAAAAGCCAATCCGCATCCGGCGGTTTTCAGAAAATCTCTACGGTTTGTCATGACGGGTTCCTTTCGTCTCACAGGATATCAAAAACAGGACGCATGGATGCGGCAGGGGGAGGTTTTCCCCTTGGCATTGTGTTCACGTGCGCGCGAGCTTGCATTTTATTGCAGCAAATAACGTTCAGCCTCCAATGCGGCCATCGCTCCCGAACCTGCTGCAATGACGGCTTGTTTATAAGCTGGGTCTTGTACATCTCCAGCGGCAAAAACGCCTGGCGCCGAAGTCTTAACACCGGAAGTTATGATGTAGCCCTGAGGAGTCAGGGGTAACGCTCCCCGCAAGAACGCCGTGTTGGGTTGATGCCCAATGGCGATAAAAACGGCATTCACAGGGAGATCTCGCAGGGTTCCTGAATGGGTGTCGCGGAGCCGGACAGCTTGGACATGCCCCTGCGCGGGATCCAGGATCTCCGCTATTTCACTGTTCCATATGGGTTCAATTTTTGGAGAGGCTAATACACGGTCAGCCATAACCTTGCTGGCACGCAGCGCGTTACGCCGATGAATCAGAATAACCTTTGAACACAATTTAGCTAAAAACAACGCGTCCTCACAGGCCGTGTCGCCCCCACCTACAACAGCAACCGCCTGCCCCCGGAAAAAAGCGCCATCACACGTTGCACAGCCAGAAACGCCATGCCCCAAGAGCGCTTTTTCGCTCTCTAAGCCAAGCCAACGTGCAGAGGCTCCTGTGGCTACAATAACTGCACGCGCTTCGAGAACTCCAGCGACTACGGTTTCAAGTCGTTTTACGTTGCAGGAGAAGTCCGCCCCGGTACATTCATCCATCTCAAACTGAGCGCCAAACCGTTCGGCCTGACGCCGCATGGAGAGCACCAGCTCATACCCGTTGACCGCCTGTTCGAATCCGGGGAAGTTTTCCACGTCAGTTGTTTGAGTCAGTTGCCCGCCGGGTTGCATTCCTTCCAAGACGAGCGGTGAAAAGCCGGCTCGTGCGGCATACAAAGCGGCCGTGCACCCTGCCGGGCCGCTGCCCAAAATGACCAGATCGCGCATGGTTTTCTTAAGTTTTCCCGGGTATTACC
>ERZ808286.432-NODE-432-length-27845-cov-8.947571_pt1 | contig 27845 bp, 28 predicted proteins | sample MGYA00521276_ERZ808286 | MGnify/ENA primary metagenome ERZ808286 (study PRJEB31516, sample SAMN03275607) | gut metagenome | biome: mammalia-associated habitat; material: feces | host: Papio cynocephalus | place: Kenya | collected 2012-08-01 ... | reverse complement strand
AGAAGAACTTATATTAGAAACCCTAAATCCCACAAAATTCGGGACTGAGCCAAATAGTTTTTAAAAGGAAAAAATATTCGATAGTTAAAAGCAAAAGTAGGGGAAAGAGGGTGTTTATAGATTTTGCAGTTATGTATTCTTATTTACCATTATTTGGGGAATCACTATTGCTAACGCTTAAGATTGGTTGGCTAGGTATTGCACTATCAATTGTGTTAGGCGTTGTTTCTGCAATAATAATTCATTGGAAAATTTCAGTAGTTGCACAGTTTGTTCGCATTTATATTGAACTTTTTCGTAACACTCCACTACTAGTGCAATTGTTTTTCCTCTACTTTGCATTACCTAAAATTGGCATACGCATTGGTGCAGAGACATGTGGAGTACTTGGCTTGGGGCTTATAGGTGGAGCATACATGGCAGAGACTTTTCGTAGTGGAATAGAAAGTATTTCTCCTGTCCAAATAGAAAGTGCCGAAAGTCTAGCACTGAGACCTGTGCAAATTGTGAGACTTATTATTCTTCCTCAAGCTATAGCTTCGTCTACTCCTGGCCTTCTTGCTAATACTATTTTTCTTCTTAAGGAAACTAGTGTGTTTTCAACTATAAGCTTAATGGATCTGATGTTTAGAGCTAAAGATTTAATCGGAATGCATGCTAAGACCATTGAGTGTTTAATACTACTCGTTTTTTTCTACCTTATTATGCTTCTTCCAGTGTCTATTCTTGGTAGCTATTTAGAAAGGAGATTACGCTATGCAGAGTTTGGGAATTGATGTCCTATTCAAGGGAAAAAATTTTTTGCGGCTATTGGAAGGCCTGTGGGTGGCCCTCAAAATTAGTCTAATTTCTTGTTCTTTTAGCATTCTTTTTGGCATTATAATTGGAATAATATTGGTGTCATCAAAAAGTCATGTTTTGAAGACTATTTTCCGTTTATATTTAGAAATTGTTCGTATTATGCCACAGATGGTTTTAACCTTTGTTGTTTATTTTGGTACAGCAAGAGTCTTTGGCTGGGACATAGAAGCACAATTTGCTGCCAATATTGTCTTTATTTTTTGGGGGACAGCTGAAATGGGAGATCTTGTAAGGGGCTCTTTAGAGAGTATTCCTACTATTCAATGGGAGAGTGCAGAGGCACTTGGAATGAAGCCTTTTCAGGTACATCTATTGGTTATCCTACCTCAAACTGTCAGAAGGTTACTGCCTCTTTCTATCAATCTCATCACAAGAATGATAAAGACAACAAGCCTTGTAATGATGATTGGTATTGTAGAGGTATTGAAGGTTGCGCAGCAAATCATTGAAGCAAATAGAAGAAGTTCTCCAAATGCAGCTTTTGGTGTTTTTGCAGTTGTTTTTCTGCTTTATTTCTTTATTTGTTGGCCTATAAGCCGACTTGCATCCTATTTTGAAAAAAGGTGGTCATAATATGGAAAAAATACTATTAAGTGTAAGAAATCTAAAGAAAACGTATGGCAAACATATTATTTTCAATGATTTTAATCTCGATATTTATAAAGGTGAAGTTGTTGTTATTATTGGACCTTCTGGATGTGGAAAAAGTACTCTCTTGCGTTGTCTTAACGGCCTTGAGCCAATTGACGGAGGAGAAATTCTCTTAGATGGAGATCCGGTCTTAAAAGAAAGTAAAACAATTACTAAAATGAGGGAGAAAATTGGTATGGTTTTCCAAAGCTATGAACTTTTTTCTCATAAGACAATTCTTGAAAATATTGTTCTTGCTCCTATAAATGTGCAAAAACGTCCTCGTAAGGAGGCTGAAGAGGAAGCAATGAGGCTTTTAGAGCGTGTTGGACTTGCTGATAGAAAAGATGATTATCCAAGAGAGCTCTCTGGCGGACAAAAGCAGCGTGTTGCCATTGTAAGGGCACTTTGTATGCATCCAGAAATTCTTCTCTTAGATGAAATAACTGCTGCTCTTGATCCTGAGATGGTTAGAGAGGTTTTAGAGGTTGTTCTTTCTTTAGCAAAGGCTGGTAGCACTATGCTTATTGTCACTCATGAGATGAATTTTGCTCGGGTTATTGCTAATCGAATTCTCTTTATTGAAAATGGATCAATTGTAGAAGAGTCAAAAAATCCAAGAGATTTTTTTACTTGCCCTAAAACAGAAAGGGCAAGAAAGTTTTTGCATTCATTTGACTATGGATTAACTTAAGTATCATTTGCTTCTACTAGGGAGCTGTTCGCTTTATTAATATAGTTACCTTTCTGTTTTAAATAAAAGTTCCCCCGACAAGCGAGGGAATATTGAGAAAGATATCTTTTCTAATTTTTCTTTACTGGAATTATAAGATTTAGAACTATTCCAACGAGAGTTGCTAATGCAACTGAACCTAGTGAGAATTGGAGAGAAGAACCTAAGTTAAACTTAAGAATACCGCCACCAATACCGATGACTAGGATGATAGATGATATAGTAAGGTTTCTCTTGTCTTGGTAATCAACGCCAGATTCTACAAGTGTTCTTAAGCCTGAAGATGCAATTACACCAAAGAGAAGCATAGATATTCCTCCAAGTACTGGGTTGGGAATAGTTTGGATAAGAGCTCCAAACTTTGGGAATAGTGAGAGTAGAACAGAGAGCACAGCAGCACCGCCTGTTACCCATACACTGTATACTCCTGTAATTGCGAGTACTCCAACGTTTTCACCGTATGTTGTGTTTGGTGGGCCACCCCAAAAAGAAGCCCAGGTTGTTGCTAGTCCGTCTCCGAGAAGAGTTCTCTTTAAACCTGGGTCCTCATAGTAGTTTTTGCCAACTACCCTGGAAATAACAAGAGTATCACCAAGATGTTCACAAATAGTGGCGAATGACACTATTACAAAGGTTAGTATCGGTACTAATTTGAACTTAGGCAGTCCGAATTTTGGGAATCCAAACCACTTAGCTGAACTTACTATTGAGAAGTCAATTAAATTATATGCAGGGAAGAAAAGACCCATGAAAAATGTAAATAGGTAACCTGCAAGAAGACCAAATAGAATTGGTATTACTGAGAAGAAGCCCTTGAAAAATACATTTGCTATTACAGTTACAGCAAGAGTAACTAGAGCGATTGAGAGATAGACTAAGCTATATGTTGATGTATCTGAAGTGTTAGTATACATCGCCATATTCATTGCTGTAGGCGCTAAGTTTAGTCCTATTACAATGATAACAGAGCCTATTACTACAGGTGGTAGTGCTCTATGAATCCAATCAGATCCAGCTTTTGAGATGATGAAGGCGACAAGGCAGTAGACAAGACCAGAAGCAAAAGCTCCTCCCATTGCGTATTCCCATCCATATTGCGACGAGATGGTAATAAGTGGGGTGATAAAAGCAAAGGATGACCCAATGAATGCTGGAACCATTGCTTTTGTCAAAAGGATATAGATTAGTGTTCCTGTTCCAGCTGTAAAAAGCGCTGTAGTCGGATCTAGACCAACGAGAATTGGAACTAGAATTGTTGAACCGAACATTGCAAATACATGCTGAATGGATAGGGGAATCCACTCCTTAAGAGGTGGTTTGTCTGCAGGACCGTAATGTGGTGTAGTTTTTTCCATTTTTTACTCCTACACCATATAGTAGGAAAAAGAAGAAAGAAGGAAAATAGAAAAACGAAAAACTTAACAATTTGTATGTCATTTTTTTGTATTTTATACTTTTATGTTGTAGAAAACACGCTTTCTCTCTTTTCCAAGTCGACTTTCTACGCTTATTACATTGGCTTCCTTACTGCCACTAATTGCGACAATTTCCTTTGCAAGCTTTCGGTATGAGCAAGGTTGAAAATGATTCATAACTAATACGAGTTTTTTTATTTTACCTTTATTTTCTTCTAATAAAGCACGAATAGGGCTAGAGACAGTAAATACCCAAATTGGAGTACATACAGTGACGCTATCGAAAGAAGAGAGGTCTATTGGAGTAATTTCCATAGCTTCTTTTATCAGACCAAAGCGTCCACACCACCAGAAACCGAGAGTACCTTCTGTTCTTTCTTTTGTTTCAACTTTAATTAAAGAGCTGGAATTTTTCTTTGCTATTTCATACGCAATATTTTCTGTGTAGCCAAGACGCGAAAAATAAACTACGGCGCTATTACCTTTTTTCTGATAATCTTCAAATTTTCCTCTCTTCATATTTACCTGACGATAAAACACAAAGGTCATATATCCGAATATGAATTGAACAACAGCGTACCCAAACGTGAAGTTGTCGAGTGCATTAGCGGGAAAAATAATAAACTGTATTGTAATCCATAAAGAAAGGACTATTCCCATAACAAGCGGAAATATTCCACTACTTTTCTTTCTTAATAGTGAGATAGCACAGATGAAATTAGGAACACATATGATAGAGAAGAGTGCTATACCTGGGAAAATGTAGTTTTGATATAGATATCTTGAGAGAGGAAGGACCGAAAAATATGGTAAAGCATTTTCCATTCCTAATAGTTTTCCACTTGGATCAATAAACATTAAAAGTGCACCATAAAGTGCTGCAAAAGATACTAAAAAAGCCAAAATACAGGAAATGTGGTTTACAGTGTTATATCTTTTCATTCTTTACCTCACTGTATGTTGAATGAAATAAGATGACGTGTTCTTTTATTTGATTTAAACATTCCTCTTTCCTATCTTCTTCTCTATCAGCTATTCCAAGAAGAAAGAATATTGGAGCAACATATGCTATAGCTAATGCATGTGGGTCTTCTTTTTTCATAAGACCTTTAGTAATAAACGTTTTGAAGAGATCTTCGTGGTAGGAGATCATTCTTTCTCCATAACGAGTTGAGTAGAGTTTTGCATATTTAGGGTCGGTAAACTGTAGTGTCGTAAGTAGTTTTCTGAAGTTTTTAACAAATGGTTCCTCCATGGAAAATCTAATTAGTTTTACAACTGTGTTTGCTATCTTTTCTCCATCAATTGTGCCAAAGATCTCTTTGTCTTCTTCTCTTTCTCCATCTATGTGCAAAGATAGTCTTTCGCTTTCTCTGTTATAGCGAATTTTCATCTCGTCGAAAATTGCATTCAGAATAGCTTCTTTTGATTCAAAGTGCTTATAGAGCGAGCTTTGTGTTATTCCTATTTCTTTTGCAATATCTCTTACTGTTGTTGTGGTGTAACCCTTTTGCGAAAAGAGAAAGAGTGATTTTTCTAATATTTCTATGTTAGAAGTCTTCATAGGTAATATAAGAGAACAAACGTTCGCTTTTTGTCAAGAGCTCTCTTCCTCTTCTCCGAAATGGAAAAAAGCAATATATTTAAAAAAAGAGGTAAAAAGATGGAAACAACCTTAGAGATTGTAAAACTTGGTGATGAAGTATTAAGACAAGAGTGTAAGGATGTAAAAAAATTTGATGAATCATTCAAACTTTTGACTTCTGCCATGCTCGATATGTTATATGAAGCAGATGGAGTAGGGCTCGCAGCTCCTCAAATAGGCGTGAGTGAGAAGTTCTTTGTAGTAGATATAAGAGATGGAAAGAAGTATGTCTTTGTTAATCCAGAAATAGTTGAAACAAGCATCGAAACTGGTCCTTACGATGAAGGATGCTTATCTATTCCTGGTGTTTATCATGAAGTAATAAGACCACTAGCTGTCACCATTCAGGCTAAAGACGAGAATGGTAAGCCATTTACCTTGAAAGCTGATGGCCTACTTGCACGTGTTATACAACATGAAAATGACCATCTACATGGTAAGCTTTTTATTGATCACCTCTCTGAGAATGAAAAAGAAAAGGTTATTCGCTCATATGAAAAAAAGAATGGAATAAAAAAATCCAAGAGGGGTAAAGCGTGAGGATTTTATTTGCCTCTACAGATACTATAGCCATTCCTCTTTTAACTCTTTTAAATGAAAAAGGATTAGTTGGTGCTGTTTTTTCCACTCCAGATGCTCCGCTAAAGAGGGGAAAAGGTTTTGTTGCCACACCAATAAAGAAAAAAGCTTTGGAACTTGGTCTTCCGGTTTTCACTCCTGAACACCTTAATAGGGCAGAACGTGAAATTGTAAGAAGCTTAGATTGTGATACGCTCCTTTCTTTCTCTTATGGTAAGATTTTTGGCCCAAAGTTTCTTTCTCTTTTTAAATATACATTTAATGTACATCCGTCTATACTTCCAAAGTATCGTGGATGTAGTCCAATTTTCAATGTAATAAAGAATGAAGAAAGAGAGAGTGCTATAGCTGTTCAAAAAATAGACACTAGCATTGATGAAGGCGAAATATATGGAATGTTACCATTCTCTCTCGATGGAACAGAGACCTCTGAGAGTTTAGAGATTCTTATTTCTGAAAGAGCTCCTAGCTTTGTTTTGTCCATTCTCGAAAGTGTTTCAAATATTATTCCTTTACCCCAAACAGGAGAAGCTAGCTATACAGGTTTTATTACTAGAGATGATGCTAGAATAAATTGGCAAGACAAAGCTTCCTCAATTCATGCGCTTATTAGAGCCTCTTATCCATGGCCTAAAGCTTGGTGCCTTTTTGAGGATAAACCATTTATTATTACTGGCGTACATTCTTCATCTTTCCTTCCTTTTGAAGAGTCTGTTGAGAAGCCAGGCACTGTCGTTTGTTTGGATAAAAAGAAAGGTTTAAAGATAGCTACAGGAGATGGTTACTTATATGTAACTAGAGTCCTTCCTCCCATGAAAAAAGAGATGGACGCCCTTTCTTTTGTTAATGGAAACAAGAAAGTAATTGGATCTGTATTAGAGTAATGTACGAGAGTTGGAACAATTATAAAGACTATCTTGAAAGGAAATACCATCAGACAATCTATAGAGTAGGGGTTGATGGTGGTTTTAATTGTCCTAATCGAAAGAGTGATCACTCTGGCGGTTGCTCTTTTTGTGATGGTACTGGCAGTGTGGCTGTTTATCAAAGAAGGAGTGAGAGCTCATTCAATCGTTCGTCTTTATATAATGAAAAGGTAGCTGAAACAATAACAACACGTTATGCTTCAATTGAAAATCAGATACTTAAAGGCCTAGAATTCATAAAGAGGAGATATAAAGCAAGACTAAGCGCACTCTATTTCCAGTCTTGGACGAACACATACGATAGTGTTGATAATCTAAAGAAAATTTACGATAGAGCACTTTCTTACGCAGATTTTAAAGAGTTTATTGTTTCAACGCGTCCTGATTGCATGGCCGATGATGTTTGCGCTCTGCTTTCTTCATACATAACGCCAGAGCGAGAAGTTTGGGTTGAAGTTGGTCTCCAAAGTGCTAATGATAAAACTCTTCAAGCCATTAATCGTGGCCACGATGCATTATGCTACAAAGAGGCAGTGAAGCGAGCAAAGTGCTATGGCTTGATGGTCTCTACTCACATAATATTAGGACTTCCAGGAGAAAACAGAGAGGACTACAGAAGAACAATAGAGGCTGTAAATGAGAGCGGATGTGATGCGATAAAGATACACAACCTTCATATTCCCGGAGGCACAAGAATCGCAGATCAGTACTATGATGGTGAGGTTGTTGCCACATCAACAGAACGCCATTTAGAAGATACTGCCTATGCTTTACGGTATCTTAAAAGTGATATTGTTGTTCAGCGTCTTGTTTGTGATACTCCTCCTCATAGGCTAATTGCACCACGCCACTTTATGGATAAATCTCTTTTTCTAAAGACTCTCGACGAGTACATGAAGAGTAGGAATATTAAACAAGGTGATTTATATTCTCTCAATTAAATCTCTAAGCTCTTCATACGATGAGACAGAATAGGTGGCAAGAGAAGATTTTTCTCCTTTAAAAGAGATATAAATACTCTCAAGCCCAGCGTTAATAGCTCCTCTAATGTCGCTCTTTTCGCTATCCCCAATCATAATGCAATCTTCTTTATTTTTGTTGATATCCTTTAAGACATAATCGAAGAGTTCTTTTTGGGGCTTTCTGTAACCAATTTCATCGCTGATGAATATTTTATTAAAGTATTTATCGAGTCCAGTATCTTTAATCCTTGCTCGTTGTATTCTTGATATTCCATTTGTAACGAGTGCTTTATCATAAGAAGAGATACTTTCTAGGAATTTCTTTGCTCCTTTTAAAAGAATACCATTATGGGAAAGAACATCACCAAAGAAGGCGGCAGCTTCCTCTGCGCTATAGTTTTTGCCAATTCGTGAGAAAAAGAGTTCCCACCTTAAGACCTCTAGCTCATTTAAGTTAATAAGACCTTTTTCATAGTCTGCCCAACAAGATAGATTTCCAACCATATATTCTGCTGTTGTTTCTTCTGTATCTGGTAAGTCATATTTTTTATATATTAGAGATAATCCTATTTTTTCTGTTGCTTTAAAATCCCAAATTGTCTCATCAGCATCAAATAAAAGATATTTCATAGGAAAAGTTTAGCAAAAAAAACTTTTTTAGCTACACGTTTTGGATTTTTTTTATCATATTAATTGGTGTGGAGAAGAAACAATGAAAACAGCTATTTTATTTTTTGTCTCTGGACTTTTAGCTTTACTTTTTGGCGTTTTTGTTATCACTCAGCCTGCGACTGTTGTTAATATTGCAGCTCTTTGTTTTTCTATCGTGTTGACAATTAAGGGTATAAAAACACTTTTTGATACATTAACATTTAAGAAAAATGCCATAAATGTTGTTGTTAATGGAGAGCATATTGATTTAGGAATCCAGAAAAAAATAAGGCTCACTCTTTTTGGGGATGGTCTTATTTCTTTAGTCCTTGGTCTTGTTGCACTCATTATTGCTATTTGTTCATTTGCAAATAAGAGTACTGGTATAATGAAGGGTGTTGTTTATGTTATTGCCGCTGGCTTCTTGTTTACTGGCATTGCTAACATAATTGAAGGTTATAGGTTAAAACCGTACCCAATTCTTGCAGATAGTTATAAAAGTGGTTCCCTTGTTTACATAATTGCAGCTGTACTTCTCTTTGCCTTCCCATTCTTTATTGGCAATACAGTAATGAATATATTTGGTATCCTCCTTATTGTCGCAGGTGTTCTTCTTTTCTGTTGGGGAATAAGACTACTGGTAATAAGAAAGCGACTCAAGGCAACTACTGTTTCATTTGATGAAGTAAAATAGGAAAGCCTTCTGATTGATTGTTTCTTAATTTGAAGCTTTAGCACTAAAAAAGCCATTGGCAGTATAGTCTTAATGTGATTGTATTGTCTTTGGCTTTTTCTATGGCCTAAAAATGGATTATCCCATGTAGTTAAGCCTATATGAACAACGCACTGACTAATATAAATAATACAATTGCTTTCCTATTACCTAATTAACATAAATTTAACAAAAAAAACGCTTTAAATTTACTTTAGCTTGATATCTTCTTCATCGAGGTTTTTTATTTTCGATGGAAATACGCATTTGTGGAATCACCAAATCTTTTGATAAAAAAAATGTAATAAAAGAGACAAGCCTAACTATAGAAAGTGGAAGTTTTACTACGTTCTTGGGGCCTTCTGGATGTGGGAAAACAACGCTTTTACGTATGATTTCTGGCCTAGAAACTCCGGATAAAGGCGAAATATATTTTGATGATAAATGTGTTTTCTCATGTGAAAGGAATATAAATATTCCTCCAAATAAAAGAGGATTAGGCTTTGTCTTTCAAGATTTTGCACTTTGGCCACATATGAGTGTTTATGAAAATGTTGCTTTTGGATTAAGAGCTATGAAGCACTTAGATAATCTTGAAGAAAATGTTATGAGTGCCTTAAAAGCAGTTCAACTAGAAGATTATCGAAAACGATATCCTCATCAGCTTTCAGGGGGACAACAACAAAGAGTTGCTTTTGCAAGAGCCATAGTAATAAAACCTAAGTGCATTCTTTTTGATGAGCCCCTTTCGGCATTAGATGCTCTCTTAAGAGAAGAGATGCGTCAAGAGATCAAAGATTTGGTCTCAAAACTTGGAATTACCGCTGTTTTTGTAACACATGATCAAATTGAAGCGATGGGTATGAGCAATAAGATTGCTGTAATTAATGGTGGGAAAATCGAACAGTATGATAGTCCAGAGGAAGTGTACAAGAATCCAGGGTCTTCCTTTGTTGCACACTTTGTTGGGTCATCAAATTGGATTGATGAAAGTCATATGTTTAGGCCAGAGAAGGCACACTGGGCGAAAGCGGAAAATGATTTAGTATTTGATGCTAAAGTTTTATCTAATCAATTTCTTGGAGAGAGTTATCTTGTGAATCTTAGTTGCAAGAATAGAAATTGGAAAGTCCTTTCTCCTGAAAGTATCACAGTAGGGAGAACTCTTCCTATCTATGTAAATAAATCAGAAATTATATCAATAAAGAGGTAAAAAATGAAAAGATTGTTTTTGTTTTTAGTTGTTTCCTTATTATGTCTCTCTTTGTTTGCTAATGCAACCAAAGAAAATTTGGCAAGCGAAGAAAATAGCAGTAATCTAAACGGAAAAGTTACTGTATATATGCCATCTCCAGCAGGTCTTGCTGATAAGCTTGCATCTGATTTTGAAAAGAAAACAGGTGTCAAAGTTGAAGTATTCCAGGGAACAACTGGTGAGATTCTTGCTCGTTTGGAAGCAGAAGAAGCTAATCCTGTTGCCGACGTTGTAATTCTTGCATCTTGGTCTGATGGGCTTTCTGTAAAAAAAGAAGGAAAACTTGAATCATATGTCCCAGAAAATGCAGATAGGGTTGTTTCAGGATGGATTGATGAGGATTCAACTCTTTTTGGCTATAGTGCCTCTGCTGTTGGAGTTATATACAACACAACTATTATTCCACAGTTAAATGCAGATTGGTCAGATTTAAAGGATGAAAAATACAAGGATCTTCTTGCCATTCCTGATCCAGAGAAATCTGGTGCTTGTAAAGACTTTGTCGCAGGTTATGTAACAAACTATGGTTGGGACGATTTTGAGGCAATGGCTGAAAATGGAATGATTGTCCCTGGTGCTAATAAAGCTGCATTAGAGGCTGTCACTACTGGTGAAGTTGGAATTCTTGTTGCTGGAGTGGACTACAACGCATACTCATCTATAAAAAAGGGTGAACCTCTTGCAATTTACTATCCTGAGGGAGGAACTGTAGTAAATCCTCGTCCTGCAATGATTATGAAAACAGCTCCAAATATGGAAAATGCAAAAGCATTTGTCGATTATCTTCTATCTGATGATGCTCAAAAAATGGTAGCTGATGCATATCTTCTTCCTGGAAGAACCGATATTGAATATGACAACAGAGCTACTCTTTCTGAAATTCCACAGATTCCTTGTGATTGGGAAAAGATGATGGAGATTTCAGACGCTGCAGCTCAAAAGATTAATGAACTTTGCAAATAGGAGATTTAAAATTGTCAAAGAAGAACTTTAAGGGTAATACTTTTTCACTTGCACTAATTGCTATTACACTTGTATTCCTAATCGTTTGTCCTTTGATTATGATATTTGCTAAGGCGGTCATCCCAGATGGTCGCCTTGACTTTTCTTATTTTTGGAAAACGATTTTTGAAAACAAGAATGCAAAGATGATTGCATCATCTCTTCTTCTCGGCTTTTTGGTTGTGATAACTACAACAGTCATAGCTACTCCTCTAGCTTATCTCTTTTCTAGAACGAAGTTTGCCCGTTATCGTTTTTTTGACATAATATTCATGATTCCTTTCATGACACCTCCCTACATAGCATCAATGGGCTGGATTTTATTTATGCAGAAAAGAGGCTTATTACAACAGATTTTTCCTTTTATGGAAGGATGTGAGAATTGGTTTTTCTCTTTATTTGGGCTTGTTTTGGTAATGAGTTTGCACGTCTTTCCTTTTATGTTAACTATGCTTAAAAATGCGATGTTGAATATTCCGTCAAGTCTAGAAGAAGCTGGTTGTGTATTCGGCTGTGGCTTTTTTCAGCGATTAAGGAAGATTTTATTACCTTTAATTTCTGGCAATTATGCAATTGGTGCTTTACTTGTATTTGTAAAAACAATATCAGAATATGGTACGCCTGCAACACTAGGAAAGAGAATAGGATTTGACGTTTTTACAACTGAGATACACAGATATGCAACTGTTGCGCCAATTGCTTTTGGAAAGGCTGCATCATTAGCATCTGTACTTGTCGTAATTTGTTTTTTGATGTGGATGCTTCAAAGCTATATAACAACTCGAAAAACATTTAACCTTGTTGGAGGAAAAGGCTGTCGGCTATCATTTTCAAAAATGTCTAAAGGGGCAGAGATTCTTGCATGGATTTATATTTCAATTGTGCTTTTATTATCAATTGGAATTCCATATTTTTCTGTAATTTCAACATCGCTGATAAAACTTCGAGGATATGGTTTAAAGAAAGGTAATTTTACATTTAACCACTATATTGAACTTTTTACTGAAAATGAGAAAGGCTTAAGAGCTTTGATGAATAGTTTCTTTCTTGCTTTTTCTGCCGCAACAATCTGCGCTATTCTCGGCACTTTAATTGTAATTTCGATGCATGGATCGAGAAGCAAGTTAAAAAAACCTGTTGAAGCAATTGGTCTTCTTCCTGAGATGCTTCCAAGTATTGTCCTTGTAATCGGAATAATGCTCTTTTGGAATCAGATATATAAGCTTATTCCACTCTATAATACTATTGGAATTCTAGTGCTTGCATATGTTGTTCTATTTCTCCCTTATACAATACAATATGTAACATCGTCTTTCACTCAAATAAGCAATAATTTAATTCTCGCTGCAGAGGTGTTTGGTGCAAGTCAATTCTATACGATTAGGAGAGTAACGCTTCCGTTGCTTTTAAAAGGTGTTTTGACAGGATGGATAATGACATTCATAATCTCTTTTCGAGAACTAGTAACAGCAAGTTTAATAGCACCTCCTAATACACTTGTAGTCTCTACATATATTGTACGAGAGTTTGAACAAGGAAGTGTTTCAATTGGAATGGCTATGGCTGTTTTGTGCGTTTTATTTACGACTACGACTTTGCTTATTTTAAACAAATACATTGATAAAGAAAGGAGTGCAGTTTAATCATTCTATCCAGAACTGAGCGTATCTTCTTTATTTTGGCTATTTTTTTGTTTGAGACCATTTTTCCCTTGAAATATGCTGTTTGAACAAATGTTGACAAGGAAAAATAAAAAAAAAGATACTGTTACAAGAGGGTAAAATGACAATCGACTTTTCAAAGTATAAAGATGGTTTAGTTCCTGCTGTTGTCCAGGATGCTGTTACACGAAATGTTTTAACTGTGGGCTTTATGAATGAGGAAGCATATACGCTTACTTTAGAGCGTGGGCTCGTTACCTTTTATTCTCGCAGTAAAGGGCGCATTCGTGTTATGGGCGAGAACAGTGGAAATTACATTAAAGTTAGGGAAATACTTGTCGATTGCGACGGCGATACTCTCTTAGTAAAGGCTATGCCAACTGGCCCTGTCTGTCATACTGGCTCTGATACATGTTTTGGAGAAGACAATCAACCTGGAGATTTCTCTTCGCCTGAATTTTTGTTCTACCTTGAGTCTGTTATTCAGGATCGAAGACTTAATCCTGTTGAAGGTAGTTATACTAACCATCTTTTTTCTCGTGGCTTAAATAGAATTGCACAAAAAACGGGTGAGGAAGCTGTCGAACTTGTTATTGCTAGTAAAGATAACAACAAGGAGCTTTTCTTAGGAGAGGCTGCTGATTTGATGTATCACTACCTTGTCTTGCTAGCTCAGAAAGATTGTACGCTTTCTGATGTTGTTGATGTACTGAAGGATCGCCATTCAAGGTGATAGTCGATTTCACAAACAAGCTTATTGAATACGTCGATGAGAATGAGGGTGGTTTTGTTAGCCAAGATTTCTCATTTTATTCCATAAGTGATAGTGTCTTTACCTCTTGTGATTTTTCTTCTGCATGCTTTTTTGACGCAGTAATAACAAATACCGTCTTTAATGGTTGTAAGTTTCTTTCTTCCTCTTTTTCGAAAGCGGCACTTCGCAACATCACATTTTCAAATTGCTTATTCACAGGAACAATGATGGATAATGCATCTGTAAAGAATGTAAGAATAGAAGACTCTGTTGCACGTTATTTTTCTTTAGATGAGTCATTTTGTTCTGATTTCTCTATTCTCTCTTCATCTTTTACTGACTCTTCTTTTTCTTCTATAAAAACAAAGAATGTAAAGATAGAGGAGACAGATCTAACTAGATCTTCATTTTTTAATACACCACTTTCCTTTTTGTCTCTTAAAAACTCTACCCTGGTCTCTATACGCCTTAGCGAAAACAAATCGGAACTATACAAGGCGAAGCTTGATATGGGCCAAGTTATCGACATTATTAGACAGTTTGATGTTGAAATTACAGGTTAAATTGTAACTTTTTGTGACATTAATCCCTTTTTATGTATATAATAACTCGTATATTTTATGGGTCAAACCATAGAAAGGAGACAAAATGAAAAGGATTTTAGCTATATTATTAGTATTAGGACTTGTTGCTTCATCAGCTTTCGCAACTGTTTTACAGGTTGGTGCTACAGGACGTTTTGGAGGTGATATTACTTCTTTAGATTCTTATAAGGAAGTATCAAACTACGATTTTGGTGCAGATGCAAGATTAAATCTTGGTGCATTTGGCCTTGCTGCTAACGTTTTATTTGGAAAGAATGGCGAGAACCGTGTTTACAATACAATTTTAACTGCTAACGTTCGTTTAGACTTACAGGCTGTTGATTTTGCACTTGGTGCAGGCTATTCACTTCCTGTTGAAGTAAGCACATCTGGTGATGTTCTTATTGACAATCAGCCTATCGAAAAGACACTTGATGTCTTAAAGAATTCTCAGCTTTTAGCTCGTGCTGCAGTTGGTGTTAACATCGGTGGCCTTGGCTTAAGTGTTGATTACAAAATTCCATTTTCTACAATTATTGATTATTTAAAGCGTAATGATATGAAGAATCTTGAATCTTTCAAGCAGGGAAAAGTTGCTCTTTCTGTTCTTGTTAATATTTTCTAAGAAATAGAATTTTCTGTATGATGCCTCTAGAGATAGAGGCATTATTTTGAGGTGAATTATGGATAAAAAATATGTTGATTGCGCTGTAGAAGAGACGTTGAAGCTTCTTTCTATAGATAGTCCTACAGGATATACAAAGAAGTGTATTGAGTTTGTCGAAAGCGAATTTAAGAGTATGGGCTACGAAACAAAGAGAACTATTAAAGGTGGCTTAATTGTTGATTTCGGAGGAAAAGACAGTACAAATGGATTACTTTTGATGGCTCATGTCGATACTATCGGCGCAATGGTTAGTGAGATAAAGCAAAATGGCCGATTAAGGATGACTAAGCTTGGAGGTCTCCATCCTGTTGGAGTAGAGGGCGAGAATTGCTATTTATATACAAGAGACAATAGAAGATATGAGGGAACAATCCAAATTCCTAATCCGTCTGTTCATGTTAATACATCTTTCGATAGCTCTCCTCGAGATTGGGAAACGCTCGAGTTCGTTCTTGATGAAAACGTAAAGAATAAAGAAGATGTATTAGCACTTGGAATTTCAGTTGGTGACCCAATTGCTCTTTGGCCAAATGCCCATGTAACTGAGTCTGGTTACATAAAGAGTAGGTATCTTGATGATAAGCTCTCTGTTGGCATTGTAATGGCTCTTGCTAAATACATAAAAGATAATGCAATCACACTTGAAAGAAGAACACATTTCCATGTTACGGTCTTTGAAGAGATTGGCCATGGTGGATCTAGTAGTGTTCCTGTTGGCGTTAAAGATGCTCTTAGTATCGATATGGGATGTGTTGGTTTAGGCCTTGAGTGTACAGAGCGAGATGTCTCTATCTGCGCAAAGGATGCAAGGGGACCATATAACTATGATATGGTTTCAGAACTAATTGAAGCAGCAAGGAAAGAGAGTGCTTCTTATAAGGTTGATATTTACAGAAATTATAGCTCAGATGTTGAAACAACTCTCACTTCTGGTCATGATATTAGGCATGCTCTAATTGGCCCTGGCGTCTATGCCTCTCACTGTAATGAACGTAGCCATATCGAAGGAGTAAAAAATACTCTATTGGTTCTTAAAGGATTTTTAAAAATCTGAAGAATACTTTTAGGAGAGCTAGTGAGAATCCTCGGTAATTAATTGCCGAGTAGTTCACCTAAGTAAAAACCTTCTTTGGTTGAACAACTATTTTATTTATGAGCCCAATGGTTAACTCTTGCCATTCAGGCTCATTTTTACTTGCTATTCGATGGTAGTTTCTGAAAAGTAAATACTTCTAATACATTACTCCGTGCTCAAGGAAAGAGAAATAGCCTTCGTTTGAAAATATGATGTGATCAATTACTGAAATTCCAAGTATTTTGCCAGCTTTAACTATTCTGTCTGTCGTAAGTTTATCTTCAGAACTAGGTTCTAGGCTTCCTGACGGGTGATTGTGTGCCATAACAATAGCTGTTGCTCTTTCTTTTAGGGGTTCTGCAAAAACTTCTCTTGGATGAACAACTGTTTTATTTATGAGCCCAATGGTTGCAACTCTTATGTTTAAAACCTCATGGGCACCATTAAGGCTCATTACTATCAGTTGTTCTTGTTCTCTTACTGCATAATGCCTTATCTCTTGATAAATGTCGTTAGGAACTAAGATTTTCTTTGCCTTACGATTATTCTTTCGTCTTCCAATTTCAAGAGAAGCAAGAATAGTTGAAGCTTTTGCCTTGCCAACTCCTGGAATCATGACTAAAGAGGAAAGTGAAATCTCTTGTCCCTTGTCTAGCAAAGAAAGAACATCTTTACTAATGCTATCAACACTGTGAGAGGCATTACCTTGTCCAAGTAGTACCATAATTAGCTCTCTGTCAGAGAGTGCTTTTACACCAAGTCTCTCCATCTTTTCTCTAGGGTCTTCTGTTATAATTTTATTTTCCATACTATTTAAACGCTAAAAATTAAAAAAATGTCAAAGAAGGAGCTAAATATTGACACTCGTTAAATCAAGAGTTGTATGTCTCTACTCTTTGAGATAAGATTTTATTGACTCATAGAAAAGAGGAGGAGATATGAAACCTACACTTGTTGTTATGGCTGCGGGAATGGGTTCACGCTATGGTGGTGTAAAACAGATTGATGCTGTTGGCATGCACGGAGAGACTTTATTAGACTTTGGTGTCTATGATGCACATAAAAATGGATATGGTAAGGTTGTCTTTATTATAAGAAAAGATATTGAAAAAGATTTCAGAGAGAGACTCTTTGATAGAATTGCTAGAAATATGGATGCTGAATATGTATTCCAGGCTAAAGATAGTCTTCTTACTGAAAAAGAAAGAGCTCTGAGCGTTAATAGAGAAAAACCATGGGGAACTATTCATGCAGTTTTATGCGCAAGAGATGTTGTTAAGACCCCATTTACAGTCGTAAATGCTGATGACTACTATGGTCGCACTGCATATGAATCTATGGGTAAATATCTTTCTACTCTTAATAATGATGATACTACTCATGCAATGGTTGGCTTTGTGCTTGAAAACACAATGAGTCCATCTGGTTCTGTTACTAGAGCAATTTGCGAAAGCAAGGATGGTTATCTTACATCATTAGTTGAAACATTTAAAATCTTTTGGAGAGATGGCCGTGTTGTCTCTGCGCTCCCTGATAGAGAAGAGTACTTGACAGGTAAAGAACTTGTTTCAATGAATTTCTTTGGTTTTACTCCAAAGGCTTTTGAGAGTTTCGAGCGCTATTGGGAAGAGTTCAAAGCTAATAATATCACAGAAGCTAAGAAAGAATGCTTACTTCCATCTGGTGTTGCTGAAATGATTGAGAAGGGTGAAGGCACTGTAAAGCTTCTTTCTTCTAACGATAAGTGGTTTGGCATGACATATCCAGAAGATAAGCAGACAGTAATGGATTCTCTTAGAGCCAAAATTGAAAGTGGCTATTATCCCGAAAAGCTTTGGGAAAAATAGATCGGTAAAATAGAAGACGTCACTTTTGGGTGACGTCTTTATTATCTGCAAGCACATCTATAGGATTATAACCTTCTCCTAAAACATGGTATGTGTCTTGAATGACCATAAAAGCATTAGGGTCTAGGTCCTTAACGCATCGCGATAATCTAGTTAAATCTTTTTTAGGGATGATTGTCATTAACATATCTTTATCTTCTTTTGAGAAGAGTCCCTTTGAACTGATTATTGTACCACTTCGATTTAAATCTTTTAGAATATAGTCTCCGATTTCATCAATTTTAGGTGATATTATAAAGACATTCTTAGCATAGTTCGTCCCGAAAGGAACAATTACTCTATCTATAATTATTGAAATCATAAGAGAAACGATAATTGAATAAAGTGCATTTTCAATGCCAAAGAAAAAAGCTGATATAAATATTATTATTCCATCAACAAGGAGTAGGGCATTGCCTAGAGCAATTGGGGTGTAGCGAGCAATAATTTGGGCTATGATATCTGTTCCGCCTGTGTTAGAACCTGTTCTCATTACAAGGCCTATTCCTATTCCATTAGTTAATCCTGTAAAAAGTGTACAGAGCCACAGGCTAGAGTCACGACTATAGTCAATTATTCCATTGGGAAACAACAAATCAAACAAAGATGTAAAGAGAGAAAGTAGGAGAGTCCCCATCAAGGTTTTTAAGCCATACTCTTTTCCAAACAAAGCTAAACCTAGAAGGTAAATAGGAATTGAGAGGATAAGCATAATTAAACCAAGGTCTAAACTGTGACCAAAATAATCTGCTGATATATGATAAATAAGTGTTCCTATACCAGAAATTCCACCAGGAGCAAGCTTTGCAGGATTCATGAATACAGATATTCCAAAAGCTGTTAATGCTGTTCCTATGGCAATATAAATATAATCGCTTATTATGTTTTTTATTCTTTTTGAGAATTGTTTCATAGTTTTGAAGGCAACTCCTTTTTCTCTTCTAGTATTCTTTTGATAAGAAGATTTGGATTATCTGATACAATTAAAGAATCTCTTACCTCTTTATTAATAAAGCCTTCGTCTACTTCTTTGTCTAATTGCTTTAAGAAATCATCATAAAAGCCATTAATATTGTATATTCCAACATTAGAGTTGGTATAACCAAGTTGACGCCAAGTATATATCTCACAGAGCTCTTCCATTGTTCCAATTCCGCCAGGAAGTGCGATAAAGCCATCGGAGAGGCTGTACATTACTCTTTTTCTTTCATGCATATCATCTGTAATGATAGTCTTCATTTTTGCGCTTCCATCGGTTACCTTACTAAAATTCATAGCTTTAGGAAGTACTCCTGTTACTTCTAAACCGTAATCGCTTACACTGTGGGCGAGTACTCCCATTAGTCCTCTATTTCCTCCACCATAGACTAAGTTGATGGAATAATCATAAAAAATAGAAGCAAGTTCTTTTGTTTTTTCTATATATATAGGGTTGTTTCCAAAGGTCGAGCCGCAAAAGACAGCTATAGCATGTTTATTGTTCATAGCTACTATTATTTCACAATAATCAAGGCTTACTCAATAAAGTGTTATTATGGTAACAAAAGAAAGTTCACATTTTCTATTTTTGTTAAGAAAAAAAATAAGTGTAACTTTTTTTGCCAAATATTTTTTAGTTGTGATGTATAATATTGCTTGAAAATCCTTTTAGATTTAATATAGCGACTAAGACAGGAGTTTATAAAATGAAGAAACTTTCCAAAGTTATCTTTATCATTGCACTTCTTGCAATGGTTATTCTGCCTCTTTCTGCTGCAAAAGCAATGAATGTAAGCTGGCAATGGCTTTTAAGTGACCCAGATGTTACAGCCTATCGTTATCAGTTGAACGGCGAGGTAGAAGATGGGTGGACAGTTGTAGACGGTAAGACCGATACTTATTCTGCCACAGATTTAGATCCTTATCAGGATTACACACTTTATCTGCAGTGTTCTTATGATGGAATTAACTGGTCAGAGAGTGCTACAAGTACAGCTTATGCACTTCTTCAGCATGAAGAGGTTGTTGCTGAACCTGAGCCTGTAGTCGAACCAGCAGTTGAGCCAGTAGTAGAAGAACCAGTTGTTTCAGCTGAAGCTAAGGCTGAAGAAACAACATTCTACGTATATGGCTACGCTATCGAGAACAAGTGGGTTGATGGTCACTTTGAATCAACAATTGGAACAAAGGGCCTCGTTAGCGCATCTGATATCAGAGGATTCTTAGCTTATGAAGAAGCAAAGTATCCTGAGTTAGCTAAGAGTGTTGCTGCTACAATTATTTCTGATGGATTTACACTTGACTATGCTGCAGGCATGATTGATGAAGCTACTTTAGTTTCTACATACAGAGCTGACTTAACAGACTATGTTGAAGCTCTTCTCTCTGCATCAAAAACAGAAGAGAAGGCAGTTGAGACTGTCACTGTTGAAGAAGTTCCAGAGACTATTGAAAAGGACTTCACTCTCTTTGGATATACAATTCGCAATACATATACAGGTACAGAGTTTGTTAGCTACTTAGATATTGCTACTAAGGGCGACATTGCTTCTTTCATTGCATATGAAAATAGCAAGTACTCATTCCTTAAGGAAAATGTCACAGTAAAGGCTGTAGAAGATGGAAAGATGGTATTAACAGTTCCTGCTTCCCTTGACCTTGATTCTTATGTATCACTCTACAAAGCTGAAATTATTGCTTATGTTGAATACTTGCTCTCTATACAGGGTGGTCTAAATTCAACATCTTCAAATCTCTTTGGCTATACAGTTGATGCTGAGTGGTGTGATGGCTTCTTTAAGTCTACTCTCGAAGAGAAGGGTATTGTATCTGCTTCTGATGTTGCTCAGTTTGCTCAGTATGAATGTGCTAAGTATCCATACTTATTAGAGGTTGCAAAGATCGAGTTTGTTGAAGATGGTTTTGTTCTTCTCCTTCCTCAGTCTTTCTCTATCTCTGGTTATGTTCCAACATACTATGCAGAACTCAAGAGCTATGTTCTTTCTCTTTTCCCTGCTCTTGAAAATTATGTTGCTCCTGTTTCTGAAGCTGTTGCAGAAGAAAAGACATCTACAGTTGCTCCTCTCCAGAATACTGTAAAGGATGAAACAACTTCTTCTGTACAATCTGAAATCAAGGCTAATGACAATAAGTCTAGCGAAGAAACAAAGAGCGAAGAGACTGTGGTTGCAGAAGCTCCTGTTGAGCCATCTGTTCCAGTTGCTTCAGCTCCAAAGGCAGCTAAGAAGGTTGCTGAAAGCAGAGCTAACTTCTTATTCTCTCTTGGCGCAGAGATGGGCTTCAAGGGACTTGATGTTGTTACAACTAACCCAACAATCTTCCCACGTCTATCTATCGGATTCGAAGGACAGAACCTTGTTAAGCTTGGTGCATTCGGACTTGGTTTAAGAAGTGATGTTTCATTTGTATTCATTCCACAGGATAGAACACTTAAAGATCATGACTTCAATTATTTTGTTAACTACAAGAATTGGGGTGTTGATGCTACAGCAGATGTTAAGCTTATGGCTTATATTAATGGCGAAGGTGTTAAGTTCTATCTTGGTGCTGGTCTTGGCTACTCATTAGCTTCTAATACATTTACAACAGCTCACAATGGTGTTCAGGTTCTAGGCTTCAATTCTGCATTTGCTCTAACAGGTGTTCTAGGATTCTCAATTAATCTTGGTGACAATGTTGCACTTCTTGCTGAAAGTTATGGAAGACTATTCTTCCAGAATCCTAAGAACTTTGGCGAGTTCTCTGTTGCAGCTACATTGGGCTTAGGATTCAAATTCTAAGACTCTCTTTTGCTTACATTGGGCTCCGGAATATCCGGAGCCTTTTAGGTCTATTATGGATATAAAAAAAGAAACTATTGATGAATGCATTGAGTTTGTTAAAGAAAGAAACTGGGGACAATTTCATAACCCAAAGGATTTAGCTATTTCATTATCGCTAGAGGCATCTGAACTTCTAGAACTTTTCCAGTGGAAGGATAATGATGAGGCTTTAGTTAATATAGATGACATGAAAGATGAGTTGGCTGACATAATTGTTTATGCTATCGACTTTGCGTCTGTCCTTGGCTTTGATCTAAATGAAATAATTAGGGCTAAGATGAAAAAGAACAGAGAGAAGTATCCTGTCGAAAAAGCAAAGAACAGCAATAAAAAGTATACAGAACTTTAATAATAAAAATGGACTGCCTAATGCAGCCCATTTTTTATCGTTGTCTTCTAATCTTAATCTTCACTTTATTTTTGATTAAGAAACAGTGATGAATATTCATATTTCTCTTAAAATCATCACCAATTGTTTCCTTTGATATATCCTGAACAACATAGTTATCTAGAATATAATCATCAAGTCTAAATGATCTTAGATTGTTTGAGAAGATTAATGTTCCACCAGGCGCAAGATGCATAGCAGCTGCCTTTATTAATCTTACATGATCTCGTTGAACATCGAATGAATCTCGTCTGCTTTTGCTATTTGAAAATGTTGGAGGATCACAGAAGATAAGGTCAAACTTATCATATGTTGCCCATAACCAATCAATAGCGTCAGCTTTGTAGAGATAGTTTCCCATTGTTGTTGAGTATCCATTGAGAATAAGATTTTGCTCGAGCCATGATAAATACGTTGCAGAGGCATCAACGCTGACAGTTGAAAGAGCTCCACCTTTGATTGCATTTAATGTTGCAGTTCCTGTATAGCAGAATAGATTTAAGAATCTCTTATCTTTTGAATTGTCTTGGATGTACTTTCTAATAACTCTATGATCTAAAAAGATTCCAGTATCTAGATAATCGGTAAAGTTAACCAAGAACTTTACATCATTTTCTCTAGCAATAAACATCTTGTTGTTTGTTGCAAGTCTTGTATACTGCTTTGTTCCTTTTTGTCTAGAGCGTTGTTTGACGTAGATGTTTTCTACAGAAATTCCTGTAGCTCTCTCTGTTGCAAGAATTAATTCATCAAGGCGTCTCTTTGTGTCTTCTTCGGGTATTTCCTTTGGCGCCATATATTCGCTAACGACAATCCATTTGTCCATGTAATTATCGATGCTTGCTGAATATTCAGGCATATCTGCATCATAGATGCGGTAGCACTCGACTCCTTCTTTTTCCATTAATGGTTTAATTTCTTTGATATTTTTAATTAACCTGTTATAAGCCATTTGTGCGCCAGGAGAGAGTGGGGTATTAAGCCTTTGCTCTTTTTTCTCTAGTGCCTTTCTCATCATCTCCGCTCTTTCTTCATCAGTAAAGATAGAGTAGTGAGCAGCTTGGCACTGAATACCACCATTAAAGAGTGTGTTTGTTCGCTCTGGTTTTAAATCTATGTTGGATAGTAAGTCACTATTACCAGTTAGTATTGTTGCTTTCCACCCTTTGAAGACGTTTTGAAGTTCCAGTCCTATTGATGAATAGAGTTCATCAATGTTCTTTACTTCCATTCTCTCTCCATATGGAGGATCGGTGACAATACAACCTTTTGAGCAAGGAGCTTTTTCTATTTTTGTAAAATCTTGTACAGAAAATGAGATGAAGTCATAGACTCCAGCTTTTAATGCAGCGGCTTTACTTATTTCAACAGCTAAACGTGAGATGTCAGAAGCGTAGATAGAGATATCTCTCTCTTCTAAAGCTTTTCTTCTCTTTTCTTCTGCTTCTTCAACTATTTTATCAAAGAGTTCTTTATCGAAAGATGGAAGCTTTTCAAATTGATAAGGTTTTTTTCTTAATAGGCCAGGAGCTGTATCTGTAGCCATTAAGGCAGCTTCAACGGCAATTGTTCCGGACCCACAGAAAGGGTCATATAGAGGAAGAGGAGCGTTGTTGTCTACACTTTTCTTCCATTCACTTCTACATAACAAAGCTGCAGCGAGATGCTCTTTTAAGAGGGCTTCTGTCTGCTCGCCTCTATAACCTCTAAGAGAGAGGTTTTCACCAGAGAAGTCCAAATACCACTTAACAGTGTTTCCTTCAATATGTACATGTACTGTAAAATCTGGGTCTAGGATTTCAATATTAGGACGTTTTTTATCGAACTTTTGTCTCATTCTTTCGACAATACCGTCTTTTACTTTCAAAGCTCCATAGTGGCTGTTTGATATGTACTTACAGTTCTGAGTTGTACATGTGACTTTAAGCGTTTTTTCAGGAGTAATGAACTCTTCCCAAGCAATGTCACTTGTTGCTTCTTCTAGTTCTTTGTCATCTCTTATGTCGTCATCGACATATAGGCCTAAAAGAAGGCGAGAAGAAATTCTCGTATTAAACGTAAATCGATAGCCAACTTCCAAGCTGCCTTCAAATTCAACACCACTAGGAGTAACCCTTACTTCGTCTGCTCCTGCCTTCTTTGCCTCAAGTGCGATAAGGTCACCTTGGTTAGCTGCGCTAGTTGCAAAAAAAATCATTTTCCCTCCGAAAAGAGCTCTTCCAATTTGCTCTTTGAGAATTTATATTCAGTGCCGCAATTGAAGCACTGTAGTACTAAAGGAAACTCTCCTTTGAGTATCTCATCTTTTTCCTTTTGAGGAAGATTTACAAGATAGTTTTCGAAGTTTTTTTCATTACATGGACAAGAAAAGCCTATTGGAGCGTGAGAAAGGTGCTGTACGCCATATTTACTGAAGGAATTTTCGACATATTCCTCTACTGTCTTTCCTTCGCTAATCCATTTTCCCATGTTTGAAAGGGTAGTTGAATCATTCTGGAGTGATGTGAGTACATCTTCTGGACACTCAGGAAGTGCTTGCATCATAAGGCCACCGCTACCGAGAACTCTTCCTTCTTTGTCAAAATAAATTGAAAGAGAAAAGAGGGAAGGGGTTTGCTCAGATATTTGATAATAGAGTGCGAGGTCTTGTGCTAAGTGGCCATACTCAAGCATTATCTGCCCAGAGAAAGGCGTCTTTGAACCTTCAAGTATCTTTGTTATTGTTAAAAAGCCAGGACCATAGAGAGGGCTTGTATCTAAACTTTTTAGAGGTTCAGATAATGGTATTGGGTTATTAACTATGTATCCTCTCACAGCTCCACATGCCCATGCTTCAATATTTAATCCTCCAATAGGACCTGAGCACTCTATAGTGAGTTGGATTCTATCATTTCCTTTTACTTCTGAAGAAAGTAAGGCACCTGCAGTATAACCTTGGCCTAAGACATATGTTTCAACAAGTCCTGTTTTATGATTTGCTCGCATTTGGTTTACAATTCTCGTTGTTCCAACTGCACTTAATCTTATTTCACCATTAGCAATTAAAAAAACTTCTCTCGTATCATCTGGCAATGACTCTAAATGCTCTAAAAGGGCTTTATCTTCGATTTGTGTTCGTATCATGACTATATTTTAAAATAACAATTATTTATGTGGAAGATATTCTCTCAAATCTATTATGATAAAAAAATGAAAGAAACACTAATTAGAAAAGCAAACAATCTAAATAAAAGACTGAATAAGCTTATGCCCTTAATAACTCCATTTGCAGTATGTTGTGGTTTGCTTTTGGGCGATAGGCTAGCTTCTTTAAGATCCTTTGTTACATATTTGTTTGCTATTATGACCTTCTTCGGAGCTATGAAGATTGGTGCAAATGACATAAAACAGACGCTCTTTCATCCACGTTTTATACTTGTATATATAATTGTTAATTATTTAATAATGCCATTATTGGCACATTCAATTGGATTAATATGCTTTCCTTCTAATAGTGACATTACAAGCGGCTTTGATCTGTTAAGAGCAATACCAACAGGAGTTGTGAGCACAATCTGGATTTCAATACTTTCGGGTTCCTTATCTGGAGGGGTAACTATTCTTATTTTAGATACCCTTCTTTCTCCAATACTAACTCCATTTTTATTGAAACTTTATACTGGAGAGAATATTTTCCTTGACTCTTTTGGAATGATGAAGTCTTTATTTTTTATGGTTTTAATACCATCTCTTTTAGCTCTTATTTCTAACCATTTTTATAAAGATAAAATAGAAAAAGAGTGGGGGCCTCTATCTAATCCGGTATCAAAAATTCTTCTATTTTTAGTTATTGCAATTAACACATCAAAGGTTTCATATACCCTCAAACAAAACTTATCTTTTTCTTATGTTTGGATTTTTGTCACGAGTTTGTTTATTTCTGTTATTGCTTTTCCTGTTGGGTATTATATTTCGAAAATCTCTAAGCTGAAGAGAGAAGAGATAATATCAACAACGATAGCTATTAGCACTAGAAATGTAAGTGCTGCATTAGTTCTCGCAATTAACTATTTGCCTCCTAGCGCTTCTCTTCCGGTGATTTTTTGTATTGTATTTCAACAAACTTTATGTGCTTTAATGGGCAATTTGTTATTTGGTGAAAAAAAAGTTTCCTTGAAATAAATAGAATAAGCAAAGTATCATTAGCCTATGCGATACGAAGATATGGAATATTTAAACTTTAAAAACATTATCGATTCGATAGATGAATTAGATAATCCAACTCGTGCGCTAATTGCAAAAAAATTAGAGCTATCTAGAACTACTGTTTCTAACGTAGTAAATGTTCTTATTGAAAAAGAAATCGCTATAGAGACAGAGGTCGAAAAAACTAAGCGTGGGCGTCCTGGTTTAAAGTTAGGTTTTACTAGCGATAAGTGGTTTGCATTAGGTGCTGCTTTTACAACAGATTCTTGGACATTTGTAATTGTAGATCTTAACGGCAAGATTTGTGATAAATATACAACACCTTCTGTTTCTCAGTTCACTCCTGAAAGTATTATTTCAACGCTTTTAGCTGGCTTGAGATTTATGATTTGTAGAGTGAAGGGATATCTTTTACCATCTATTGGTTTAGGTTTACCTGGTATTGTTGATAGCGAAAGAGGGGAGATCCTATTTGCTAATGATCTTGGTTGGCATAATCCAATTAATGTTTCTGAGATAGTTGAAAAGGAGCTTGGATATAAAGTTTATTGTATAAACAGATATACAACATCAGGTTTAGCTGAGTACAAATACGCGAATCTAGATAAAGAGAAAAATATGGTCTTCATTGGGCTAGGTTCTGGTATTAGATCGGCAATTTTCATAAATGGAAATCTTCTCACAGGGCCTAATTATACAGCAGGTCGCATTGCTCACCTTGTAATAGATCCGAATGGACCTTTATGTGATTGCGGAAAAAGAGGATGCTTACTCGCTCTTGCTAACGACAAGGCTCTGATTCAAAATGCACTGAAGATAAAAGCACAAGATCAGTATTCTCAGTCAATTCTTTCAACCATCCCTGATTGTGATATTACTCTTTCTTCTATAACAGAACTTGCTGATGATGGTGACGAATGTGCGCAAGCTGCAATGGATAGCATTGCATCTCCTATTGCTAACGGACTATCGACACTTATAGACATAATTAACCCGCGCAAGATTGTGCTTGGTGGTCCTATAGGATACAACTCTAAATACCTTGTTGATAGAATCCGAGAGTTGCTTTCCTCTTTCTCTTTTTATTCGCAATATAATGGATTAAAAATAGAGCAGGGCAAACTAAAAGACATTGGCTCTGCTCTGGGTGCTGCAACTCTTGTTTTACAAAACAAAGCTGAGCTTCTCTATAAATGGTACATTAACAATAAGAATAAATAATGCTTACTCGGCTCTAACCTTTTTCTCAAATTCTTCTTTTGTTAATCCAGATTCCTCAATGGCTTTATCGAGAGGAAGATATCCTTTTTTAACAAGTTTTATGAGAGATTTAATTTCACCGAGTGCTATTCCTTTTTCGAGGCCACTCTTTTCACCAAGAATCTTTCCCTTTTCAAGGCCACTCTTTTCACCAAGAATCTTTCCTTTTTCGAGACCACTCTTTTCGCCAATA
>ERZ808286.428-NODE-428-length-27905-cov-6.423986_pt1 | contig 27905 bp, 29 predicted proteins | sample MGYA00521276_ERZ808286 | MGnify/ENA primary metagenome ERZ808286 (study PRJEB31516, sample SAMN03275607) | gut metagenome | biome: mammalia-associated habitat; material: feces | host: Papio cynocephalus | place: Kenya | collected 2012-08-01 ... | reverse complement strand
GGCTTGGAATGTGAGCCGCCCTAATGGAGCCCAGGTCTGTGTATCAGCATTTCTTGACAATGAGAAGGTTATTGAGACATTACCTCTTGATTGGAGGTCTTGGGGATGCGGCTCTGGATCAAAGGGCTCGTTTAATAACAGCCACGTGCAGGTTGAAATCTGTGAGCCGAAGGGAGTCTACTGTGACTCTAAGTGGGAATATCATATTAAGTTAGGGTATGAACTCCAGGTTAAGAAATATATTCGTCAAGCTTTTGAGAATGCTGCATTGTGGACCGCTTCTGTGCTGCATGAATTAGGTATCAATCAAGTGAATACTACTACAGTTACTTCGCATTACGAGGCTCATGCATTAGGATATGCCTCGGGGCACCAGGATCCTAAGGGTTACTTTGGTCTGATTGGTAAGACAATGGATGATTTTAGGGTCAGAGTAAGTGAGCTTTTGGCAAGTGGATCATTTATTGGATACAATGATGCTGTTGACAATACAGTTAAGGATGACAATAGTAGCAGTGAGGTTAAGAAACCAGACAATTCTGTTGAAAATCCTGTGCCTGTGAAAGTTGACTATGCTAAGTCATTTAATAAAAACTACAGTAAGACTTATAAAGTTACAGCACAGTCTGGCCTTTGGATGCGAACTGGTGCTGGAACTAATAAAAGTAAGATCGTTTGTCTGCCTTTTGGTGCTAAGGTGAGGTGTTATGGATACTTTACTTCTGTGAATAATACACCTTGGCTGTTCGTGCAGTATGGTAAGAACACTGGTTTCTGCTGTTCGACTTATCTGCAGTAAGAATATAATAGTAATAACAGTAGTCTGTTTGAGGCTGCTGTTATTATTTTGCTTTAGTCTAATACAGAAGCAGTGATTAGATATAAGATATAAATTTATTAGTTTTGGGGCATTATTATGAATACTAATTATTACAGGTTAAAGTATGTTGATAATATCATACTAGGCTAAGATGAACGGTATAGCGAGGTATCACAATGAAATCAATGACCATAGAGAAATACGGATTGGCATTGTATGTGTCATTTAGAAGCATATATAATGATGCAGAGATATTTGAATATGATGGATTTAGAAAACCGAGTGACATTCAGAATGAATGTGGCCTTGTTGGAGATCTTGTGCTGAAAGCATTAGATCAAAGTGGATGTTTATTTGCAGTGCCAATGCTTGAAAGTTACATAAATATAAGTATTAAGTACTCTGAGATTGTACTTAATAAACTGTGCTTGATGACTAACTACTTTCCTGTTGAGTGTACTATCACTGGTAATCTACTTTTTAATAGTTCTAAAGTCTTTTAATAAATAATATACAGTATATTAGTATTATTTATAATAGTGCGATTTGGTATTAGAATAATGAATAGTAAATGTGAAAATATTTTTGAAATAAGTATTGACGGGAGGAATATATTGCGGTAGTATATAGTAAAGAGGAGGTAAAAAGTAAGTAGTAAATAAAAAAAATAATATGTAAATGGAGGACAAAGTTATGCTACCTAAGTTGGTTTCTAAGGACTCAGTTGAATCAGTTGAGTCTTATCTGAGAGATTGCCATGTACTTGATTTATCATATATTGATACAGATATTAGAGGCATGGGTGCTGATAACGCTGTAGACCTTGGGATTTTTAGTAAGGAAAATATGTGCAAGTACAAGATCACTTGTGTGCCTATGATGCTTATGGATGGATCTGATATATTCCGTGACGTGTGCGGTGATCACAAGGTGGGTGGATCTGTTGCAGTTAGCGCTCCTTCTATTTTATGTGATACAATTAAATCAATGAAGTATGATCTTGCAAAGTATGCACTTAGCAATTGGTATAGGCAGAAGGTATCAGGTATTGAAGCTAATGAGAAGTCAGAAGGCGTAGATTTTACAGGTGCACTGTATTTTGAAATATGCGATGACAAGTTGGCTGCAAAATGTAATATGCTTGGTATTAAATCCAAGTTTTGTGTGCATTGTTATATGTGCTTGCACAGAGATACATGTAAGGTATTCAGTTATGATCTTAGATGCAGGTTATCAATGATTGAAATCCCTGGGTTATCAGATTTTATTAAGAATAATCCTGATTATGTAGCAGTAATCAAGTAAATTTAAGGAGGCAAAAATATGAATATTCTTTTGGTGGTATTGTTAGTATTATTCGTTTTACAGTCTTGGCTGGTGTATATACTTGGTGTTGATGCTGTTATTGCTCTTAGAGATCAGTATCGTAACAAGCACGGTATCGAGGAGACTAATAGGTTATTTGGCACAAAATTTTAAGGAGGATATATCATGTCTAATTTTTACTCTCGTCCTGATGCTGTGATGGCAGCATTCTATCTTGTAAATCAGGCTAATGGAGGTAATCATTTAGTGGATGATGCCGGAAACACTATTGATATTGATACTATCAATGGTCTGGTATACAAGAATGGAAAGCTTGTGTGCCCTGTTTCAGAGAAGCGTAATGGGTACAAGTATGTTGTAGCCCGTATTGATACAGTCCGTGATGGGATGACTAACGTTTGGGTTGGTTGTCACGCTTTAGTGGCTATGGTAAATGACTATAGTCATTTTATGAAGAATGGGCACGTGCCGTGCCACATTGACAATTGCCCCTGGAATAATAGATCAGACAATCTTGAGTGGGGGTCTGTAAGGGATAACAATATACACGGTAGGATTGTTGCCTGCTTGCATAAGGAATTTCCGGGGTTGTTTACTTTTGAGAACCGTGGTCATATTATTCTAAAAAAGGGCATTAAGAATATTTGGATCAAGGAATACCGTGCTTTGCATGGATTAAACTGCTTTGCAGTTGAGCCTGGCTTGACCATTGATGCCAGGGGGCTGGTGGATTTTGTAGATTTCTTGGAGAGAAAGCATTATTGGTAAGAATATGATGCTGCCGTAACTTGTCCTCCGTGCGACAGTATTGTAAATAAAGCCCTGTCAGATGATGAGTTTGTCTGACAGGGCACCTTAATAAGAGGCAGGTAAATGATAATGAGGGAGCATAGTATTTATTGCCCTGTGTGCGGGTCTGAGGTTGTAAGGATGACAATAAATCCCGGTAAGATACCTATGTATAAAATCAAATATAAAAATATTAAAGCTGTGCCTGATGAGCATGGAGCTATAGTCAGTATAGTTTGTTCCGGTTGTAAGAGAGATGTAATAGAGATCATTAGTAGTAAAGATTAGATCAGGAGGTTCTTAAATGAAAACAGATAAGAAAGACATGAGGCAGTACACCGATGAGGTGAGCACTATAATTGCACTTGGCTATACTACAGAGCTTGAGAGACTTTGTGGGTATTTACCACAGTATTTACTTGGAGATATTGCATTAGAGAGGGAGGTTGACTTAAATGCTGGTACAATGGATTTTAAGTTAAAGGGCATTTTTGGCAATATGGTCAATAACCCTGTTGTTAAGATCAAGATGTTACCAGATTTGGCATTTGCTCTGGCTCTCAAGAATAGTAAGTTTGACTATTATTTAAGTTTGTTACCATCTGTTGATAAGGTTTTACCTCTAGTGATTGAGAAATATATTACAACTAGATTTATTGGTATAGCAAACAAAACAAAAGAATAATACAGGAGGTTATATTATGAGTTACTTAAGACCAGGTCAGAAGCGTAGGCTTGCTGCTGAGCAAGCGATTTATAATCGCTTCCCTAATTTTAAGGAGTGCGGAAGGGCTTGCAACGCATATTGTAAAGCACGTATGCTAGATATTACTTTTAATGATATGGCAGTCCATCAGTATGTTGGATGCAAGACTAATTTTAGTATGCCGAGGTTGAAAATCTTGGCAGCAGTCCTTGGTATTAACGATCTTATACAGTTGGATGAAGTATTCGTTGCTCCGAATCATAGAGGTGAGGGTTTACCTTGGGTTGGTGAGTCTGGTCGTAAGGTTCCAGATTTAGTTCTTCCTAAGTTGGACTGATAATCATTTAATAGTGTGCCGGGCATTCGCAGTAGGCGGGTGCCCGGCACTTTTATACATTATCATTTATTTTATTTTTCAGATATTTTGGTATCTGTACAAGATATATTTAGAAATAAAATATATCATCATTTTTAATTATAAGGGTCTTGACAGATGACTATAATGTGTTATAATATTAGCATGAAAGTAGTCATGAGGTGGTGAGTTGATATGCCTAAATACGGTAGAGGGAAGCCTTCTAAGAATACTGCTATTTATAGGCAGATGACTCAGGGCATAAATCTGTGCTCTTCGCAGACTAACAATAGTATCTACATGAAATTAAGGGCAGAGGGGCGTCTGTCCCGTTTTATTGCGTCTGTGCAGTTTTGCAGTAAAGCTGGGTTAGATATGAAGGCGACAGTTGATAAGTTGCTTGAGCTGTTCCCTTGTTACCTCGATCCTAATGTATTTACACTTTGTGCCTTTAAGGATATGTTGAATAGTCATTCTGATGTGGCTATTGCTTGGGGTTTTGGTCCTGATGGAGATGCAATCACTGATATCCTCATTAAGAATAAAGCAGTATCCTTGATTGAAAAAACTAATAACATTGAAGATATTAAAATCTACAATGATATGTTTCATGTTGTTGAGCAGAAGCCTACAGAGGAAAAAAGCGGTACAGTTGTGAATTTTAACCTCAGTAGATAAAGTTCCTAAGCCTTGGCATTTGTTCTTTTAGCAAGTCGTTTGTTCCCGATATTTGGGGTCATCCTTCCATGATTGACCTCCTTTAATTGCAAGTAGTCGAGGGGTGGCATTGTATTGCTGCCCCTCGATGAAAGCAGCAATGAAAGCGAGGATGTGCTGTGGAAGTTAATATAAATCTTGACAATCTGATATGTGACACTTTCAGGGGTGTGGCTGCTGATATAATAAACTGTGAAGTTGATAGAGCAGTATTACAGGGCGGTAGAAGCACCACGAAATCCCAAGTGTCTAGTGAATGTATCGTTGTTGGGTGCATGGTATTTAAGGAGTCAGCAGTTGCGGCAGTTAAGTATGCTAACAAGATAGAAGAGAGATTAGTAAACACATTTAGAGAAAGCATTAGATATTTAGGTGTTGAGCGTTTCTGGAAGTTAAGAAAGTCTCCGTATGAATATGTGCTCCTTGATGATACAGGAAAAGAGACAACAGTATCTATCAAGTTTACCGGGTGTGACAATCCGGAGAATTTGAAATCATATAAACCGAGAGCTGGTATCTTTAGATATATTTGGTTTGAAGAACTGACTAACTTCCCGTCATTGAAGGAAGTTAATAGTCTTATACAAACTTTTGCTCGTGGTAAAGGTAAGCATTGTGTAATAATGTCCTACAATCCGCCGATGCAGACAAGCAATTGGGTTAACATTGAGTACAATGTCCCGTCTGGTGTGTTACTTAGTAGTAATAGTAGTTGCTTTTACACTGAGTTTGAGTTCGAGGTTGAACCTGGCGTGAAGCATAAAGTAAAGCAAGTTGTCCACCACTCGACGTATTTGGATGTAATTGCAGCAGGTCATAGTGACTGGCTTGGCACTACCTTTATTGGCGATGCTAAGAGATATGAGATAGAGAACAATAAGTATTATAGGTGGGCATATCTTGGTGAGGTTGTCGGCACTGATGCTAATGTATTTACTAATTTGGTTGACTGGTCTGGCGATGTTAGTAAGCTTGACATTAGGGAAATATTCCGAGGCTTTGACTGGGGTTATGGCGGACCTGACCCGTGTGCTTATGTAGAATGGTATTTTGACAGGAGAAATAAAAGGTTATATGCCTTAAATGAATTCTGTAAGCCTAAGATGGAAGTGGATGACATTTCCTTTGAAATGAGACAATTGAATAAGCATAATTTTCCGGTATATGCAGATAGTGCCAGTCCGATACTTAACACACAGCTTAGAAATAAAGGGTTGAACATTCTGGATGTAAAGAAAGGGCCTGACAGCGTGCGTGCCGGTATTAAGTGGTTACAAGGTTTGTCTGGAATATATATAAACAAGGTTTTAACTCCTAACATTTACCGTGAATTTAGTCAGTATGAATATGTGGTTGACAGAGATGACAATGTAACAGCAATGCTGAAAGATGAGGCTAACCATACTATTGATGCTACTCGTTACAGTTTCAGTGTTGAAATAAAGTGTTCCTGAGGAGGTGTGCATAGGTGAGTTATTTATTTGCAGATTATAATAGGCCAATGACTAGAGGTAACTATGCTACCGACTTTAGTAATCTAAATGAGGGCTGTGCTTTTCCTGACAATGAAACATTGGCTAGAAATGCAATCTATAAATTTAATATGAATCTATTTACAGGTGAATATGCCTGTAATAAGAATTTGGTGGCAATTATCAATGATGAATATACTGAGATTAACTATAAGGTGCTACCACTAAATTATTTTAAGCTCATTGTAAATAAGCTTGATAGTCTTCTGTTTGGTAACGACTTGACAATTAAGACGGGCGATGTGGCAAGAGATGCAGTAGTAAATAGACTTGTTGAAAGAACTGGCTGGGTGAAATCAATCAGAGAAGCAGTAAAGCTCTGTGAGATTTACGGTGACAGTTGCATTAAGACAGGTAGATTTGGTGCATCTGCCTTTGCTCCGAAATATGCGTATAAAGTTGTTGATGCATCTGACAAGAAGAAAACAATAGGCTATGTGCTGCATGAAATTCTTTATGAAACCACAGAGTTGGCTCAAGGTAAGAAAGATTACAATCCTAAGTATATTAGAATACTTATAAGTTGTAAGGGTTTCGACTATGAGAGGGTTTATGAGTATCGTGGAACAAACGTTTCCGGTGTACTTGGAAAACCAGTGAGGTACAAGTATAAAGATAGGTGGATCCCTCGTAAGGGTCGTTACTACTGGACAGGTATCAATGATTGTGAGACTGTGCAGTGGTTGTCCGTAAATATTGATGGAGACGGCGTATACGGGACTTCTTCATTCTCTCAAGTAAAAGATTTAATCTTTGCAATTGAGAATAGACTAAGCACTGAGAACTGGGTCATTGATGCACACGGAAAGCCTCTTTTGATTGCTGGAATGTCCTCATTTAAGACAGATGAGCTGACTGGTCAGTACTACCTTTCCGTAGTAAATGGTAAATATTTAGTAGACAAGGGCGGAGCAGAGAATAAGCCTCAATATTTAACTTGGGATGGAAAGCTGGATGCTTCTAAACAAGTTAGAGATGACTTAATGTCTACGTTCTATGAGCTGTCCGAGATGGGCAGAACATTCTTGTCTGGTGAGTATACAGGTAATATTAGTGAGGAGAGCCTTAATAATATTATCAAGTCTGCAATAGATAGAGGAAACAGAGAGGTCAATGACTTCTGGTATGATATTAGAAAGAGCCTCTATATGCTGTGTAGACTAAACAATATTGAAGTGGCATTGGAGGATATCAATGTTACATTTAATGTTGGTCGTGTTGACGACACGAAAGTAATTGCTGAGACATGTGATATGTTAGCAGCAATGGGGCTGTTTAGCAAGCAGACATTGCTAAATAAGTTCTGGGGTTATTCCGAGGAAGATGCTAAGGCTGAGTTCGAACGCATCAAGTCTGAAACTGAAGGAGGCATTACTGATGACACTACTGGAAGCACTGAAACAGATATTAGGGTCTAAGGCAGATGAAGAAGTAGAAGATCCTGAGCAGAAGAAAGGTGATCCTGAGGGAGATCCAAATCCTGAGGGAAATCCAGACGATCCTGATAAGAGAGAGCCACCAGCAAATGGTGGTAAAGGTGATCCTGGAGCAGGTGTTAGTAGTCCTAAAAAGGAAGAAAAAAAGACACCTGAAAATAAGCCTGGTTCCGGTGAGGGTGAAGAAAATCCTGATAATGGAGGTAATGATGTCATGGATATTTTTGAGGATGGCTGGATGAATAATGAGACTGGCGAGATTGATGAGACTAAGATCAAGAATCCTGAGGTATTGGCTGCTGTGCAGGCTATTACTGGTCGTGTGAAAGCAGAGAGAGATCAGAGGATGATTGCTGATAGTCTTAACAACGAGCTTAAGAACTACAGTCTGAACGTATCTGAAGATACCTTGAGGAAGGTTCTTGACATGAGTAAGGTGTCAATCGACAAGGACAATAAAGTTACTGGTGTCAAGGAGGCTCTTGAGGCGTTGAAGACAGCAGAGCCTGGTTTCTTTAAGGACAAGGAGAAGGAAAGTAACCCTCTTAACGAAGGATTTAATCCTGTTGATAAGAGAGGTACTGATAACATTAGCAGCTTCAGCCAGGCATTTAAGCTAATGGAAGAAATCAATTAAAAATAAGAAAGGCATAGGTGTGTATTATGTTACTTAATCAAATTGCGACTAGTGGCTTTACTGGCATGGCCCCTACTCCGGTTGAGAAGTATGCAATTAACAAGTACTTTGTAAACAATGACTTGTTTAATCTGCTTGAGTTCTCTAATATCGGCATGGCGTCTAACATCGGAAACCTGCAGGCGACTATTGTTACTTATGATAGTCCTGACTCTGCTGAGTTCCGTAGAATCGGTGACGAGTATGATATCAGTAACAATGTTCCTAAGACAGTGAATGTTGTTCTGAAGATGCTCGGTGGTGAGTTCCAGACTGACCGTGTTCTTGAGAGGGCCTTTAGTCAGAACCCCACAGCAGTTGATAACTGGACTGAGCAGCAGATCGGTCAGAAGATCAACTCTATTATCAATGGCTTCTGCAAGTATTTTATCCAGGGCGACTCTGAGAGCGATCCGAAGCAGTTCGATGGCCTGCAGAAGTACTTTACAAAGTTCCCTGCTCAGGCTAATAACACTGCTAAGGTCATTCCTGGTGGTCTGAGTTATGCTAATGCTCTGAATGTGGAGCAGTTCCTGAATGAGTCTGTGGTCAAGGTTGTTGATCGTCCGACTTGTGTAATCACCAGTCGTCTGAAGGGCAAGCCTTTCCTGCAGGCTCTGGAGCAGCAGCGTAACCGCGGTGTCAAGGCAATCCCCGTGTATGATAGAAACTACTACACCTTTATGGGTATTCCTATCGTTGGACTGTCTGATGATTGCTTCCCTGAGAGCATGACAAATAATGGTATTCCTTTCATCTTTGCAAAGTTCGCTGAGATGGATGGTATTCGTGTGGCAGTTCCTATGAATCCTGGTGTTGGCAAGCAGGGAGCTATCCTTGATATCGTCCGTCCTCGCACTGGTAACGGTGAGGCTGGCAGTTCCGTGTTTGTTCGTAACGGCGGTGTTGAAATGGTCTGTGCTCCTATCATTGAGGATCCTTTCTGTGCTTCTCTGTGTTATGTGAGCGAGACTGAGATTGTTCCAGTTACTGCTATTACTGTTAACGGTGATGCAACAATCACTACCGCTGGTGGCTCTAAGGTGTATACTGCCACAGTAACTCCTGACGGTGCTACTAATAAGACAGTGACTTGGTCTGTGACTCCTGGTACAGGAAATGCTACTATTGATCAGACTGGTAAGCTGACTAGCGTGGCTGACGGTACAGTTACAGTTGTTGCAACTGCTAATGATGGATCTGGTGTAACCGGAACTAAGCAGGTTACTCTGAGCGGAAACGAGTAATGTGGCTGAGGGGCCACAGTAATATGTGGCCCCTCATTTTAGTGAGATTTAAGGAGGCAGCTTATGTTATTTGAGGTTGGTGTTAACACCTATATGACAGTTGAAGAGGCTGACTCCATCATGCAAGACGAGTTCGACTCAACGGAGGCTGAACGTGTAATCTGGGATGCTTTGGATGACACTGGTAAAAAGAGGGTTGTGCTTAAGGGCACTAGGGTTATTAACACCCTGGTGTGGAGAGGTACAAGATACCCTGGCTTTCAGAGCATGCCTTGGCCAAGGTTGATACAATTTAACTATGTTGAGTGCCCGTATGAAGTAAAACTGGCAATCCTGAAGCAGTCTTTGAAAGATAAGATCAATGATGAAAAGCAGGAGACAAAGTTGCAAGAACTCGGTGTGAAGAGTTACAGCATTAAGGGAGCAAGTATTACATTTAATGATAGTTCTAAGCAGGTAAAACTAAGCAATGGAATCTATGATACAATTTATACTGAGCTCTTAGAGAGATGGACCGCTTAGGAGGGTTTATATGGAAAACATTATGCAGATTATTCAGACATTAGGTTTCCCTATTGCTTGCGTAGTTGCTTGCGGGTTCTTTATTTACAAGCTTGTAAATAGAGACAAGGATGAAGCTAAAGAGCGTGAGGATAGGTTGATTGAAGCAAATGAGAAGACAAGTCTAGCTCTTAGTAAGGTGGCTGACACTATTGAGGAGACAAACACTTTGAACAAGGAGCTCAGTGAGACTAATAGATTACTCGTTGAGAGGGTCGATGGGGACTTGTCTAATATTAACACAAACATTGATAAAATCCTTGACAAGCTTAACAACTGACATATAAATAATATGTGTAAGCACACTAAATGATAAAGAGGGAGGGTCATAAATCTATGTGGGATAATTACTACGACAAAGTCGTGTATAAGGCTAAGAGTGATAAGCTTGATGCTGCTGGCAATAAGATTTATGACCCTCCTCGTGAGATACTTGTCCGTCATGTATCTGGTGGAAAGGAAGAGATCATTAAGCGTGATGAAATGATCATCAAGTATACTAAGGAATATCAAGTCCCATTTATGATTGCTGAGGGAGATATGATTGATGATCATGCAGTAGTATACGTTGAGCCGTCAAGGGATGTCTTCGGGAACTTTCATTTCTGCATTGCTAAGGTGGATTGACTATGGCTAATAACATTGGAAAGGCTGCTAAGCAGGTTACAAAACCTGTTGACGAATATCTAAAGTTTGTAGAGCAGCATTTTAATGTAAAAGACTTTAGTATTACAGAGGCACTGCATGCTATAGATATGGCAGCTAGAAGTTATTATATAGACAGAAAGCTGGCTGATATAGATCGTATTAGAATGGCCTTGAAAGATTTTGATACTTTTAACAAGTATGGGGATCTTGGCTTCTCTAACTTAGGGCTAAATGAAACATATCAGTTAGTAAAAGAAATCAGAGAAGATGCTAAGGTTTACCACAACTGGCTTGTAAAGTATAAGAGATACTTAAAGGCAGCCAATAATGTGCATACCGGTACTAAGGAAGACTTACATGAGGAGCTTGTAGTCCTTGGTAAAGCAGTTATGGCAAGGGCGACAGAGTTAACCCCAATAGATACAGGTTTCCTTAGGTCATCAGCTTTCTTGTATGACTTTGTAGACTATGTAATTATTGGTTTCGCTGCTCCTTATGCCACTTATGTGCATGAGAATATGTCGATTAGTCACCCGATGCATGGAGATCGTAATTGTTACGGTCAAGCTAAGTTTCTAGAGAAGGCATTACAAGAATTCTTCCCTGACACCTCAGTGTGGGTTGAGCATACAGGAGAGGGTGTAGTGCAGGCTAAGATAGGAATAAATCCTCTTTATGTAGAATATAGGCATTACGGAGGCAGCTAATAATGGGTTCTATGATGTTATTATATGAGGCAGTGAAACAGAAGCTTGGAACTGCTTACCCGAATGTTTTCTTCCAGACAATGCGTGAAGACAAGCCTGGCGATGTTGGTATTTATCTTTACGAGTCTGCTAATGATAGAGAAGATTTGGAAGGTGATGCTGTATATGATTGTATAAAGGTGCATGTGCAAGTAAACTGTGAGAGGTCATTGTCTGGCATGAATAAAGCTATTGACTACCTCACTGAATTTACTAAGCACATGGAAAATCAGCAGTCTGCAATTAGCGGTGTAACGTTTGTTGCCGCTATGCATCAAGGGCCGAGGGCTTTAGCAATCGGTAAGAATCAGTTTGATATTTTAGTCTGCCGTGCTGTAGTAGACTTAAAATATATTTTAGATTAACAAGTACAGCAAAAATAATTTAGAAAGGCTTAAGGTGTAAATTATGGCTAGTATTGTTACTATGAAGGACAATGTGCGTCTGTTTATTTGGGACGAGGGTCAGAATGTAACTGCAGCTGACAAGGTTGGCAATATCACTCAGATCGGAGATTTTGGCGGAGAGACTGAGGATATCGACGTTACTACTATCGAGTCGTCTGCTCGAGAGTATGCTAACGGTTTTGATGACAATGGAACTGTAGATGTTACTCAGAACGTTACTACTAATGAGTATAGCACCATGAACGCTAGAAAGAACTCTGGTATCGAATTTAACTTCGGCGTCAGTGTATTCGACAAGGAAGATAACCAGGTTATCGGTATTCAGGGTAAGGCAATCATCAAGTCAGTAAAGCTGACTGGTATTTCTGTTGGCGGCTTGCTTCAGGTTGTGTCTTCTCTGCGAATCAATGGTGAGCCTACTGAGGACTTTGTAGATCCTATTGGTTATAGCGGCAAGACCCCTGTTACAGGTATTACTGTTGGCGGTGTCGGTGGTGCATCTACTATCGATGAGAAGAGTGGTACCTTGCAGATGATTGCTACCATCACTCCTGCAAATGCAACTAAGAAGGCTGTGAACTGGTCTGTTGATGAGCAGACAAAGGCGACTATTAGTTCTACAGGTCTGCTGACTGCTAAGGCTAATGGCACAGTGCAGGTTACCGCAACAGCAACAGACGGTTCCGGTGTAACTGGTTCTACTAGTGTAGTAATCACTGGTCAGGACGGAGAGTAATCATTAACTAAGATTTATAAGGCATTAAGCGGAAATACAGTTACTTCAGTCTCCAAAACTGCTCTGTGTTGATTATTCTAATGCCTTATAAATCTAACATTTATAAACTTTAAGGAGGCTCTATTATGAGAAAGTTGACTAAGCGTTTTGGAAGCTATGCTCTTGGTAAGTATGAGAAGGCTACTGGCAAGAGTGTTATGGACCTGCTTGATGTAGGTAACTTTGAGATTACTAAGATTGCTAACCTGATTAAGCTTGGAAACAGTGACTTTAAGACAGATGAAGAGGCATATGATCGTCTGGATGAATATCTGGCAGCCGATGAGGATCACAGCTTGATTTCTGCATACTTCGACCTTGTTGATGAGCTTGATAAGGATGTGAAGGTCTTAAAGTCTTGTGGCATTAGCACCGCTGAGCTCAAGGAGCAGTTTACTTCGGTTGCTGGAGACCTTGGTGAGAGGATGAAAGACAGAGTATCAAGTGCAAAGTCTAAGTTAGAAACTAATGATGCAGAGGATACAAAGTCTGATGCTGAAGGTGGTGAGTCCGATGCACACAAGGAGAGCAATGTAATCGATCTGACTTTTGGTAAATAACAATTTAGACTAAGGGAGGGTGGAAGTGTAGACATTATGTTTTACATTTCCACCCTTTTAGTATATTATCGGCGGTGATTTAGATATGCTGGTTCGTAATTTTAATTTATTTGACATTAAAAAATATGAGGCATCCACAGGAAATAATATATTACAGTTTTTTAGTAATATTAACATTGCAAACCTATTGGATCTTATTAGCCTTGGAAACGGCTATTGCTCTATTGAGAGAGCATCAGAGATACTTGATGCTTACTTTGAATCAGGTGGAACAATATTTGATGCCATGATAGAGATTAAGGAAGCACTTATTGGTACAGGAGACAATAGTAAGGAAAATAAATCAGATGATAGCAGTAAGATTGACATTAGTAAGTATGATAGTCTTACTGATTTATATATTACCTTTAGTATGCAGCTAATGAGCGTTGGTCTAAGCTATCAAGAATTTTGGAGCATGAACACTAAGGAAATGTACAAAGTGTTTAATAGCATAGCAGTAAAGATACAAAACGACACCAACAGAGAGCTTAGTAATTATCATACACTTGCTGCGATGGTTGGAGGGGCAGTATGGGGTAAGCTTCAGAAGGAGCCTCCTAGAATTGATATTACAAGTAAGGGTGACAATGAGGAAGTTGAGGGCCTTGACAAAGAGGATGCAATCATTGTTGCAAAGCTTAAGAGTTGGACTAATCGTCCTAAGAAGGGAGAGTAACTATGGCTGATTTGAATAAAACCGATAGACTATTACAAAGCATAATTGATAGTGCAGCTACTTTTGCTAAGATATTTAATAATGCTAGTAAAGATGTTACAAAGGGTGTTGAGTATCTTGGAAAACCAGTTGATGAACTAAGGAATAAAATAAATGAGTTAAACGAAGAGGCTCAATCTGTTAGAGAAATAGCTATAAAAATAAACAGTAGGTCTGATCCAAAAGATATAGAGAGCTATATAGAAAGAGTAAAGGAGCTTGATAGACTATTTGACAAGCTTTCTACAGATATAAATGGTGGTATAACTGCCATGAATAAGGCATTTGCTTACGAAATTACAGGCGAAGATGCTGGTAGTTACACTGGTGTAGAAACCACTAAGCAAAAATTAAACGAGGTAGTTAGCAATTTTAGCTATATACCAACTGATATGCTGAGTGATATTGCTCCAAAGCTTAAAGAGTTCGTTGATAGTTATGCAACTGAAGTAAATAGGCTTGAGTACGAAATGGGGAGGTTGACTGAGTACAGTAGAGAAAGATCTGACACTGATAAGGCCATTGGATTTACTGTAGAGCAAAAGGATATCATAGATGTCATAAATGAAAAAAATAGAGACTTAGCTGAATATGATGAGATAGTTAAATCCTGGGATCTATCAGGTATAGATGATGAAAGACTTAAGGACGTTGATGCCGACGTATACAATACTATAAGCGGAATAAAGGCATATATAACAAAGCTTAACAATGCTGTTGGAACATTCGTAACAGGATATATTGGGCTGTTTGATAGAGCAAACGGGCTATTAAAAGAGGGTGAAGCAAAGAGTAAAATAGTAGGCATAGCAAGCTCAGATTATCTAGTGCAAGAATACAATGAGGCGGCTGGTAGAACTATTAACTGGGATGAAATCACAACTGGTGAGCTTAGTAGGCTTAGTGACAAGGTAGCAGCAAAGTATGCTGATGTACTAGACGATCAAGGAAGCAAAGCTAAAGAAACAGTTAGTGATATAGAAGATACACAGGATAAGGCTAAAGAAACAAGTAATAGTATAAACGATCTAGGAAATAGGCTTAATGAAGCCATAAAAAATGCAACAGCATTATCAGATGACGAGAAGAGCAATATACTAGATAAAGAATACTTAAATAAGCTAAAATGGTACAAAGACAAATTAGATACAATAGGTACTGATATTAGCTATATTGGTGGACTTAATATCAATTATCTGCCTGAAGCAAAGCTAGATGCTGGCAGTCAGAATGATGCAGCTAAACTAGTAGAATATAAAGCTAGTATAAGTAAGGCATCAGAAGATATGTATACGATAGGTAAGCAGGCAAAGGAGCTATTTGAAAGCCTTAAAGATGTTGAAAAAGCAATTAAGCTGCCAGGATCCGGTATAGATACTGATAAATTAAAAGACATTAAGAGTATACTAGAGTCTGGATACAGAGTAAATTTAATAGATGGTAGTGCAGCGGCTGAAGACATAGAGCTTGTAAAAAAAGAGTTTACAGGGTTAATTGAGCAGTTTAGGAATAGTAAAATACAGATAGAAAGTTATGACAATCTAGAAACTCTTGCAAAGATAGATACCATAAACAGTAGAAACAAGGAAAAGCAAGACTATGCAGAAAGAGCTGCTGCTGCACAGGCATCTTATAATGATAACGTAAAGGAGTATATTAAGCTTAGAGAAGATGCAATGCAGGCAGACTCTAATGTTGTAGCTTTACTTAAAGTTGAGAAGGACCTGCTGAATGACATAGAAGATAAAGAAGAGAAGACTAAGGTAGTCGAGAGGTATGACAAGTATATAGCTAATGAAAAAAAGGCAGCAGCTAGTGCACGTGGTAAGGCGTTAGTTATTTCTAAAGAGTTTGAAAGGTATAAGCTTGAGACACCAGTTGTTGCTGATGTACAGGTAGAGCCAAAGTTATCTGGAGATTTTGCAGCTGAATACGCAGAGTATGCACGTAAAGAAACTGAGAAAGCAAATGCTTTAATAGCAAAGCAGGCATTAAGTGAAGCAAAAACTTATGTATCCGATCAAGAAGCATTAACAGGAAAGAAGATGCCTTATGATGAGCAGCTAAGATACTATGATGAGCAGCTTAAGAAAGTATCAGCTGATACTCGCGAATACATAGAGATATTAAAACTAAAGCGTTCTGCAGAGGAAAAGGCTGCTGATGAGGCTGAAAAAAATGCAGCAAGAGAGAAGAAAGCTAGCGAAGATGCAATAAAGAAGCTGCTTGAAGAAACAAAGAGCTATGTGTCTGATCAAGAAGCATTAACTGGTAAGAAGATGCCTTATGCAGAGCAGATTAGGTATTATAAAGAGCAGCTTAAGAAATTACCTGAAGGAACTAGAGAGTACATTGAGGCATTAAAGATGCAGCGTTCCGCTGAAAACGCTGCAGTAAAAGAGGGTAAGACTAGGCGTGACAGCATATTATCTACAATACAATCAATTACTAGTGCAATCAATAGTGCAGTAAATAAAGTAATAAGTATTATTCGTAGTGGGATCAGCATAATTAACAAGGTATTTAGCACTGCTGGAAAGATTGTAACCAGAGTAGTAGTCGGTGTAAGAAGAATCATTCAGGTATTTGGCAGTTTGTCTAACAGGGTAAAGCAATCACTTGGTATTGCTAATAATAGCATTTACGGTGGAAACAAGGCTTTAAATCTGCTCAAGGGTACTGCCACTGAGCTTGATAGTAAGCTGAACCTGCTTAGTCGTGCTTACAATGCTCTATTTAATAATCAGTTAGTAAATGATGCTAAAGAGCTGCAAGCTTCTGTGTATTCATTACAGAATATTGTCGGAACGGAGCAGACACAAGAAGTAATCGACTGGGCAAATGCTATGGAGTATGCCTTCGGTTTGTCTGCTAGACAGTTGATATCTGATATCAACGAGCTTACAGGTGTTGTATATGGGCTTGGTATTAAGGCTCAGTATGTTGGGGTTGCCTCTGAAAATATCTTGATGATCTCAAGGTATTTAGCATTCATGGGTGCAGCTGGATCAGATACAGATGCAGTAATGGAAAAGCTGTTGTCTGGTCTAAAGGGCATGACACAGTCAATTGATGACCTTGGTATTTCTGTTAGAGAAGCACAAATGGATGCTTTCTTGAAGAAATTGAAGGCACAAGGTGGAGAGTATGCTGACATTGAGACAAGTTTTGCAAACCTCAATGAGGAAGCAAGAATCTATGTTAGATATGCCTCAATAATTGATCAGGTTACAAGTAAGTATGATCTAGAGAACTTTGCAAATGCATTAACTACTGTAACAGGTAGCCTGTCACTACTTAAAGAAACAGTTAGAACATTGAGACTGACAGTAGGCACAGGTCTAAATAACATTATAGCAAAACTATCTACTTACATTATTCCTATTCTATCCTATGTAAATGATTTAATAGTCCGTGTTTTTAGCCATTTTGATATAGATACTAACCTCTCAACAGATATGAACAAAGGAGCAGCTGCTCTTAGTAATGTATCTGGAATGGCTGATGATGCTAAAGATAGCCTCGATGCTGTAAGTGAAGCCTCTAAGGAGGCAGGAGGAAATCTTCAGAGCTTTGATAGAATAAACAATGTCACTACAAGTAGTGGTTCTGGCTCTGGATCTGATGGCTTTGACTACAGTAAGCTGTTTACTAGTGGTATTGACAAGATCAATAAGTTAGCCTTTGATGCTCAAGAGTCATACATGGAGAGACTCAAGAGGAAGCTTAAGGAGGATGTTGATAGCCTTTCTAAGTATATCAAGTCTAAGTTGAACGAGATTACTGGTCGTGAGATCAACCTTGGATTTGATATGGCTACAATCAGTGGAAATCTGAAATCAATATTTAATCATATCAAAGATACCTTAAAAACCTGGGGTACATTTGTAATCAGTATTGGTGTAAAGATTGCAGATGATATGAACCTAGGTCTCATTATTACAAAGCTGTCTACCTTGATAGAGAGATTTACTGCTCTAGCAAGAACAGTATCTAATGTAGTAACTCCGATACTAAATAGTTTCTATGAGACTACATTGAGGCCATTGGTTGAGGAACTCGGTGTAAATGCTGTTAACCTTATAGACAAATGGATACTCAAGACTAATGAGACAGAGACAAATGTGATGTCTGCTGACTGGGCGGAGAGCTTTAGTAACACTCTTGACTCCGCATTTAGCAAGGTTGAACAATTCCTTGGCGTTCTAACTAGAACTAAAGCTGAGGCTGTTCTTGATGAGACAGCTGGCACAAGCTGGGGTCTGTTCCTAAGTGTTCTTGATGCATTCTTAAAAGTTGGAGAGGCATTAGCACCTATAATTGCTGATCTTGCTGCAGAATTTGGAGCATTCTTAAGAGATGAGGCTCTTCCTTGGTTCATTGAGAAGCTAGAGGACCTCAGTATCTGGCTGACAGAGAACAAGGACAAGATTGAAGAATTCTTAAGCACATTTGGAGGTATTGCTTGGGAGGCCTTTAAGCTATTTGTAGAGGCTGTTGCTAAGCTTATAGATTTATGTGTGCAGCACCCTAAAGCTGTCGCAGCATTCTTTATAGCACTGACAGCAATAAAGTTAACTAGCTGGGCTACAGATTCTGCAGTAAGCCTTATTAAGCTATTTAATATAATAAAGGATTTTAAGAATAACTTTGGAGGAAATGGCACAGCAGAGGCAGTATCAGAGGTCTTAGGTTTGCCAGGTGCTACTGCTGCTGCTGGAACTGCTGGTAAGGGTATCCTTGGAACACTAAAGGCTGCTGGTAAGTGGGGCTTAAGCAAATTAGGTAAGGTATTACCTGGCGCAGCACTAGTTGCCGCTGGTACAGCTGGTCTAACATATGACTATAACAATATTTCAGACTACAGCAAGGTTGATAAAAAACAGAAGGAGCTTGAAAAGGCAGGTCTAAAAGCAATCGAGGAAGGTAATTATGCCTTAGCACAGGAATACTCTAAAAAGATAGACATTATGGAGGAAATCCAGAATAATATCTTTAAGAGACCTAAGGATGCATTGGATGAAGACTATGTTGATGAGTTATATCAGCAGTGGCTTGAGGAACAAGATCTTCTGGCTGAGCAGGAGCAGACTCGTAAGGAGAACAGTGAGAAGCTTATTGAATATAACAATGCCGTAACTAATAGTGCTAAAGACACCTCTACAAGTGTTGTAAACGCATATAGCACAGTTCCGGATGGTGTAAATAAGAGCTTCTCTACTGCTGCAGAAGGTGCTAAGAATGAATTGAATAGTATTCCTGGTGATATTCATTCAGATGCAGTAGTTGCTCAGTATAGCAGTTTACCTGAGGGTGTTGAAAACATTTTTGCAGGAGCTAAGATTGCAGCTAATAATCAGACTAACGAGATTACAAGCAATGCTGCAACTGGCTGTAAGGCAATGACAAATGCCTTCTTGGCATATAATACTGCTGTTAGAACAATTATTTCTAATACTAATGCTAATATCAATAAGAACTTTGACAGTATTAGTAAGAGGGCTGACGAGATTCTTAAGAAGTATGCTAACCTTGGTACCCTTGGAACAGGAACAAGTTATCAGAGCAGATTTAGCGGGCTGACATACAGAAGTTCTACATTTGTCCCCAAGTATGAAACCTCAAGTGTAACCGGCAATACTACCTTGACAGTAAGCGAGGCAGTTGGAGCAGTTAATAATGCTCTTGAGAAGGCAGCTAAGGACACTACTGATAAAACTTATGCAATAAGGAGTAAGAATGTAATCGGAACAAATGCTTTAGGAGGCAGTATTGCTGGAGGTCAGTTATTTATTGCTAACGAGGGCGGAAATGCAGAGCTAATAGGAAACATCGACGGTACTCGTAAGACAAATGTTGCCAACAATAATATGATTATGGAGGCAATGTCTAGTGGAGTATATGAAGCTGTGTATAACGCACTGGCAGAGGTATTTAACCAGAGAGGCTTTAACAATAACACAGGTTCCGCTAATATCAAGATCGACGGCTTTGGCTTGATTGATCAGAGCACTCTGAGAGAGCTTGCTCGTTTGCTTGCTCCTTATCTAAGTAGTAACAGCATTAACATTGCTGATACTGGCTTCAGTATCTAACACTAATAAGAGGGGTGGCTACAGATGTAGTCACCCCTCGGAAAGGAAGGCTTATTATGGCAGATGAAACATTAGAATTTGCAATTGATGGCGTTGAGATGCCAAGGCCATCTGAATGGCTGGTTAACCCTAAACCTTTAAGTTCAGATGCTGAGCGTCTAATCGGTAGTGGTAAAGCAGTGGTCCCTTATCTAACCACTTGTTACGAGGTAACTTGGACTTATAAGTATCTCTCTACAGAGGATTATGACAAGTTGTATCAGGCATATATTAGAAATACTACTTTGAATAAGAGCATGTATCATACTTTGATTACTAGAGATAGTAATAGTGACGACACTTTGACTCTTGAGATCTACACTCAGAGTGACTTTACTGCTCCTCTTTATAGAATTAAGAACGGTGAGAGATTTTACAAAGACGTAAAGTTTGTTTTTGTCAGTCTAGGTGGTGATGAGTGATGAAACAGTTAGTAGATAAGGTATCCTGTTCAGTTATTATTACTCTTGAGGATGGTACTAATATAGATATTAGCCTCGTTACTGGAGGAAGTATTAGTGCCATTAAGAATTATATTACTTCTCTTGAGGTTTTAGAGAGCACTAATACGCAGAATAAGAATCCTGTTGGAGTAGTTAGTAGTAACACTCTAAAGATTACACTAAACAGTAACGACAGAACACTACTTCCTGATAATGAAACAAGTCCTTATTACGGAAAGATGAATACTAACGCAAAGATTAAGGTTACTGTAACAGATGATGAAGGCAGTGTGACTTTTAATACTTTCTACGTTAGTAGCTGGTTGAGTAACATTTCATCTGATAACCCTACTCAAGTAATAATAGAGGCTACAGATTTACTAAGCATTGTGAATAAAAATGCAGTAACAGGTGGAGAAATTCTTAAGGATGTTGGAACAAGGTCAGTATTTCTGGCAATGCTGACTAGAATAAATAGTAATATGCCTGACAAGTATAAATTACAGTATAATGAATCAGACATTACATTTAATCGTTTCCCCTATATCGAAGCAACTAATTTTGATGCCAGTAACATTAGCACCTGGTTTAATACCTTGTGCCAGAGCACACTTACAAATCTATATTTAACAAGAGAGGATCTTTTAGTTACAGATGACTGTCTTGATGATAAACAGTCTGAGGCTGTTTGTACCCTTAGCGACAAGGTAAATATTACTAAGGCTTCTGCAGATCAAGGTGGTCTAGTAAACTATAACAGTGTGAAAGTTAACTACGTTATTAACTCTGCTAATGCTGTTACTAGATTAACTACTATCTCTGGTCAGGTTCTTGAGCCGGGGTTAAATACACTTGACAATATAAGTATAGGCAGTAGTATTTACAAGTTAGCCTATGCACAAGTAGTAAGTGATAGCAAGATACTTGTTGAAATTGAGAGTGTGTCATATAATAAGAATACGGCTACAATAGTTCTGAAAAACAATGCTCAGGCCAATGTAACATGTGACATTGAGATATATGGTCAATCAGTAAAAGAAAATAAGAGGTTCGTTACTAAGACTAAATCAAGTAGTGGAAATGAAACTCTTGAGGTTACAAATAGCCTGCTTCCTTCAAGTTATATAGAATCATTTGCTAATAATCTTTTAAGTCTTGTTGGTATTAGAGCTAGTACACTAAGTATTTCAGGTTACTTTAACCCTAGAATTAAGCTAGGAGATACAGTTTATATCGACACTGAGAAGAGTATAAATACTAAGGGTTATTACAAAGTTACAGAGCTGAAATGGAAGATCGGCAACACACTTAAGTGTGAGGCTAAGGTTGTAAAAACTATAGTCTGAGGAGGTGCTGATTGTGGCAGATCAAGTAGCATTCAGTGTAAAAAGTATCACTGATCTTAAGAAAGATACAGTCAATATAATAAGTGGTTCTGTTACTGCAGAGAATGGCATAGTAAGTATTGCTGGTATAGGCAGTGCATATTTAAGTTTCGACTATAAGTATACTGGAGATACTATAATGACTAATAGTCTCCAGCTTAAGATTAAGGTCGGATCTAATAATTCTGCTGACAATACTAGATATAATGATGATATAGCATTAAAGTTGAGGGTGCAGTACTGGAGTGCCGAGACAGATAGTGCTGGTGCAGTTACCGGATATGTTGACGGCAATTACTCTAATTTTATTATATATCCGTATTTAACTGGAGAGACAGAGGGTTACACAGATACGTTTGTTCTTGATATAGATAGTCAATATATTAAGAACATTTATATAGAATTAGACAATAAGTCAGCAGATACAATCAATTTTAGTAAGCTTGAATTGTATTACGGTGTGACTGTTAGTCAGGCAGTCGCAGAGACAATCGGTTTTGATATAAGCCTTATTGGTGTGGATTGGTATCCTAACGGTTTTCAGGTTAATTACAGTAACAGTGACACTTCTGACAAGTTCTACTGGAATGGTGATGAGAACGACAATCTAAATGGAATAAACGTTAACGGTGAGAAGCTGATCTATATGCGTAATCATACTGAGTTATTACAGTAAGTTATAATAAAGTGTGTTAGTATTACTAAAAGTTATTGCAAAATATAGTGAAATGCGGTATAATGATGAAGGTGGTTTCCCGGGGTTTTAAGGGGTGTCCACGGTGTTTTAGGGTTAGGGTATGAAAGTATATTAGTAAGGGGTTAGAATAAAGCCACGGTGTGTTTCTGGTGGAAATAGGGTGTATTTAGGGGTTGAGGTTGATTGATTTTGAAACTGAAATCCATAAATTCCTGCATTTTAAGGCTAGTTGAGAGGAGGAATAAGCATGCCAAGTAATGATATTAAGAATATCAAGTGGTTTATTCTTGGTGCTGCTATTTCTAGTAACATTAGATTTTGGACAGGATCAGGTAATACGAATAAGAAATATATAGCCAATCTGTCTACAGAAGGAGATACAGTAAAACTTAGTAGAGCAAAGTAGGTGGTATAAATGCCTGAATTTAATAATATCAACTACACTCTAACTGATGGAGAGAAGTTCGCACTAATCTGCGGGATGCTTGCTGGTATGCGTCTTCAGAACAAGATAGCACCTCCTGATAACATTGTAGTTAGATTAAAGCCTATTGGTGTTGGAGGATCAGGAACTATTGGACTGATGGCTTCTGATGTTGAATATGCTGACATTGATGATATTAGGGTGCCAGTATTTACACATGATGTAGACATTGATTATAGTGGATTTAGTCTGAGATTGAGATATGATACAAGTAAGATTGTAATAAATAGCATTGAGAGTGGAGACTTTGGTGAAATAACAGCTACTAAGATTGAAAATGGAACGGCATATACAAGGTGCATGCTTGACAAGGGAAAGTTTGTTAGTAAGCCTGTAATAGTTTGCTGGCTAAACTGTCATATTGTGCATCCTCCTACAAAGAATAACCCGATAAAGGTTGATTTTGTAAATTCTACAGGTTATGACCCTAATTACTGTAGCCTTTTAACCTGGGTGCTTAATGATATAGATAATGACTATTACAGCTACTTTATTACCCCGACACAAAACACTGGTTTTAAGATTACATCTGATGAGGATGCAGAGGATGAAAATCAAGCTACAATAGATGAAGATTCTGGTGCAGCATCTAAAGCTAGTCCTTCTCAGATTAAGATTGGTAAAACAATAGTATTTCCTGATAGAGACAGCCTCTTGCCAATATATGCTAATGCCAATGAACTAGATGACAAGGCATACAATAAATTCAGCTGTAGGGTGTCAATAGATGCAGCAAATGCACCAAAGGTTATCTTTAAGGGATGCGGTGCTGGCGATGGCTGGAAAATAAATTACAGTAGTGAAACTGTAGACGGCAAGCTATATATAAGTGTAAGCGGTGAGAGGAGCAAGATAGCTTCAGATAGTTGTACACCTGCTTATTTTGTATTTAGGCTGGCAGCTGGTGTAGAAAAGTTAAATGCAACAGTGCATTGCACCTTTGGAAGTTTGTCTGGTGTGAAAGAATACACAGACATTGCTCTTTATGACGGCTGGATCGGTTATCCTATTACAGAGGAAAGTCCTGATGACGGTGAGACTAAAGTAGTAATACCTGTTCCTCCTAACCCTGATCCTGACAATCCTAATTATGACAATGGTGGCTACATTTGGTCAGGTTCAGATCAAACTATATGGATAAATACCGGCTCTGGCATAAAATATCCGATCAGATTAAAACCAGGATGGAATCAGGTCTGGGCTGAGATACCTATTATAGTTCCTAGGGATGATAACGGAGATCATAATATTACAATAGAGGCTCCTGGTTATATTTTGATCCCTGGAGGTTTTACTATTGAGATTATAACAAGTGATGATGCTCCTTTAGGGTTATCAAGTCCTCGTATAGTAGACAATGTAGAGTTTGATGACGGGTATTTCGTAGAGAAATACACTCCGTCTGTCCCGATCGATCTTGATGATATAGTAGACGAAATCGAGTTCTCTGATATTGCTGATGTGTCTGTAGATGATATAAACATAATCGCTAAAGATTATTTAGAAGAGCTTGGTTTTGGAGATGCTACTGATGTAGAAATTTATGTGCCTGAAGTTCCTGTGGACGCTGACGCTATAGTGGAGAGCACTACATTATCTGATGATGCTGATGTACACTTGACTAATGTGAATATCATTAACTCTGATGAAGCTGAGCAGTTAAGTTTTGGGGATGATGCTACAATCGAAGCATTATAATAATAAATATAGCTTACACACTCACAGAATAAAGTCAAATCAAAATCATTTATGAGGTGAAGATTATGGAAGATTTTAGAGTATCAGAAATCAATGTTCTTGGTGGTCTTGGTATTAGGGGTCTTGTAGACATTGATAAAAAGAATACACTTGACAATGTGGAAGTGCATTACAAGAATACAATTACTAATGCAGGAAAGCAGTTCCTTTTGGCTGCCTCTGCTGGTATTATCACAGGTATTGGTGGAGAGGCATTTGGTTCTATGACTTCTTTGGATGCAATCCGTAGAATTGCAGCCTCCTCAGCAGATTTGAGGAGACTGAGTCTGACTAAGGGTGACTTGACACTTTGTCTTTTGAATTTGCCTGACAGTGCATTGCAGGGTTTGTCTGCTGGATCAACTTATCTCCCTGTCTTTGGTGATAGCTTTGAATCAGCAGATAATTTGATCGGGTATGCCAATGGTAATATTAACCCTGCTGCTAACGGTAAAGAAGGTGCTCTTGCATATCCTAAGGCTGACTATATTGCATCAGCATATACAGTTGGAAAGCGTTGGAAATTTGCAGAAGGTGTAGCTACAGGTTCATTTAACTGTATAGCAATGATTCCTTCTGCTGTAATCAATAGTCCACAGGGTGATGGCTTTAAGATTAGTAAATGCTTGGAACAAGTGAATATGAATGATGCTAACTTTGGGAGTTTGTCCTCTGGCTTTTTAATCCCTGGTGTCCCTGGTTACACAAGTAACAATGAAATCCTGTTGAACTTTAGTAGAGACGGAATAAGCAGATGGAAGTATAACCTACAGACAGGTGAAATGAGCCAAGTGGCAGATAGTGATCCATTCTTCGTAGTAACCCCTAATGCATGCTGTGATATGCAGATGATAGACGGGTATTTGTATGTGCTTGGTTCTACTACTACAGGTCGTAGTATTACAGTTACAGTGTATGATCCGGCTAATAGCATGGCACAAGTTGCCTCGTTTAGCTGCTCCGGTAAGAGCAATACAAATCCGAAAGTCGGCGTAAATATATTTAAGGTTGGCGATGATATTTACGTTAGTCAGACAGGTGCAGATAATGTGGCATCCGGTTCATATGTGCTTTGGAAGCTTGCTAAGTCTGGTTCTAATAATTATGCAAGCAGTGCTGGTACAGGTATGACAGATTACAGTTCTATTGGCTTAGCAGTTCCTGCTGGGCTATCAGTAGAAAAAGTTGGAATAGGCACTTACAAAGGAGCATATGTAATGTATCTCCCTAGTCTTGTAGCTAAAGCAGATAATACAGCATATGCTGCATCTGGCGCTCGTATTGGGTATGTATTTAGCGACTTGGCAAATCCTGGTGGCTCCATTATGGATACAGTGTGTTGCATTCAGACAAATGAATGTTTATTTACAGCAGGTAGTAACTACGGAACCCTGCGTATAGGAGATAATGTGACTACAGCAGCTTATTATGATGCTATCACAGATAATCGTTTTGTATATAATAACGAGTCAGGCTATGTAACACTTAACACGGAGACTCAGGGTGTATACATTTCCCTTGATAAGTGGTCCTCACAGCTATTCAGTTTTGTAAAATTAAATGCACCTATTAGTAAGACACAATCAGATATTATTCATGTGTCATATAATTATAATGTAGTAGCATAATACAGACACATGTCAGCTAGAAGAACAATATGATGTTTGCCTGTTTTGTATACTAGAAGAGAAAATAAGGTATCAAGATGAATGGCTGATGGCTACATTACCAAATGACACTAATAATCATGTGATCACAGCAGTTAAAGTGTAGTGAAGTAACATTTGTATAAAAGTAATGCCATTATACAGACATCTATCGACTAGAATAAATGTATAATGTTTGCCTGTTTTGTATACTAGAAAGAATATAACCTATACTAGAAGAAAGTGTGTGAAAGGCATAACCAAATGACATCTATTAGCATTGAGCCATGTGTCATGCATAATAGTTGTCATTTGGTTACAAACTGAAATATTTAAGATACAATAAGCAGTAATGGGGGTTACCTTATGAAATATGCAAAGCTGCATTTACTAAAGATTGCTAAATCAGTTATTGTAAAGGCAATCAATTTGACAGTTGACCTTGACACTAAATATAATAAGAGGGCATTTAAGAAGTTGATTAAGTCATTATACTTATTGTTGATGATTACTGGAGATGCAGTGAGGAAGCTAGAGGTTACATTATGAAGAAAGTTAAGATCATGTTGCTACACTTGGCTGAGGCTCCTTTCGCTGCCATTGTGCATTTAGCGGGGTTTATTGACAAATTTACAAATAAGCCAATACTTTATAATGTGTCTGAGCTGGCATTTAGAATGTATAATAGTCTTTCTGACGCTGAGGCTAGGATCCTCTGTTATAAAAACTTCTCTGATATGATGAATGATGTGCTTCGCCGCATAGCAGTGGATGATAGTGATGATCATGATGACTATGCTGAGGATACTGAATATAATAATTGCAGTAACCTGAGAGACAAAGTTGATCAATTAGACAATGGTGACTTCTTTAATTACTAAATTGAAGTGCATTGTTAATGATACCTGTGTAAATAAGCATTGTTATGATATTTTGTGTGAGGTTTGGAGTTTATTGGGCATTGTAAAAATGGTGTGCATTGCCGGTAATCATTGTGTTGAAAATTGAATAATCATTTAGTAAAAATCAATAATCAGTATGTGCTAATTCAGCATTTTTACTAAATTGTTATTTTGGATGATTAAATAGTAATAATATTAAATCCTCAAATCTACAGTTGAAAAAGGAGAAGACAGTTATGATTAGAACTAAGAACATTCTGACTAAGAACGAGTGCTATACAAAGGGTCGTAAGCGTAGTCAAACACTTGGTGTGCTTATCCATTCGACAGCCACGCCTGGTGCTAGTCCTGACAATTTTGTGAGGGCTTGGAATGTGAGCCGCCCTAATGGAGCCCAGGTCTGTGTATCAGCATTTCTT
>ERZ808286.424-NODE-424-length-28114-cov-7.005845_pt1 | contig 28114 bp, 10 predicted proteins | sample MGYA00521276_ERZ808286 | MGnify/ENA primary metagenome ERZ808286 (study PRJEB31516, sample SAMN03275607) | gut metagenome | biome: mammalia-associated habitat; material: feces | host: Papio cynocephalus | place: Kenya | collected 2012-08-01 ... | reverse complement strand
CCCTGTTTTCCCTTTATTGGTGCGGGATTGAGCGCAAAAGGTCAGCGGATTTTGCTTATAAAGCAAAAATGAGGTATTACAAAATTTGCAAGTACCTCATTTTCAATATATTATATTTGTGTCCCCCGAGGGACTCGAACCCTCGACCCACTGATTAAGAGTCAGTTGCTCTACCAACTGAGCTAGGGAGACGAACTTCTTGCGGATAGCAAAAGGCTTTCCTTAAAAGCGGGTGCAAAGGTACGGCTAATTTTTTGATTATGCAAATTTGATAGCGATTTTTCTGTACTTTTTCATAAAATCCACATTGACCTGCTCCGATGAAGTTTGTATCAAGGTTATATCTATGGGAAAGACGCTCGGGGTAGTATTCAGGAATGTGTTGTAAAAATACGGGGATGGAAATACAGAGGAACACGAAGATGATATAATGTGGAAATGCCATTAAAAAAATAATTATTGCAAAATTGCTATTTTTTGTGTAACTTTGCGGCGTGTTTCGGCAGGATTACACGTTCATTAAGATTATATAATTTTACGGCTACAAAAAGATGACACATCATCGTTTATTTCGTATATATTGCGGTATTGCTTTGCTATGTATGGCAATAACGGGCTACGGGCAGGTATTTGAGGCATTGCCTTACGAATTCGGATTCGAGGACGCTGAGGCTGCGGAATTGAACAGATGGGTGCTTAATCCCGGCATCGGAGCATACGCTGCCGATACGCTTATAGACCAATGGTGTGTGGGCGAAGCGTTGCGCAGCAGCGGCAACAAAGGACTCTATATCTCCAACAGTGGCGGACTGAATTCGGATGCGGGCAAACGCTATGTGTTTACCAATCCGGCGACGGGCGAGATAGCATTGATTATAGGTAACCCGCAATATGTGCAGTTTGCCTATCGCGATTTCGTGCTGCCTACGGGCAATTACTATGTCGGTTTTGATTATATCAGCCCCAATATGCAGTTGGCTGCGGGGTATGTTACGTTCATCCAGCCGCCGACCGCACAATCGAACAAAGTAACGCTGCAACGCGGGACGGATGTGCTGCCTGCAGTAAATCCGCTGATAGGTCCGTCAGCGGGTGTTGAGACATGGAGTACTGCGAACTTTAATCTGAATGTAACACAACCGTCCAACGGTGAAGTGCGCTATGTGCGGCTGTGGTTTGCATGGATAAACTCGGAAGCGGATTCTATACAGCAAGGTATCAGCGGGGCGATAGACAACATACAGATAGTGGAGAACAAATTCCCTATTCCGACGAATTTTACGGGGATTGTGGAAAACTGCGACCACGTGGTGTTTGAATGGAGTCCGGTGGCGACACGCTATCAGTTCCAGTTCCGCCGTGTGGGCGAAACTGCGTGGAAAAACCGTTGGGTAAACAGCAATACCTATACGTTGCAGAATATGCGGGAGGGAAATTATGACTTCCGGATGCGGGGTATGGACATACAGACCGATGTGCAAGGTAAGGCGGATACGATATACAGCCCATACGCATATATCAACAACTTTAATATCTTCTGTCCCGAACTGCATTGTATCAACTATTCGAATCTGCACGACACAACCATGGCGCATTGTACATACAGCACTACGAATACGGACGGATATGAGGTCAATAAGAACAAGCCCTTTGAGAAAACGGGGGTGATAGATCAAGGTCCGAACTCGATACTGTCCCGGCATACGGTGGTGTGGGATACCACGGCAACCGACCCGCGCACGGGCGGACGGCTCAGAATGGTGCCGAGAGGGGAAACGTCCAGCGTACGTTTGGGCAACTGGGAGACCGGTAACGGCACGGAGGCGATAACGTACCCGTATTACGTAGACGAGAACAGTGAGATACTGCTGCTACGGTATGCGATAGTATTGCAAGACCCAACGGGACATAGCGAAGACCAAATGCCGCGGTTTGTATTGGAGGTGCGTGATGAAAATGGTCAGTTGGTTGATCCGTCGTGCGGTCGCGTGGATTTGAACCCGTTGAGCAACGACCCCGGATGGCAGACCATTAAAGGAAAGACCGCTGATGCGGATATTGTGTACAAAGACTGGACAACTCTCGGCCTGAACCTGAGTGCATATAAGGGGCAGACGTTGCATATCAGTGTGGCAACCTACGACTGTTTCCTGTCGGCGCACTACGGATATGCCTATTTTACGTTGGATTGTGAGTCTGCCAATATCAAGAATACGGGTTGCGGCAAGGATTATATGGAGGTGGTAGCCCCCGACGGATTCAACTACGAATGGCGGACGGACGATGGCACGCTCCGTTCCACCAGCCGCACAATGGAGATACGCTCTACCGACCCGACCAATTGGACGTGCCGACTGACCTCGAAAGAAAACACGGGCTGCTGGTTCGAGTTGTCAATCAACACTTCTGCACGTTGGCCGCAGGCGGAGTTCGGGCTGCTTTATACCCCGCAGAATTGCGAAAACCGCTATACGATTACCAATACGAGTTATGTATGGGTGAGCGAGGACGGTAAGCGTATTGAATACAGGGACGAGGGCTGCGAGAACTACGAATGGGAGTTCAGTACGGGTACACAGGATTATACCACCGACCCGCAACCGGGGTATATCATTTTCCCCGCTGAGGGAGGCAGACACTGGGTACATCTGACGGCAAAGAACGGTATCGGTGAAGGTACATGTATGTCGGATACCACCATAGAGGTACTTGTTCCTGCTATTGGCAATACTCAGATGTCGGTGGATAGCACCATTTGCGAGGGCAGTTGGATAGATTGGCACGGAACGAGATATACAGAATCAGGCAATTATACGTTTCAGGGGCAGGACCCTGCAACAGGATGCTATGCCAACGATACATTGTATCTGACGGTACAGCCGCAGGATTTTGAGGAACTGCTTGACACCACTGTTTGCTACGGGGACACGGTGCGTCTGGACACTGTCTGGACGGATGTGTCAAGGACACTCCGGCTGGTAAGCCCCAATAGGTACGGATGCGACAGTACTGTCGTCAGAAAAGTAACGGTATTGCCTGAACTGATGCCGATTATAGAAGCACAGGAGGCGGACAGCACGCACCTGTACGGGTATATACATATAACCATCTCGGACTATTCGAATGTGTCGCGGTTTACCATAAACGGAACGGAATATACCGAGTCCGTGGAATTGGACAGTTTGCGGGGCGGAATATATACGATGCATTTCTACAACGATTACGGTTGTACTATCAGTGAGGAGATACGGATGTGCCGCTATATGATATTCCAACGCTGGAACGATGTTATCTCGCTGATGAACGAAAATTACGAGGGCGGGGGAGTGTTTACCGCTTACCAATGGTATGAAAACGGACTACCGATAGAGGGGGCTACACGCTCGTATTACCATAAAGTGGGCGGTTTCTCCGTTAACGACTACTATACTTGTCTGGTAACGCTGCCTGACGGGACGCAGGAGATGAGCTGCGTCTTTGTGCCGGCGGTGTACTCTCCCGAAGAGCAGATTTCTGTTTCTCCCTCTTTTGTACAAAGCGGACAGAATGTCGTGGTCAGGGTACCGGCTAAGGCACAGGTACACGGGTATAACACGATGGGAATACCTGTATTCACTGCAGAAGCGGAAGAAGGGGAGAATATGCTGCCGCTGTCGATGGAACGGGGAATGTATATCATCGTAGTTACGGTGAACAATGGGGATAAGGTGTTCAAGGTGGTAGTGGAATAAGAATGTTAACCGGCAAATAATCAGATACCGGTTTGTCGGGAATATACAAAAGATACATGAAACGGATTATATATATATTGTTGTCGGTGATGGTGTTGCCGGTGATGTTATGGGCAGCACCGCCTGCACGCAACGGCAAAAATAACAAGGCTAAAGGCAAGAGCCAAACCACAAGGATACAAGACTTGCATTTTGTCTCGATGTGGGGCGGGGTAGGGTATTCCGGTATGGTCAATAACTACTCTGCGGCTGCATTGGATGCGGGCTTGGGGAAAAACGGCAGTTTTGACTCCCGTTTTATCGGCGGCGGGGGCGGACTGATAGGTGCCGGCTATGAGTTGCATCACGGACGCTTTATGTTTTCTGTAGGACCGGAGTTCCGCCTTTTTACTTCCGAAGACCGTATGACGCTTTCGCCTTTCCAAACAGGGCGAAATGATTACGCCACTATGACGCAGAATTATCAGTTGCAAGGATTCAGAGAGACACAAACCGTCGGGCAACTGATGATACCGATACTGTTTGGCGGTAATTTCGACCGGTACTATTTTATGGCAGGAACCAAAGTGGGTTATACCCTGTTGGGTTCATGGCATCAGCGGGGCGACCTGCTGACCTCGGTAACGGAACAAATGGGATTGGAAGACTGGACGGATATACCTGCGCACAACCTGCAAACGGGCGCATTGACAAGCCATCCGCTGTATGACGGAGCAGCCAAAGGCACCAACAGTTGGGGCTTGGATATTACTCTGTCGGGCGAGTTCGGAATAAACCTCAATGAATTTTTTCCCGCCGATTGGCAAACCGCCAACGAGGAAAGCCGCCACCCGTGGCATACGCGTCTGGGGATGTTCATTGACTATGGAATACCGATGCTTTCCGCCCGTACGGGGGAGGGAGTGCCATTAGCCGCCGTGAACGGCACTTACGAGTCGGACGAACATCCTGCCTGTATGCAAACCAACTCACTCCATCAATCAGGTTTTGCGGATAAGAAGGTCAGTTCATTGCTCGTCGGTATCAAACTGACGGCTCTATGGCAGGTGAACAAACCGAGAGTACCCAACCCGCGTATGGTGTTTGTTGTAACCGATACATTGGGAAATCCGACTAAGACACAGGCGAGTGTGGAGGTGAAGAATATCAACAAACCCAAGCAAAAAGCCAAAGTCCGCAATATGGGCAAAGGCAGCAAAGCGGCGGTACGCTATCCTAAGTCCACGTATGCTGTTGTGGCACGGGCTGCAGGCTATTTGCCAAGCGACTATATGGGAGACACATTGCGTGTGATACACACCGCGGATTTGGATACGGTGCATTTGAAACTGATACCCGCACCGCGTTGGGTGTGCTATGTGCATGATTTGGAGACGGAACAGTTGATCGGTGCTACGATGCAACTGAAGAGCCGGGTTGCCGAAACTCATAACAAAACACTCACCATCAGCGCAGATGAACCTGCAGTGGCTATGTTGCATTACGGCGATGTGTTTGACGGGGTGTTGTCTGCAAACGGATACCACGATACAACAGCGGTGGTCAGCCTGCTGACCGATACGGTGCATTACTATATGCGCCCGATACATATCGTGCATAAGACGCTGCTGCTCAAGCACATGTATTTCGCTACCGACAAAGCGGACATCCTGCCCTCGTCGGAACCGGAATTGCTGCGCCTGTACACCATATTGAGCGAGAACCCCGATGTGAGAATCCTGATCACGGGACATACCGACTCGCAAGGATCGGATATGTATAACCAAGTGCTGTCGGAAAAACGGGCGGCAAGCGTGAAAGCGGAGATGGTTAAACGCGGTATTGCAGCGGAACGGATGGATACGGATGGCAAGGGCGAAAGCGAACCTATCGACACCAACGACACTGAAGAAGGGCGGCAGAACAACCGACGTGTACAGATTACAGTGCTGAACGGGAAGTAATGCTCCGCAGTTAGGAGGTCTATGCTTCAACGATAGCCATTGTTTAATCTGCTGAGGCGGTGGTAAAACAGAAAAACCTATGAGAATAACTACATACATATATAAAACAATAGCCGTTGCGGGGTTGCTGTTAGCGGGTATGGTATCGCTATCGGCACAGCAGACATCATACTATTGTGATTTTGAGGATACGCAGGAACACAACAGGTGGACTTGCAATGCAGGAGCACAGGGTCCAAATTGTGAAAACCAATGGTATATAGGCAGTCTGGGCAATTTTAGCGAAAATGGTCAGAACGGGCTGTATGTGTCTGCGGACAATGGAAATACTGCTTCTTATACCACAAAGAAAGCCTCTTCGGTGGTGGCATATCGCGAATTAAGTCTGCAAGCGGGCATCTACTCCCTGGATTTCGACTGGCGGGCGTTGGGGCTGAAGAATGCTTCCGTAGTTGTTTTCTGGATACCCCGGTCCGTTGCTGCCAATTCTAATCCGAACAGCATATATAGTAGCAAGTTGGATCCATATCGCATAGGTGGAGACAGTGTCTTGTATGGGGCTATTACTTGGCAGTCTGTCCGGTTTACGCTGAACATAACGAACACCAGCAAGGACGGCAAGTTGGTTTTTATTTGGAACTGTGCCAAGAACGGAGCGGCTCCCAACCTGCCGGCGGCTTGCATAGACAACATCAGCATTACCCCCTACACAAAGGATTGCGGGAAACCGGAATTCCCGAAAGACAACAAGGGTAACATAACGGCTTACGACAAGAATACCGCTACGCTGTCGTGGACAAAAGGCAGCGGGGTTTATCAGGTGCGGGACTATAATATGGAGGATGGCAAAGTCGTTTTCTACGATGCCGTACAGCAACACTCTGTACAACTGAAAACTTTTACCGAGGGCTATCACGTCTTCTCTGTGCGCTCTGTATGCGGCGAAGACAGTTTCTCCGAATGGGTGTCTGTGTCTGAATTTGTATGGATACAGGGAAACCGATGCGTGGATTATATGGATTTGGAACAAGCCAAGTGCTACTATGGCAGTTTTGCAAACCCCTATGCCGATACCGCTGTTGTGGATAAAGGATACGATAACAGTGAGTCGCGTCATACTATCCATTATATCAAAGGCGAAACCGACCCAAGAACCGAAAACAAACTCAAGACCATCCCCGACGGGGAAATTGCCTCGGTGCGTTTGGGCAACTGGAAAATAGGTGCCCAAGCAGAAGCCATAGAGTACAAATATACCGTACTGGCAGGGCAGAGCGATATTATGGAGTTGAAGTATGCTGTAGTATTGGAAAAGCCCGGACACGGGGTGGACATCAATGGCATTAATCACGATCCGCAATTCTTGTTGAGTATCTATGACCAAAGCGGAAAACAAATAACGCCCGCTACATGTTTCAGTGCCAACTTCGCAGGCTCTGCTACGGGAGGCGGCATCGAGGATTGGCATCGTTGGAAACCGGAAGACCACACATTATCTACCGATACCATTGTCTGGAAAGACTGGACAACGCTCTCTATCTCGCTGCGCAAATATATCGGGCAGACGCTTACTTTCCGTTTTACGACCAAAGACTGTCTGGACTCTGGACACTACGGCTATGCGTATTTTACAATCGGCTGCCGCAGCGGAGACCTGGAGGGTATTGCCTGCGGTGATTTTGATACCGACCATTTCAATGCCCCCGAGGGGTTCAACTACGAATGGCGGAAAGTGGCAAATGATTCTGTAATAAGCGAGGACGCTTCGCATCTCCCCTACGTGGACGGCAACGTGATGCATATCGACAAGCAGGATACCTGCATCTATGTCGTGGAAGTCATCTCGCAGATGGGCGGACATTGTTCCTATACCCTGACCGCCAACCCCAACCCGCGCTTCCCCGTAGCGGAAGTGAGCGGAAAAGAACGCGTGGAGAACTGTACCAACTATGTGGACTTTACCAATACGTCACATATCTATTTCATCAACCGCAAAGACAGTACTCTTACCGAATCGAAAGAGACGGTAGAGGATATTGTTTGGGATTTCGGAGACGGTTACCCGCTCGTACACTCCACGGCTGGCACGCTCACACACGAATACCCCGCTTCGGGCGGAAAATTTACCGCCAAGGCGATTGCTTCGATGAGCAACGGGGTCTGCCAGGATACCGCCATTATCGAATTGGAACTTCCTGACCTGAGTGCGGGCAACGATACGCATATAGACAAATGTATGGGCGAGAGTTACATTCTGCCTACGGGGGAGGAAGTAACACGGGACACCATATATACATACGACGAGAAAAACCAATACGGCTGTGATGCGGCAAGTCATATCATTGTCCGTTTCCACAAACAGAAAACCGACACGGTAGATGCGGCAATATGCGAGGGAGAGACCTATGAGTTTGAAGGCAAAACCTATACTACGGCAGGGCAATATAATGAATCGATGCCGTCTTCTGCCGGCTGCGACAGCCTGCGTACACTCAACCTGACGGTCTATCCGAAACTGATGGTAGATGTGCAAGACACCGTTTCGCTTTGTGCGGACGAACCCGCATTGTTCATTCCTTACGACCATAAGCAGGGACAACTGGATTCGGTAGAGATACATCTCGGTAACTTCAGGACAACCACAGGGAAACCTCAGGGAAAAGACAGTGTATATATTTTCTTGCCCGATGAGGAAATCCGCGTTCCGTTACCGGCGGACATCATTCCGCAGGACTATCCGCTGACTGTCATTTTCGGCTCAAAACAATGCCCTATGGAACCTGTCCGCATAGTGGCACGCATACGCTATGCCGCTTCTGTCATAGAGCAGAAAAATGACCTGATTGCCCTGCTCAATGCCGACTACAACGGCGGCTTCTCGTGGATTGGCTACCAATGGTATTGCAACAACGCCCCCGTCCTCGGTGCGGAAACCTCATACATCGTGGTCAACGACAGCCATCTCGGCGATGAATACTACTGCCTGCTGACACGCGAAGACGGTACGGTTGTCTCTACCTGCCCCATTACGTATATCGGTGGAAAAACACCCCTCGAAAACGTAACAGACCTCAAAGTATATCCCACAATCGTTCCCGCAGGCGGAGACCTGCATGTCGTGGGGGAAAATGCTATCACACTGGTCGATATATTGGGCAACCGCATAGCGTCCTACCGCTCGCAAGACGGGCATTGGACATTCCCCGCACCTGCCCGGAGCGGACTATATTTTGTATTGAATTCCCAACAAATAATTGCTCGAGTCATTGTACACTAAATCGCACATAATATCCGTTCTGTTGCTCTTGGCTAACGTTGCTGCCTCGGCACAGTACTCCGCCAATCGGGGCAACCACTATCTGGCTTTCTCGGTGGGCGGCGGAGAAAGCAATACGTTCACTTCCATAGCAGGGGACGCTGCGCTTGCCAAAGATATGGCGGGCGCAAACGCACAGTTCAACCTCGCCTACCAACTCCGAAAAGGACGCTTCTTCTTCGGTCTCGGAGCAGGGGTCGGATACCACTATACCCGCCAGAAAATAGAATCTTTCTGCAATCCGTTCCGGCGTACCGACCGCGAAGGAGATGACGTCATGTACGCCTACCAATATACGGACTATTGCGACAGACAACGGGTCTTGTCTGTCAATATCCCCATCTGGTTCGGTGGAAACATCGGCAACTATGCTTATATCCTTGCAGGGGCTGAAGTGTCTCTTCCGGTGTTGGCACGGCATTATACCACCACTATGCTTTCTACCAACGGCACCTATACCCGTTTCATTCATACTATAGAAAATGCACCCACCTATGGATATTTCCCCGACGAAGAATATGTATATCAGGACGACTATCCCGCACCGTTGCTGCTGGTCGCTCCTATGGTAGAGACCGGTGTACGGCTGCCGTTGCGCAACCGGCGTACGGAAATGCGTCTCGGCGTATTTGTCGAGTATCATATACCTGTATCCTACACCCGTAATCTACCGCTGGTTGACTATTCGCAAATGCCTGCCACGCCACCTGACGAGAAAACGTTGCAGGATATGCATAATCTGCTGATCTTTAATCCGGTCATCACATCAAACTTGCAGGACAAAACATGGACGCAACTCTCTGTGGGGATAAAATGGACGTGCCTGTTCAACCTTACACGACCAACCTATCCGTGCCGTTGCTTGGAAATGTAGTTCTTTTTTTTTAATATATATTCATCATACTGCCTCCTACGTAGAAAAGACGTAGAAAAGACGTAGAAAGGACGTAGAAAGAAACTGTAGATATAAAGAGAATATAGGGTAAAAAAGATATTTGTTTTATTATAAAATATAAACATTATGAGAAAGATAGTTTTGTTGCTGAATATAGTGGTTCTTTCTGTGGCTCTGCAGGCCGCAACAAAAGATATTGTCCATATCGATTTCGAGAACGGCTTGCCCGCAGGGTGGACACAAGAGTATGTGCGACAGCCGATGGACGGAACTACCGACCAAAAGGCATTCTCGTGGTTTGTGGAGAGTGGCGGAAAACTGCTGCACCCTGCCGGATGCATCTCGGGAACACATCGTCTGGCTGCACGCAACGAACGCCGACAGGAGATGCGTTTCGTTACACGTTTTGTCTCACCGGTGATGAACCTGCTCAACGACTTCCAGCCCCAACTCACTTTCTCGCACGCCGAACCGCAGAAGAACGGCTATAGCGATACCCTGAAAGTCTATTATCGCACCTCTGCGTCCGACTATTGGCATCTCTTCCCACAAGCCGTTTACCAACGGGATGCCATCTGGAAACAGGAGACACTGCAACTCGTCAGTGCCAACGCTACATACCAGATCGCCTTCGAGATAACCGAGAATATGGGCTATGGTGTCCTGTTGGACGACCTCTTTATCCACGCCACCCCAACCTGTCAGGACATCAAGAACCTGCAAGTTACCGACCGCCACGCCCACGACGCACTCGTCAGTTGGGACGTTACGGGGGCTTATGACCATTTTGAAGTATTGCTCACTTCTGCCCCCGTTACGGATTTCACAGGCATTGACCCCTCTGTTGTCCTGCAGCACATCACTGACAATGTCTTCAATCCGGAGATTACCATTCGGGGATTGCAACCGGATGTTAACTATTATGTCTATGTGCGTTCTGCTTGCGATGGCAACAACAGCGAATATACACGATGGGTAGGCACTTCGTTTGAGACACTCACTACCGCTACACTTCCATACACCGAGAACTTTGAGAATACAGTCTCTCTGGCGGGAAGCAAGATGTACGGAAAACCTGCAGGCTGGACTATCGGCAGCAATATCGATGCACAAGTGCCGTTTGTCTATAAAGGTGGCAACCGTAATGACCGTGCGCCATACGCTTTGGATTCCACGCTCTATCTCTCCTTTGCCGGCGCACGCACGTATGAGAACCTCCCAGTGGATGCGGGAAAATATGTGTATGCCGCCACTCCGGAGATATTGGTTTCCTCCTTGCAAGGTGTGGAAATCACTTTCTGGATTACCGCCTACGACCGTATCTCCATCGGCAACACACGATATGCCGCCGAACTCAGGGTCGGCGTGATGACAGACCCCTCCGATTTAAGCACTTTCCAAGCCATAGACACGGTCAGAGTGGAGACTTCATATATGTTCAAACGCATATCGGTCTCTTTGGCGGACTATACAGGTACCGGTAAATTCATAGCCTTTGTTTCCGACACAAAAGAGCAGAATGCCGTCTATATCGACAATGTGGAAATATACCATCCGGCTACTGCCACCCCCACCCATATACGCTGCACCAATGTAACATCGCAGGGATTCACACTCTCTGCCGGTATCCACAATGCCGACTCGTGGGAATTTTGTATTGCTACATCCTACCGGCGGGACGGCAATGTGCCTCAATCGGATATCCTGTATTCGCAACGGGGTATTGACAATCCTTCGGCTGCTGTCTATAAAACCGACGGACTGTTTACAGGCAAAACCCTGTATGTCTATACGCGTGCCACCCGGCTTGGGCAGACATCCCCGTGGTCGTTCCCTGTAACCCTGCGCATACCTGCCGCTATGCCTGCCGTTACTGACAATATCCCCTACAAAGAGAGTTTTGAACCCGCTTCGGGGGAAATACTGCTTTCCGGTTTGGCAAATGAGTTGCGCCTGCCAGGACAACCCATGGGAGCCGCTTCGGTGTTCTATCCGCTTACCAATATCACGCCCGCGCTCAATGCCTATCCGCGTATCAGTTCGGCTGCCCCTAATGCCGTCGGCTCGCACCTGCAACTGTGCGGTACGGATACGTGGTTTGTCCTCCCGGAAGCCACTACCGGCTTGAACCTGATGAAAATGGTTTTCAGTCACGCCACAGCTACGCAGACCTCAGTCGGACAATTGTCGGTAGGCGTGATGACCGACCCGTACGACCTTTCCACTTTTACGCCTGTAGCATCCTTTTCCGCCGGTTCTACCGCATACAGCCGCTGCTTGGTCTCATTCGACTCGTACAAGGGAAAGGGAAAGTTCATTGCTTTCCGCTCTATGGACGCGGGGGCAAACGATGTGAGTGTCAACTTGATTGACGAGATTGTCGTTTCTCTGCTGACTGATTGCCGCGAAGCAAGCAACATCAATATCAATGTACACGCCCGCAGTGCCGAAGTTACGTGGAACGACGGCGGAATGAAAGCGTGGAAAGTGGGCATCGCCAAAAAACGTTCTATGGTGCAAGCCAACTATCAAACAGTTACTTCACCCAACGTCCGCTTCAACGACCTGGCACCACTGACCACCTACTACATAACCCTGCAAACCGTTTGCGGAACGGACACGATGGGAACAAACGACGTTACCTATAGTTTTACCACTCCGCAAGGGCTGCCTATTGAGGAAGATTTCCTCTATTCCGCATTCCCTGACGGTTGGAGACGGATGTATGGTGCAGCCGCTGATGTCTTCGCAGGTGCGGCTCTCACGGAGCGACCCGAAACGCCGAGCAAGCACTGGCAACTGACCAATAAAAGCGACCACGTCCTCTCGCCCATGTCCGGCTATGTCGCCTATGCGTATATCACCGACTACGACTACTACTATTGGCTCGTCAGCCCCTCATGGTATATTGATGCCGAAGAGAATGAAAACGTAGAACTGCGGTTCGATTTGGCAGTTAAACCGGGACCCGATGATCAACCCGGTCAGGCCGGCGTTGATGATAAGTTTATGGTTGTTGTCAGTGAGGACGCCGGTAAAACGTGGCGTGCTGCCAACGCTACGGTATGGAGCAACGACGGAAACGGACATCATAGTCTGAATAATGATTTGCGATGGGGCGAAGCACAATCCGTTTCTATAGACATCACCAAATACGTAGGTAAAACCATTCAAGTGGCTTTCTATGCGGAATCGGCTGTGTCCAACACTTCTACTTACATTATTGTTGATAATGTCTCATTGCGCGTACAGGATACGCAATGCGGCGGGCTGTCATCGCTTCGTGCAGCGGTAAATGCCGATAATACCGCTTCTGTTGTATGGCTGCTCAATGGTATCAATCCCAAGCCGGCTATCATACAGATTAGCAAAGAACCGGAGTTCACAACGTTTGTCTTCAATGACACAATCGCTGCCAATGCTGTGCAAGTCAGCGGTTTGGAACCTGCCTCCACGTATTATGTACGGGGACGACAAGCCTGTCAGAACGACTTGGATTGGCATATCGTCACGCTATATACACAATGTGCCGCTGTTGATCCTGACACGTACTATGAGACTTTTGTTGACCCTGCAACGGAACATTGTTGGACTACCGGATTTATTTCCGACCTCGGTGTAGGAACTGTACCGCAGCGTGTCGAAAATGAGAATTTCGGTGCTGTGTTGGAACTGAAAAAATCCTCTGCCGCAGCCGACGAATCGGATGGTGCGTATGCTGTCTCGCCTGAGTTTATGGTCGGGGACAACATCAATAAGTACCAGTTGGTGTTCTCTGCCGCAACGTATTCCCAAGATGCTGACAATATACACCGCCTGTCGGTGGGCGTTGTTTCAGACCCTGCAGACCCCGGCTATACTTTTACCCCGCTTTCTGAATTAGTCCTTCCGTATTCTGCTGATTCTGCCGCTATGCGTACGTATGTGGTCAGTTTGGCGGATTATACGGGCGACATTGACGGAAATTTCGGACGCCGCATTATGTTCCTTTCCGAAGCGGGAAGCGACTCTACCAACTATGTCTATATAGACAATGTGTTTATCGAACCTATCCGTCGGTGCTTGCAAATCTTTGATTTGGAGGCAGATTCCGTCTTTGTCGATGGCGCAGTGCTGAATTGGACAGGCAATGCTTCGCAATACGAGATAATTGTTTCACCCGTTCCTGTCCGTCCCGATACCGTTACAACGGCACTTGTGCATACCACTGTCAATCCCGGCACATACACTGTTACGGGGCTGCGTCCGGCTACGCTGTACTATGCTTATGTACGCGGAGTGTGTGACGATGGTGAGAAAAGCCGCTGGTCATCAGCCTCCACTTTTACCACCACGCTCGGAGTGCCTTATTTGGAACCGTTTGATGCCAATAGTATCAGTGCGGGGATATGGCACACTTGTTCCGCCCTATGGAAAAAAGATAGCATCACCCTTGCAGAGATGAACACCTCTGCCGGCTGGTCATTGGAGAACTATGTAAAGGACGGCTTGACGGGTATTGATACCTATCACGCACGTTTCTCATGGATAAAAAAACAGAATGTATGGCTCATCTCCCCTGTCATTGATATGTCAAAGACCGAACCGGGCGTTGTAACTCTTTCTGCCAACATAGCCCTTTGTGCCAATCAGTATAGTAATATCGCCCAAAATCCGCAACAGGCAACAAACGATCGTCTGGGTGTATGCGTATCAACCGATGAGGGCAACACATGGAGCAAACGCAATGCCGTGTTCTGGTCGTGCGACAGTACAGGCGAACATAATTACAACCGCTTCGGGTTGAATGCACGGAAAATTACAATGGATGTATCTGAGTTCGTGGGACAACCTGTACGCTTCGCTTTCTATTTGGAAACGGACAACACAAGCAACCAAATGTACATCGACTCGGTACAATTGACAAGGAAAGATGCCGTTTGTCTGGGTGTTCGCAACCTGCAATTTGTTCCTACGTCCGATACTACGGCACAGGCTTCATGGAAAACCTATGGCATACCGGAAGCGGTGCATATCGAATTGTCGGACTATGCCGACTTCTCACATATTATCACGCAACTCACAACCGGTCGTTCCTCGTGCGATTTCAGCGGACTGGCACATGGTAATACGTATTACCTGCGCATCACACAAGAGGGGTGTTCCACTGCGGTAACCCAATCGCTGAATATGCCTTATGTCGCACCCTATACGGAGACTTTCGGCGGTATATCTCTACCGCAGAACTGGACGGCACTGGGCGGCCCTGTTCAATCCGCTTTCGATGGCATATTGCCCACACCCACTACTGGCTCTGTGGAGGAGTGGACTATCTGCACCACTGACAACGGATTACCTGCCAACCATTTGGTAGGCGAGTTGTCCAATGCAACTGAACTATGTGTTGACAAATGGTTGGTTTCACCGGAAATAGGCATTCGCTCCGCCGATACCGAAACCGTTTTGTCGTTTGATTTGGCTCTGACGGCTCACAGAAGTAACGCCGCACCCGCCAATACGGATGAGCAGGAGTTCCGTGTGTTGGTTTCCACCGATAACGGGGCGACCTGGAATAGCAATAATCAATGGATATTTGCCAATACGGGCAATGCTTTCCGCCAACTGTCAAGTCTTAGTGCCACCGGCGAACGCATTGAATTGGATATGAGCCGTTATGCGGGGCAACGGGTGCGCATCGCGCTCTATAAGACCGCTACCAGGGCGGAAAACTCCAGCGATGTACATATTGCCAACCTGCGTTTGGCTATGCCGTGTGCCAAACCCGATTCGTTGATAATATCATCGGTTGATTTTACGACTGCTGCACTTTCTTGGCAGGGAGGAACCGATGTTCCTACTGTCATTGAGTACGCCACAACCGCTACTTTTGCGCATTCCAAAAAAGATACTGTCTCTGCCGGTCTGACGCATACATTGCATGACTTGGCACAAGGCACTGCCTATTTCGTGCGCGTATGGCAATTGTGTGCCGGTAACCAGGAGAGCGACTACAGCAATACATTGCAATTCACCACCACGTATGGCGTTCCGTATAGTGAACCGTTTGCCACATTGAGCGACTGGACAACCTGTTCCATGCCCATTGCTTATTCCATTACCGACTCTTTGCCGATAGACGCAAACAACTCTAAATGGAAATTTACCGCTGACAAAACCGTTCTCAATGATGCCAACATCTATTGTACCTATGATGCAAAGAATACCCATTGGCTCATCTCCCCTCAGATCGACCTGACACCCAATAGCGGAGCGGAGACCATCATTCTCCAAATGGATATGGCTCTAACCTCTAATCCTACTAGACTTGTTTCGCCTCCACTTGCCAATAGAAAGGCTAATCAATTCAATGTGTTGGTCAGCACGGACAACGGCAAGACATGGGAAGAAGAGAACCGCTGGATATGGTCTGAAGCCGATACGGCGGATTTCCACTATGCGGAAATTCCTGCTAAAGGGCAAAACTATTTTATCGATTTCACACGTTTTGCAGGGCAGAAAATCCGCATCGCTTTTGTTAATAATGCCATCAAATCAGCGTGCCTTGGTATCAACCACCTCTATTTGAGTACTGGGTCAACCACATGCTTCGGCGTGCAAAACATCCGTATCAATACTGTGGATACTGCTGCCAATATCACACTCGTTCCTGCTGACAGAGCCACTAAATGGGAAATCGCCTATGGGCTTGATTCCGTACCCCTGCAAAATATGCCGCATATCTTGACAGAGGACGTGAACGTTACGTTGCACAACCTGGCGTTGAGTACACTATATAAAATATATGCACGTTCTATCTGTTCCGAAGAGGACACTTCTGTTTGGTGTACACCTGTCGAATTGCAGACACCGCAGGGGGTACCGTACACTGTGCCTTTCGATAGCACCCTCCATAATTGGAAACGCTACACAGGTGAACCTGCTTCGGTATTCGCCGGCACACAAAAACTGAAAGAGGCAAACACACCTGCTGGCTGGAAAGCCTGCGATGGAAGTAGGGCTTTCGGGCATAACCATATTTGCTGTACAGGGCGTGCGCAGGATGCTTATTGGCTTATCTCTCCTTCTGTTAATTTGATGCCGCAACAGGGCCACAAACATCTCTATTTCGGTATTGATTTGGCACTTACGGACACTCTTTCTGCCAATGCACCGAAGAAGACCGACCGCAACTCATTCTATATCGCTCTATCGTCAGACGGCGGTAAAACGTGGAGTGAAGAGGAAACCGTTGTGTGGGGCGATAGTACTGGAAATGCAAATTATCTGTATAGTGCCATTCCTAACGGGCGCGGATGGAGATATTATCTTGATCTTACACGATATGCCGGCAAAACCATCAATATAGCCTTAATCGAGGGAACGAAAGTTGCCGGTGGGTATAATTTTACCCCCACCACCATTCACGTAGCCAATGCCGAGTTGGCGGAATATGATATACCGTGCTTCGGGGCTGCTGATATGCACTTTGAAACCGTTGGCACAACGGCGGAATGTACTATCGTCCCCAACGATACGGCTGCGGCTTGGCAGTATGCGTATGGCGAAAACGGTATGGATATTACCTCTGCAAAGGTATATGATACATCCGACAAGGTATTCCGTATCAGTGGTCTGCGGATGAATACCGCCTATGATGTCTATGTCCGTTCCGTATGTGGCATAGGCGACACATCCGTATGGACAGGCCCTTACATCCTCAAAACCAATTATGGGGTGCGTTATGAAAACCCGTTGGCATGGGCGGACGATGCCTTCAGCCCCGAATGGAGCAGATGGCAAGGTGATGCACAAGGCAAGTTTACACGCCTGACGACCCGTAGCGGGTGGCGTGCAGAGCAGGGGTCGGACTATGTGTTCGGCGCACCGCACACATATATCAATCTGTGGTATGGAGGCAATAGCGACCCTACCCGTTATATGTTGGCAACACCTATGCTTGACTTTACAACGCTCTCTTCTGAAACTGTCGAAATGAGTTTCGATTTGGCACTGACGAATACCTCTCAACCTATATCTGCCCCCTCAGGCGATAAAATTATTGATCAGCAATTCAAAATATTGGTTTCTGCAGACGGGGGAGAAACGTGGGAACCGGCTGCCGTTTGGAACGAAACGGGCAGTGCGGACTATTCTTATGCTGCTATCCCCGTTGCGGGCAAACGCTATACGATTGATCTGACCAAGTATGCGCAACAGCGTATCTTTGTCGGTTTCTATGCGGAATCGCTCAACAGAAACGGCAATAGTGCCATACACATCAAAGACCTTGTCATCGATACTCTGTCTTCTGTCGGGTGTACACCCGTTCAGAATATGGTCCTCAGAAACACCACGTACCATACGGCTACGGTAGGATTCCACTCGCCAAGTATCAAACACGCTTTGGCGGTAGAGTATGTTTGTATGCCAGACGGTGCGCATTTCTCCGATGCTGCGGCACTCAAAAGCGACACGAATGTGGTTGTCCTCACGGGTTTGGAAGCCAATGTCAACTACGATGTCTATGCCCGTATGCAATGCGCTGACAGTACGTGGACGGAATGGACAGGACCGTTCGGCTTTGCTACAATGGCTTGTACTTCCGTAGAAAGCATCACACCTATGGACATTACCATTCACAAGGCGGTCTTGAGGCTCAACGCACCCGAAACCGATGACTCGTTCCGCTACCAGGCCGCACTGGTGGAGCATAACGGTGCATTGATACCGGGAGATGCCGCAACCTCCGACACTCCTCTCATCACCATAGTCAGAGAACTGACCCCGGGGGCATTATACGATGTCTATGCACGCAAAATTTGTCAACCCGGAGACACCTCCGAATGGGCAGGACCCTTCATCATCAGGGCGGCATACGCTGTTCCCTTCTTCGAATCCACACATTGGAACGAAGAGATAGACAGCACATGGACACGCTATACCGGCAGTCTGGACAAACTGTATAAGCAAACCTCGTCTTTCTCCGGTTGGCAGGTCGGAAAAGCAGGGTGGGTGTTCAAGGAAAACCACGCCTATATACGTACCTATACGTATAGTTCGCTGTTGGAAACACCGCTGATAGACCTGACCAACATAGCACCCGGCACACCCGTAACACTCTCTTTCGATATGGCACTTACCGCCTCCTATGGCGCAGCGGAGGGAATCAATCCGAAACCCTCCAACTACAAGAACCAGTCTTTCTCTGTCTTGGTTTCCACCGATGGCACATGGTCGGAAAAGAAAGGCTGGACATGGCGCGAAAATGGAGGTAAATACAAATACAGCGACATCGCTGTGGATGGCGATACTTACGAACTCGATCTGTCTGCTTATGCGGGACTGGCTTTCCATATCGGTTTCTACTCCTCTTTGGATGCCACCGGAGGCGGAGAAAATTATCTCCATCTGCAGAATATAGCGTTGGACACTGTACCCATAGCCTCCTGCCGCGGACTGAAAGATGTCAGGGTGGGCAATGTCTCTTCCTGCCAGGCGGTGGTATCCTGTCGCAACAAGAGCATCAACGACCCGATGACAGCCGAGATAGAGGTGGCGGCCGATTCGTATTTTGAAGATGTTATACTCTCCGACACTATACGAAACACCAATACCTACACGGTCAAAAACCTCACACCTACCACCACCTACTACCTGCGTCTGCGCCAGATATGTGCCGACGGAGGTACATCGGCTTGGACTATCCCTGTCGCTTTCACTACGGCATACAACCTCCGCTATCAGGAAGATTTTGAGAACGGAAAACGCTTCAATAGCGATTGGACGGTCTATAAATCTCTTGCTGCCGATGTGTTCAATGGCACTCCGTTGAACCCAGTCGTCTTCAAAAGCATATGGTCGCGTGATACTACCAACCGGATTTGTTTCAATGATGCACACATCAGCATGCGTGTGGAACAATCCGACTATGGTTGGGCGGTGTCTCCGGGTATCGACTTGACACAGGAGAACGCTAATGTGCTGCTCGGGTTTGATGCGGCTGTGTCGGCGGGCTCGTACTCGGCACCGATACCCGAACCGGCTAACTTGGATTCTTCGCAGTATTTCATGGTGGCTGTCTCGGACGATGATGGGGCTACATGGCAGCGGAGCAATGTAACGCTTTGGTCGAATGATCCGAACGCAAAGGCAGACTACCCGCTTTCCGCGTTGCAAATGCAGCCTAACCGCTTCCTCGTTGATTTGAGTCGGTACAGGGGACATGTGGTGCGTATCGCTTTCTACGCCGAGAAAATGAAGGGGGCGCAGAACAATTTCTATATGGTGGATAATGTAACGGTCAGCCGCGCGGCTCTCCATACCTACAACGATACGATCTGCCAGGGGGACGACTATGGCAATCATGGTATCGAATATCCTGCCGAGCAACTCAGTCTCGGGAAGAACCAATACCGTATCGTATCCGATGACATGACTGAGGTTACGGACCTTACCGTTGTGGTCAATCCGGTTTATACCGCCCGATATACAGGGACGGTTTGTGAGGGGGAACGCTTCACAGGGTATGGCTTCGATGTGGTGGGACAGACATCAACCACCTACCGCCGTTTCGTCGCCAATGAGGGGAAATGTGATAGTATTCATCTCTTGGATTTGAGCGTTATACCTGTACAGCACATCGAAGTGTTTGACAGTATATGCGCCGGCGGGCAGTTTGTACTCAACGGGCAGACTTACCGTTATAATACTATCGCATACGATACCGTCAACTCGGCTCTTACCGGTTGCGACAGCATTACAATGCATTATATCATCTTCACCGAAGAGAAAACACTCCATACCGCCATCAGTCGCGCAATCTGCAGCGGGGAATGGTATTCCGACGGCTGGTTCACACAAAACAAAGCAGGCTACTACCGAAAAACCGACACCTCCGCACAAGGATGCGACTCTACCGTAACCCTTCACTTGTTCGTGGCTGACGAAAGCGGATATGTCTATGATTCGGTGTATACCAACAGCCTTCCCTATATCTACGACGGCAAAGTAATCATAGAAGAAGGCACGGCGGACGGTTACTACGAATTCCCCGTAGAGAGCGCAGGGGGCATTTGCAACATCACACTCCGTGTACACGTCCTGTTGCCTACCTCCATTGAACAGACATCCGCTCTGAATATCACTGTCGCACCCAACCCTGTCCGTGTCGGTGAACCGGTACACATCCTGATGAATGACACCGGACTGCTGGCTGATTTTGAGGTCGCAGTTTACAACGCCACAGGACAGATCGTGTTCCGCACGGAACAACCGGTTACCACCCTGCCCGGACTACCTGCCGCAGGCGTTTATACTGTCCGCCTCAGTACGCAGCACGGAACCTCCAGAATCAAACTGTTGGTACAATAAACACCAACACGCATACAATCGCCAATAAATACGTACAAAATCAAGAGACTGCCCGACTATAGTTGTCGGGCAGTCTCTTTTTCAATGTCGTTTTTCGTAAAATTATACCGTATGTCCGCGGTCGGTTTGCCCTAAACCGTATGACTATGCTTCGCTTGTGGAGACGACGCGTCCCGCGTCGTTATCTGTGTTTGTGATGACGTGAAGCGTAAGGCAGGTGCGCTTGCGCACTGAGTGCCGTACCGACACGAAACCCTGTGGCTTGAGCAGAACACCTTATCGTCCTGCGTCGAATTACAGATACGTTTCATTATGTCTTTTTGCCGGCACTTGGATGCATCCTTCGTCCTTCGTCCTTTCCCCTGCCCTTATGCTACCGGGTATATGTGATTCGTACGAACTATCCTGTTTCCGGATGTAAAAGTGTGGGGACGGAACATACGAAACGACCTCTTACGGCTATGTGATTATCGGTCTTGTTCCACACTTTGATGTTAAATCTTTTGCAAAGATACAAACGATTATTTGAATGTACAATGTGATTAGGTTGTTTTTGCTTGTATTTCAGGTAGTTATGAATTTGCCTGTTTTTAATCGCTTGTATGCTCAATCAACGGGTGTGCTAACTATCTCACATACAGAGAATTACAGCAAAAGAAACGGACAAACTATACTTGTTGGACGCTCATCGGATTGATATGAAATGCACAAAAGCAACATTAAAATGCATAAGTGCGCAATGGTGGCACTATATTTGTCGCTGTCATAATATATGACTGAATGTGCATATATCCGATTATTAACCTCTAAATTCTTTTTATTATGAAGCGGACAGTACTTTATTGGGGCATAGCATGGCTATGTCTGTCTTCTTGTCTCCCTGACGCATACGCCTGTACGGGCATTACGCTTCAGACGCAGCAGGGGAACGTGGTTACGGCACGAACCATCGAGTGGGCGGCTGAAGCACTCAATAGCGGCTATGTCGTTGTCCCGAGAGGGCATAAACAACAGTCGTTCCTTCCGGATGGCACACAAAACGGAAAGAGGTTTACCGCCAAATACGGCTATGTCGGGCTGACGGTAGAGCAACCGGAGTTTGTCATGAACGGGATGAACGAGGCGGGACTGGAAGCAGGGCTGTTCTATTTCCCTGCTTATGGGCAATACGAAACATATGACGAAGCCCTCCAAGCGCAGACCGTGAGTGATTTCCAATTGGTGGCGTGGATATTGAGCAATTTCAAAACGATTGATGAACTGAAAGCCGCAATGCCCTTGATACATGTGGTGGGCATCGACCCGCGTAGTTCCACCGTACATTGGAGAGTAACCGAACAGACAGGGCGCCAGGTCGTGATAGAGATTACAGAAGGACAGGTCCATTTCTACGAAAACGCACTCGGCGTGCTGACCAACGCACCGGGATTTGAGTGGCATCTGACCAACCTGAATAATTATATCAACCTCTCCACCGGCACTATTCATACGCGCAGGATAGGAGACCTCACACTTACCGCCTTTGGAGGAGGAGGCGGACTGCATGGTATCCCGGGTGATATGACTCCGCCTTCACGCTTCGTGCGTGCCGCTTTCTTCCAATCAACCGCCCCTAAACTTGCCACCACTGGGGAAACTGTATCCGAAGCCTTCCATATCCTCAACAATTTTGATATTCCCATCGGGGTGCAGTTCGCCGAAGGGCAGGAGATAGCTGATATACCGAGTGCCACACAGTGGACGGTAGCGTGCGACCTGCAAGGCAGACGTATCTTCTACCGCACAATGTATAATGCCACCATTCGCTGTATCGACTTGGGGAAAATAGATTTCCGTAAGGTCAAGTACCAAACGGCACCGTTGGACAAGGAAAAGAAACAACCTGTTGAACAAGTGCTGATTGCCAATAAAACAAGGGCTGCCCGACAGGGTGGCCCTTGTTTTATTGGCAATCAGAGAAGAGATTACTCTGCAGTTTCGTCTGTATCGCCTGCACTCTCTGCATTGAAATCAGCCGCTGGAGCATTAGTGGCAGCAGGAACAGCAGGCTGCTGCATTGCATCAGCTGCCTCGTGTACTTGGTCGCTAATCCGGCTTGCATCGGCATCTCCGTGATGCTGACCTTTGCTGAAACCTACAGCGGCAATGCTCAATACAACAATAATGGCAATGAGCGTCCATGTGGTCTTCTCTAAAAAATCAGCCGTCTTTGGCGCACCCATCACTTGGTTGCCGCCTGCAAAACTGTTTGCCAAACCGCCGCCTTTACTGTTCTGTACAAGTACCAACAACGTCAGCAGAACGGCTGCAATAACGATAAGAATTGTAAGAAAAATATACATAGTAGTTAATCAATTTAATTTCAATACACCATAGCAGAGCGCAAAGGTACTGCTTTTTTCTGATTTGTACAAATTATTTGTCAAAAACCTGCCCCAAAATTGCGTTCCTGAATGGAAACTATACGTTTCTAAATGGACACTATAGCAACTCTGATAATTGGCACGGTAATTGTGGCTGTCCTGTCGGTGGTATAGGACAGCCACAATTGTGTTATGAAAATAAAATATCTCAATAGTATGAAAAAAATCATGTTCTTTGCAGCCCTTGCGGCTGTTATCGGTTTGGCATCATGCTCCAAACATGCTGAAAAACAGGAAACCGTTTACACCATCGATGAGGTGTACACCCAAGCCGACTCGCTTCTTGGCGACACTATCACCTTTCAAGGCGTATGCAGCCACCTCTGCAAGCACGGCGGTCGCAAAGCCTTCCTTATGGGGACGCAGGCGGACACCATCTATACGGACAATGACACCATTATCCGCCCACGTATCCTGCGTGTGGAAGGAGCCAAAATGGGTAATTTCGATGCTGCCTGCATCAACAATATCGTCCGCGTCAAGGGCGTGCTGCACGCTTTTGAAATCCAACCCGAACCTGTAACAGCCGACAACCCTGCCGAGCAACACGGCACCGACGGCAACGGCTGCGAGACAGAGAAGGCTGCCATCAAGGGCTACTATGCCGAGGCGGTCTCCTACCAAATCATCAACGAGTAACTTCGCTGTTGGGGGACGATGCGGCTCGCGTCGTTATACCCACACGGCGTAATAGACAAATCACTATGGAACAGCAGAAAGCCGATAGGGGTGCCAAGGTGCGCAAGTGGTTGCGTATTATTCACCGCGACCTGAGTTATGTGTTTGCGGGGATGCTTCTGGTCTATGCCATCAGCGGTATTGCCCTCAACCACAAGAACTCGTTCAACAGCCAGTACTCTATCACACGTACAGAGTATGCTCTTGCTGCCACCCCGCGTGCGGATATTACGCAGACCACTATTGACGCATGGCTTGCCGCTTGCGGCGTACAAGGGCAGGAGATACAGCACTATTTCCCCGATGACAATACCCTGAAAGTCTTCCTGAAGGGCAATAGCAACTTGGTGGTGAACCTCTCCACGGGCAATGCTGTATTGGAGCAAATGAAGAAACGCCCTATTCTCGGCAGTCTCAGCAAACTGCACTACAACCCGGGCAAGGCGTGGACATGCTTCTCCGATGTCTTTGCCGTTGCGCTGGTGTTGATTATTGTTTCGGGGCTGTTTATGCTCAAAGGCAAGCACGGCTTGACAGGGATAGGCGGTATCGAGTTCCTGATCGGTATCCTCATTCCGCTGCTGTTTGTCTTTCTTTGACAAACTGACCCTATTTTAATACACGGGATTTAATACACGGGATTTTATAGCAAGGCTGTCTGACAAGTGCAGGCAGCCTTTTTTGTATGTCCGCGTCCCCGGAATGGTGTCCCCGGAATGGTGTCCCCGTCTATGGAATAATACACAATTTTGTTGCGGTTGCCCCCGCATCCGTATTAGTGTCATTTCGGGGCTGCAATACCCGTCAATAAACCGATATTAAAGGATACATAATGTAGATGTAATATTTATTCGGTATATGCAAAAAGTTTTTTTTTTTGATTTTTTGCCGCTTTTTGTTGTGAGTATCATCGCTTTTTTGTAATTTTGCCAACGTTTTCGAAAAAGGGATAACTTTTTGTGTTTGTTTTTGCGTTATTGCAAGTGCTAAAATGCTGTAGAAAAGGTTGTCGGTCTGTATTTCAAGGATATTGCAAAATCTGTATAAATCATTGGTTAATATGAAGATACAACAAAGATTGTTATTAGTGGCGTTTGCTTTGTGTGCGACGACGGGTGTGTATGCCCAGAACGTTACCGTTCCCTATCTGATGAGTTTTGAGTCTTCGGGTGCGGATTCCACGGAGTTGGCAGATGAGTGGGTGTTGAATGCAGGGGCGCAGGCTTCTGCGTGTACGGATCGTTGGATTGTCGGCAGTTCGGTTCATAGCGATGGCAGACGTGCGTTGTATATAGTGAGCAGTGATACGGCAGCAACGCCTATGTTCGGCAAGCATGCCAACCTGCAGTTTGCCTATCGCGACCTTAAGTTGCCGGCAGGGTCGTATTATCTGTCGTTTGATTGGATGAACGAAGGTGATGCAGATGCCGCCTTGTATGTGGGCTATGTGGTTTATACCAATCCGTCCGCAGGGTCGGTAACGTATATTACAGCCAATTCCGCCAGCGGAATCATGCCTGCTGCGCTTTCGGGGGCGAACAACTCCGGTGCACTCTACGGCAAATCGACATGGCAGCAGTACACGTTTCCCCGTACCATCAATGTGTCCGCTTCCACGGGAACGTATCGTCTCTATGTGGCATGGGCAAACAAGGGAGGCAATACATTGGCGGATTCGGTATTCGGCGCATGCGTGGACAATATACAAATCGTTGACTCCCGTGTTGTGCCTGCAAAGAATATAGTCCCTACCTCGGTCAGTTGTGATACGGTGCTTCTGAGTTGGAAAGGTTCGGCGGATACCTATATCGTGCAATACCGCAAGGAAGGAAGCAATGTGTGGAATACGGTCAACTACGACCCTTCGATGGGAACTTCGGTGCTGATTGAGGGATTGGATGAAGGCAGTTACAGTTTCCGTGTGCGCAGTATCTCGTATGACAAAGACGACAATGCTATGTATGGTGCCTATGCTTACTATCAGGGCGAGTATCTTGTGTATTGCGCAGACCGTCATTGCCTGTCGTATTTCGATTTGCATGGGTCTGATGTGGTATGTACGTATGGCAAGACTAAGTATATGGGGAGTTTGCAATCGAATTTGCAGGCACCTTTTGAGAATGTAGGCATTATCGACTATGGTGCGGAATCCAACCTGAGCCGTCATACGGTTTGCTGGGACAAGACCGCCACCGACCCGCGTACGGAAGGCAAACTGCGTATCGTGCCATCGGATGCCCTTGCTTCCGTCCGTCTTGGCAACTGGGAAATCGATAATGAGGCGGAGGGTATCATCTATACGATGACGGTTGACTCGGCATACAGCATATTGCTGTTGCGTTATGCGGTCGTATTGGAGGACCCCGATCATGACGAGGACGAACAACCGCGTTTTACGATAGAGATATGTGATGCCCAAGGGCAGAAGATTGATCCGGTCTGCGGCTATATCAATTTTGCAGCCGATGCCACGCGCAGCGGTTGGCATACAGTTGGCAGCGGTTACGATCAGGTAACGTGGAAGGACTGGACTACGATAGGTTTGAACCTGACGGACTATGCCGGTCAGACGCTTACCATCCGTCTTGCCACCTACGATTGTACGTTGGGTGGACACTACGGATACGCTTATTTCACTTTGGATTGTACCGGTGCGACGATAGAAACCATCGGTTGCGGTTCGGACACCCACTTTGCAGCGGAGGCTCCTGCGGGATTTGCCTACAAATGGATGACGCAGGACGGTACGGTCGTTTCCACGCAGCGTATGCTCGATACATACTCCGTCGATTCGGTGGAATATACCTGCCGTCTGTCCAATCTGGAAAATGCCGACTGCTGGTTCGAACTGAAAGTGCTGGCATTGCCTAAATTCCCTATGGCGGACGGCACATGGTCATACACGCCGGTGGACTGCAAAAACAGGGTTACTTTCAAAAACCGCAGTTATGTACAGACGCGCTACAATGGCGAGGTGCATGAAGACCATTCTGCGAACCGTATGGGATTTCGCTGGGATTTCGGAGACGGTAGCGAATCTTTGCTGCCTGACTGTACGCACGATTTTCCGGCCGAAGGCGGTACTTTCACCGTGTCTCTTTCCACGTGGCTGGCAGAGGAGTCGGCGGATTGTATCAGCGATACGGTTTTTGTGGTTACGATACCGGCAATCGGTGATACGGTGGTAAAAGACACGGTGGATATTTGCGACGGGTCGTATTACGAATTCGGCGGAACGAGATATACCGATGCGGGCGATTACACCTATGACGGTTTGAGCGAAGCGGGGTGTCATATACTGTATATGTGCCAATTGCGTGTTCATCCAACCGACGAGAAGGTTCTTTCGGACGCGCATATCTGCTACGGCGACACGTTCTGTCTGAATGACACGGTATGTTACCTTTCGGAAAAAGACGGACTTTTCCGCCACATATTTGTCAATCGGTATGGCTGCGACAGTGTGGTGGTCGCCAATATCCTCTATGCAGACCCTATATTGCCGACAACCGATGTGACGCAGATGTCGGAGACGGTGGACGAGGCGGTCGTGCGTTTGGGCGGTACCGGTTATATATCTTACACTGTCAATGGCGGCGAGCCGCGCACGGAACCGGAGTTTACCACCGTAGAGGCGGGCGATTACCTGTTTGCTTTCTACAATGATTTGGGCTGTGTGGATTCGCTGCGGGTACATGTCAATTCGCCTTGCTTGCGCAACCGACTTTTCCAGCGTTGGAACGATATCGTGGCAATTTACAACAACGAATATATGCAGG
>ERZ808286.420-NODE-420-length-28277-cov-3.129403_pt1 | contig 28277 bp, 26 predicted proteins | sample MGYA00521276_ERZ808286 | MGnify/ENA primary metagenome ERZ808286 (study PRJEB31516, sample SAMN03275607) | gut metagenome | biome: mammalia-associated habitat; material: feces | host: Papio cynocephalus | place: Kenya | collected 2012-08-01 ... | reverse complement strand
AAAATCGTTCGTCAAAAAAACCGCAAAGTCAATAAAGGAGTCGGGCGCCGTGGTGGTCGGCGTAACGGGCAGCTACGCAAAATCATCGGTGAAAAGCTATCTTGCAAAAATCCTCGCAGAAAAATACAGGACGTACGAAACCGTCGGAAATTTCAACACTCCGATGGGGCTCTCGCTGTCGGTAAAGAATATGCCAAAGGATACCGAAATTTTCGTGGTGGAAATGGGCGCGAGGAAAACGGGGGACATAGAGGAAATGTGCCGCATAGCGCGGCCGAAGCACGGCGTTATAACGGGCATTGCGCCGCAGCATCTGGAAACTTTTTTGTCGCTTGAAAATATAATGAACGAAAAAGGCGCGCTGGCACGCTGCGTTCCTCGCGGCGGAAAAATAGTGTCGAGAGATCTGGACGATTTAAGCGTCGACGCCGAAGTTTCGGTTTTTAATAGGGACTTTTTCGTTACGGACGTCGTTTTGACCGAAAACGGAACGACCTTCATCCTTGACGTCGGCGGTAAAAAATTACTGCTTCAAACGCCGATTCTCGGGCGGCATAACGCCGAAAACGTCGCGCTTGCGGCGGTTATGGCCTTTTATATCCGCGTAAAAGAGAAGCAGGTTGCGGCGGCCGCAGAAAAACTTAAGCCGCTTCCGCACCGTCTGTCGGTGGAAAAACGAGGCGGCATCACCGTCATTGATGACAGCTACAACGCAAACCCCAAGGGCGTGCGCGCGGCGTTGGAGGTTCTGAAAATGTTTGGCGGCAGAAAGGTGGCGGTAACCCCCGGCCTTGTGGAGCTTGGCAAAAGGGAAGAAGAGGAAAACGTCAGTTTCGGAAAGCTTCTGGCGCATGCGGCGGACGTCGTGATTCTGACCGGAGGAAAGACATCGGACTTCGTCGAAAAGGGACTTATGGCCGAAAACTTCAAAAACTATTTTCGCTTTAACGGACTGTCGGAGGCGGAAAAGGCGTTTTTTAGCGTTTTGAAAACGGGGGACGTCGTGCTTTTTTCAAACGACCTTCCCGACAACTACGATTAAGAGGTGGTTTATGGAAAATCTTGTGATAATTTTCGGGGGCAATTCGCCCGAAAGCGACGTCAGCGTCATTACGGCAATGCAGGCCGCGGCGGCAGCGGACAAAGGAAAATATAAGCTTTATCCCGTGTATTATTCGGGGGACAAATTCTATTTAGGGAGAACGTTTGAAGTGTCGGAATATGCGGATTTTGACCGAAAAAATGCAAAAATCGTCACTTTTTCCGACGGAAATATGATAATTTGCAAAAACGCGTTCTCAAAAAAAACCGTGATGGTTCATTGCGTTTTGAATTGTTGCCACGGCGGCGACGGCGAAAACGGAAATCTGGCGGGTTACTTTGAAACGATGCTCGTTCCGTACACTTCGGCAAAGCCGCTTGCGGCTGCCGTTTCGATGGACAAATATCTTTCGAAAATCGTGTTTTCGGGGTTGGGGCTAGACGTCGTTCCCGCAGTCCTTGCGACCGAAAAGAATTTTTCCGAAAAGCTTTTTGAGGCGGAAGAGAAAATCGGCTATCCGCTTATCGTAAAGCCGGTGGATCTCGGCAGCAGTATCGGCGTGAAAATAGCAAAGGACGAAAAACAGGCGGGCGAGGCCGCAAAAGTCGCTTTTGCGTTTTCCGAAAAAGTGCTTTTGGAAAAGTGTCTGGAAAATTTTACGGAGCTTAACGTTGCGGCGATGAGAACGCTTGACGGAAGCGTTGCGGTCAGCCCCGTGGAGCGGCCTGTTTTTAAGGGCGAAATATTCGACTTTGCCGACAAATATCTTGCGGGCGAAAAGGGCGGTCTGGAGGAAGCGGGGCGCGAATTTCCTGCGAAAATACCTGAAGCCGTCGCCGAAAAAGCGCAGAATATTGCAAAAAAGATATACGAAGAACTGGAATTTTCGGGACCTGTCAGAATTGATTTTATGCTGGCCTGCGACACGCTTTACGTCGGGGAAGTCAACAGCGTCCCGGGAAGCTTGTCGGCGTATTTGCTGGAATATGCGGGCATTCCGTTTGAAAAGCTGGTGGACGAAGCCGTACTTTTTGCGAGGGCGGAATTTGAACGAAAAAAAGGATTGCAAAAAAGCTTCGAAAGCGCAATCCTTAAGGGGTTCGATATAAAAAAATAACGGTCAGTCTTTTTTGAACGGCAGAAAATCGTCGTCCTCGTGCAGGTTCCCCGCGATGTCGTCGCCGGAGAGCAGAATGGCCTTTTTCACGGTGTTGTAGCCGTACTTTTCGCGTATGCCGTCGATGGTTTTGAGGAGATTATCGCGTTTTTCGTCGGCTTTTTCGTCGTCGAAAAGTGTGATCTGCATGCTTTCCCCTATAGGGGAAAGTTTTGACGTATAGACGGAAATGGTCCTCGCGGGAATTTTGAAATTGTAGTTTGCTTCGATGATTTTAAGGGCGGCTTTGGCAATTTCGCCCGAGTCGTGAGTGGGGACGGACAGCGTGCACTGGCGGGGGAACGACTGCATATTTGCCTGCCTTATCCCGTCGGAAACGCAACTTGCGTCGAGGCCGTATTTTCTGAGCCTCGTGGCCACCATTTCGGAAAGCGCAAAAACGATGGCTTTGGCTTCCGAGATGTTTTTTACGTCGCGGGAGGCTGTAGTGCCGTGTCCGACGCTTTTCGGGACGCGGACTTCGTCGGCGCGCTTGACTTCTTCGTCGTCTGTGCCGTTTGCGCTGTCTGCCATTTTGTCCCCGACGATGCCGAAATGCGCGCGCAGAAGAGAGCGGTCGGCGTTTGCCAGTTCGCCTATTGTGTGGATATTTAGCACGGCGAGCTTTTCGGCCACGCGTCTGCCGACGTAAAGCATTTCGGAAGCGGGGAGCTTCCATACTTTTTCTTTGAAATTTTCGGGAGATATAACGGTTACGGCGTCGGGTTTTTTCATGTCGGAGCCGAGCTTGGCGAAAACCTTGGTGAAGCTTACGCCCACGGATATGGTGAGGCCTATTTCGTTTTTGACGGCTTCTTTTATTTCGTAAGCGATTTTTTCGGGACTGCCGAAAAGGCGGGTGCTTCCCGTGACGTCGAGCCAACATTCGTCGATGCCGAAGGATTCGATGCGGTCGGTGTAGCGCGCGTAAATTTCACGCACTTTTTTGGAGTAATAGACGTATTTGTCGTATTGCGGTGCGACGAGCACCAGATCGGGACATTTTTTCTGCGCCTGCCATATCGCTTCGCCCGTCTGAACGCCCTTTAGTTTGGCGGGCATGGATTTGGCCAGAACTATGCCGTGCCTTTTTTTCGGGTCGCCGCACACCGCCACGGGCTTGCCCGCAAGCGACGGATCCAGCAAAACGGCAACGGACGCGTAAAAATTGTTCAGGTCGCAGTGAAGAACGTGTTTCGGCACGGAATTTGTCTCCTTGAAAATTGTATAATAAATTATACAATATCCGAACGAAAATTGCAACAACCTATTGCATATTTTGCGGCTTTGTGGTACAATATAACCTAGAAAAGTGTAAAGAGGTGCTTATGGGCTATTTTGATTTGCCGAGATTTTGCGACGTATGCGGAGCGCATCCCGCGTCGGCGAGGCGTTACGTCGTTTTCGAAGACGGGCGTATCGCCGAGCTTGCCGTGTGCGCGTATTGCGCCATGTCCGACAGAAATCTTCTGACCGCAGACGAGCTCGAGGCGATTTTGCCGCAGGAGGATTGCTGTCCGACGTGCCACACGCCGCTCTCGAAAATTCAAAAATCGCTTTACGTCGGCTGTGCGGATTGCTACGATCATTTCAGGGCGCAGATTCTGAAAAACGTCGTGGAGTGTCAGGGGCGCCGCAAGCATATAGGAAAACGTCCGGGAGGTAAGCGCAATGGATAGCAAATATCTTATAACTTCCTCAAGGGTGCGCCTCGCAAGGAACGTGAGGGGCCTGCCGTTTCCCGAAAAGCTTTACGGAGAGGGCGTTTACAACGTCATTTTGAAGGGCGCGACGGAAGCCGCGGACTTCGAGTACGATTTTTACAACATGGGGCAGCTCAGCGAGCTTCAGCGCAACGCTTTGGTCGAAAAACACCTCATAAGCCGAGGGCTGGTCGCGCGCGATCAGATCGGCGCGGTTATAATCAAAAAGGACGGTCGCGTTTCCATTATGGTCAACGAAGAAGACCATATCAGGGCGCAGTGTATTGCGGAGGGGTTGAACCTCGAATATTGTTACGACGTCATAAACGCCTACGACGACAGGCTTTCGGAGCGGTTGGACATTGCCTACGACAGCGAATTCGGCTATCTGACGAGCTGCATAACCAATCTCGGCACGGGTATGCGCGCAAGCTGTATGATGTTTTTGCCTGCGCTGACCTTGGCGGGCCAGATGAAGCACGTTGCAAGGCTTCTCAAGCAGAAGGGGCTGACGATAAGGGGCGTTTACGGCGAGGGCAGCGACGCGGAAGGCAGGCTGTACCAAATTTCCAACAGCTGTTCGCTGGGCGTAACCGAAGGGCAGATTTTGTCGGGGGTTAAGGACGCGGTTCTGAAAATCGCCGAGGACGAGGCCGAATGCAGATACAGGATTCTCGAGGCGGAAGGCCCGTACAATTTCGAGGACAAGGTTTTCAGGGCGTACGGCGTGCTGACTTCGGCGCGAGTTCTGACCAGCAAGGAATTTATGGACCACATGGCCACCGTGAAAATGGGTATTTCGCTCGGGGTTATGCCGATTACGGCAACCGAAAAGCTGGACGGCCTGATTCTGAACGCGCAGCCTGCAAACCTGTGTCTTATGGAGGGCGGAAGGGAGCTTTCCGCTTACGAACGCGACGTGGCGAGGGCAAAATTTGTCCGCGAAACGCTGGAAAAATTGAAATAAACGTTTTGTTTCGCACTTTTTTTGCGAAATATAGTCTTAGGAGAACGATATGCCAAAATTCAGTATAAACGTAGAAAAAGCGCTGGTCGCGGCCGAAAAATTTGCCGCGGAAACCGGCGGAATAGTCGGCACGGAGCATATTCTTTTGGGCTTGTACGCCGTGAAAGACGGCGTTGCTTCGGTGCTTATGCAAAAGTTCGGGGTAACAGAAAATATGATTTTGCAACATTTGGAGCATTATTCTTCGCCGACCGTCGGCTACAGCCCTAAATCGAAAAACGCAATTCAGATGGCGTTTGCCGTCGGCGCGGAAACGGGCAAGGAATACGTGGGCACGGAGCATTTGCTTCTGGCCATTTTGAGCAACACGAAAAGCCTTGCGGTCGAATATCTTACGGAAGCGGGCGTGGACGTCAGGGCACTTGCGGTGGCAACGTCGCAGGCCGTTTACAGACCTAACGCGAACAAACGCCCCGATCAAGGGACTCGCACTTTCAAAATCGAATTCGGACCTATGGACAACATGAGGGCGCCGGGCTCGGTCGGAAGAAGCGAGAGCGAAGGACCGAACGTCAAGGTGGTTTCGGGCAGCGAAGCCGTGCTCGGCGAGCTTGCAAAATTCGGCACGGACCTCACGTTTAAGGCGAAACAGGGGAAACTCGATCCCGTCATCGGCCGCAGCAAGGAAATCGAACGAGTCATTCAGATACTTTGCCGCCGCACCAAAAACAATCCCGTGCTTATCGGCGAACCGGGCGTAGGCAAGTCCGCAATAGCCGAAGGCTTGGCGCAAAAAATCACGGAGGACAAGGTTCCTGAGGTGCTGAAAGGCAAAATCGTTTTCAGTTTGGACCTTGCGTCGGTGGTTGCCGGCACGAAATACAGAGGCGAGTTCGAAGAACGCTTCAAAAACGCGCTTGACGGCATCAAACGCGCAGGAAACATCATTCTTTTTATCGACGAAATCCACACTTTGGTGAACGCAGGCGGCGCGGAAGGCGCAATAGACGCGGGCAACATCTTAAAGCCTATGCTTGCGCGCGGTGAAATTCAGACCATCGGTGCAACCACTTTGGAAGAATACCGCAAATATATCGAAAAAGACGCCGCGCTCGAAAGAAGGTTCCAGCCTATTATCGTCGATCAGCCGTCCGTGGAGGACACCGTTGAAATTCTGAAGGGGCTCAGGGACAAATACGAAGCGCACCACAACGTCAAAATCACAGACGAAGCCATAATTGCCGCGGCAAACCTTTCGGACAGATACATTTCCGACAGGTTCCAGCCGGACAAATCCATCGACCTTATAGACGAGGCCGCAAGCCGAAAACGCATTTTTGCGTTCAGTCTGCCGACCGACGTGAAGGAGCTGGGCGAAAAAATCAAACAGCTCGAGGCGGATAAGGAAGAAGCTTCGCTTGCCGAAAACTATCTTAAGGCCAACGAAATCAAAACCGAACTCGACAAGCTCAAAAAGCTTTACGAGGAAGGCAAAAACAGCTACGACAAAACCAAAGAAAACGCAAATCTGTCGATAGGCGAAGAGGATATTGCCGAAATCGTTTCCAACTGGACGGGCGTGCCTCTCACCAAAATCACCGAAACCGAAAGCAACAAGCTTTTGCACCTCGAGGACACCTTGAAGTCGAGGGTTATCGGGCAGGACAACGCCGTTTCCGCAGTGGCCAGAGCAATCAAGAGGGCGAGAGCGGGGCTTAAGGATCCGAAACGCCCGATCGGAAGCTTCATCTTTTTGGGGCCTACGGGCGTGGGCAAAACCGAACTTTCAAAGGCGCTTGCCGAGGCAATGTTCGGCGATGAAAACCTTATGATAAGGATTGATATGTCCGAATATATGGACAAGGCCAACGTTTCGAAAATGATAGGCTCGGCGCCTGGCTACGTCGGCTACGACGAAGGCGGTCAGCTCACCGAAAGAGTCAGAAGAAAACCGTATTCCGTCATTTTGTTCGACGAAATCGAAAAGGCTCACCCGGACGTTTTCAACATCATGCTTCAGATTCTCGAGGACGGCCGACTTACGGACAGCCACGGCAGAACGGTTTCCTTCAAAAACACCATAATCATTATGACGTCCAACATCGGTTCGTCGGAAATCGTCAGCATGCCGAAGGTAGGTTTCGGAAGTCTGGACGACGAGGACAGCTACGACGATATGAAGGAAAAGCAGATGAACGCCTTAAGGCGCACGCTTAAACCGGAATTTATCAACCGTATCGACGAAGTGGTTATCTTCAGAAGCTTAGACAAGGCCGATATGCACAAGATATGCAATCTTATGCTTGCGTCCACCGCAAAACGCCTTAAGGATATGAACATCACCGTTTCCGTCAGCGACGCCGCAAAAGATTTGCTAGTCGAAAAAGGTTACGACAGTCAGTACGGAGCAAGGCCGCTCAGGCGCACCATTCAGAAGATGCTGGAAGACAAGCTCAGCGAAGAAATTTTGTCCGGAAACCTGAAGGTCGGCGGAAAAATCAAAGTGGACGCCGACGGCGACAAGCTTTCGTTTACGGAAGAAAATTAGTTAATTAGCGTGGGGGAAGAGTTATGAAACGCGTAAAATTTGAAGAAAAAGTCAAAAAATATTCCGATTCGGGCTGGGCGAAAATCGCTTTGTGCATAGTCGGGATAGCGGCCGCTTACGCATTAACTCTTATCCCCGACAGCGAAAACGCTTTTTTGTCGAGCATACTTGACTTCGTGCGCGACAAAGTGTCGGTGTCGGTGTTTATCGGCGTTGCCTTTGCGTTCTTTGCGTCGAAGATTGCAACGATCAGGGAGCGGCGCACCGAAGAAAGCCTTAAAACCGAAGCCGATCAGCAAAAAATCATTCATAAGTACAAAAATCACAAGGTCAAAACCGACTACGACGGCGGAAACTTTTTCGATTACGACGGCGTGTTTATGACTTTGCATTCTTTGGCAAACAAGGGCGCCGAAAAGAACATTGCGCCGCAAAGCGACGACGTCTATTCCATAGAATATGAGAATGAAAAGCGTGACATAGACCGTTTTTTGAACGGCGACGAAAGTAGCAGTGTGCCGTATCTTACCATTGCAAGCCTGAACGTTTACGCAAACCGAGCGTTCGACACGAAGCTTACGATTGCCGACAACGTAAACGAAGCTTTCAAATTGCCCGACTTTATAATTCAGAACAGCAGGGCGCTTCTCGACGCGCACAAGCACTCCAAAAAAACCAACACCACAACTATTCGTCTGGACGACTTCGAGCGGGTTGACGCTTCCACGATAAAAATACATACCAAACGCACCATGTATTATCACATGCTTGTTACCAACCGCTGTATGGACTACAAGCTTACCGACGGAATGACGCTGAGGGACATCTACGAGTGCAACGAGAGCATTTCGCCTATAAATAAGTCGGAACTGGGCAACCAGATCGGCATAAACGGACTTGTGATAACGAAGGACGGCTATCTTCTGATTGAAAGGAGAGGCCTCGACAAAACCACGTGGAAGGACAAGTTTGCCCAGCCTATTTCTTTGGCTTTGAAGGAAAAGGATTTGTTTTATCGGGACGAAAAGCCCGCGGAGATTAAAGACGCCACCGTGGAAGACAGGTTCTGCAAGGTCATTCGGGACACGCTGAAGAACAATTTCGGCCTCAGGGAGGGCGAGGACTACGACGAATTGCGCTTTTCCGAAAACTTTATGGGTTTTGCGCGCGATCTGCTTGAGGGCGGAAAGCCGAATTTCTATTTTTACGTCGTGGTGAACTATACCGCCCGTGAATTTACCGAAAAGCTTCAAAAATACGCCGCGCTCACCATGGAGCAGGCGAATGAAATCAACAAGACTTTGCCTGAAGGCCAAAAAATCAAACCTTTGAGAACGGAAAAACTGCAAAACGTTTATTATCTCGTTCCGTGGTCGCAGGCAAAAGTGAATTTCTACTACGAAATGAACCTCGAAGAGGGCGGTGGAACTCTGGTTCCGAAAAGGCAGTTTGCGCCGCGCTTTGAGGAATCGAAAGATAATCCCGAAGCCGTTTGCAATCTTCAAAAATCCGTCAAAAAGCAATGTGGACAAGCTTTGTTGGCTTGTTTGTCCTACGCGGAAATATTGAATTTGAAAGAAAAACTGAACTTCTGAAATTTTGCGCGACGGCAGCCCCGCCGCGCATTTTTATACCCGGGTACAAATTAAAAAATTTTCCGAGTTTTAATGGATTTTTAAGCCTCGTTATGATATAATAAAACTAGACAGAGGGCGAAGCCCTTTGATAAAGATAAAGGGAGGCAACAATATGAAAATCGAAATCATCGGTACCAACTACACACCGACTCAGACTCTCAAGAACCTTATCGAGAAAAAAGCCGAAAAGCTGGAATGCTTCTTCAAAGACGACACCACCGCAAAGTTCGTCTGCAGCCAGTCCGGCGCAAAAGAGCGTTACACTCTTGAGGCAACCATCTGGTTTAACGGCGACCTCATTCGTGTGGAGGAGGTCAGCGACAATATGTACGACAACGCATACGCCATTTTCCCTAAAATCGAGCGTATGGTGAGGAAATATCGCACCAAACTCAACAAGAAACTTAAGGAAACCGCTTTCGACGGCGCGTTTATGGAAGAGGATATTTCCCAGCGCAAACCTGAAGTTGTCAAAGTCAAACAGTTCGGTCTTAAGGGGCTTACGAAAGAGGAGGCTATGGCAGACCTCGAAATGAGCGGCCACGATTTCTATCTGTATCTGAACGTTGACACCGGCATGGTGAACTGCGTATATCGCCGTCACGACGGCAACGTCGGCATCATCGAATGCGTCTATTAACGAATTTTCAAAAGGGCTTCTCAGGAAGCCCTTTTTTATGTCCGAAAGCGTTTGAAAGCAGGCGGACACAATGAAACTTGATTTATGGCTCTTTTGCTTGCAAAAATCGTGGTTATATTGTATAATCAATATACGAAACGGCGAGAAGAATCCGTAGTATTATAAATTTCCGCCTGTTTCAGAATACTTTTGACCGAAAAGAGGAGTTTTTTATGGCTTACAACAAAACCGAAAATCGTATCAGATTCGATTTTAACAATATGATGGCAAAAACCGTCGGAGAAAAAGGCTTCACCGATCGCGAGCTCAACCGTTACGCCGGCAAAGCAATGTGGGCGTTTGATTACGTTTCCAGAAATCGCGGCAGAGATATGATGGGGTGGAGCGAGCTTCCGTACAATCAGGCGGACGTTGTGGACGACATCCTTGCCGCGGCAAAGGAAATCAGGGACAATTTCGACTTTTTCGTCGTTCTCGGCATCGGCGGCAGCGCTCTCGGCCCTATCGCAACCTTCACCGCACTCAATCATTTGCATTACAACGACCTTCCTAAATACAAAAGAAAGGCCCCTAAATTCTACGTTGAAGACAACATCGACCCTGAACGCATGAACGCGCTTTTGGACGTTATCGACGTCGAAAAAACCATGTTCAACGTCATCACCAAATCGGGCTCGACGTCCGAAACGATGAGTCAGTATCTCATCATCACCGATATTCTGAAACAAAAACTCGGCGCCGACTGGACCAAGCACGTCATCGCCACCACCTCCGCAAACAGCGGCAACCTCATCAAAATCGCAAAAGCCGAAGGCCTCAAAACCTTCTTCATTCCTGACGGAGTGGGCGGCAGATTCAGCGAGCTTTGTCCGGTTGGACTTTTGCCTGCGGCCGTAACCAGAATCGACATAAAAGGCCTTCTCGAGGGCGCGGCGTATATGGATAAGCTTTGCGGCAGAGACAATCCTGCCAAAAACCCTGCGCTTATGTCCGCAATGCTTCAGTGCATGGCAATGGAAAAGGGCTGCAACATTCACGTTATGATGCCGTATTCCGACGGTCTTAAGTATTTTGCCGACTGGTACGCGCAGCTTTGGGCGGAAAGCCTCGGAAAAGCCACCGATTTTACCGGCAAAAAGGTTTATGCCGGCCAAACCCCTGTCAAATCCTTGGGCGTAACCGATCAGCACAGCCAGGTTCAGCTTTACACCGAAGGTCCGTTCGACAAAGTCGTAACCTTCATCGAGGTTAAAAGCTTCAGGTCCGAAGTGGTTATTCCTGAAGGCGCGGAGGAGTATCCTAACGTCAATTTCCTTTGCGGACACACCTTGAACGAGCTTATTTCCACCGAAAAACGCGCCACCGAATACGCGCTCACCAAAGCCGGCAGATTGAACAGCACCATCGTGCTTCCGGAAATCAACGCTTTCACTCTCGGCGAGCTTATGATGTTCTTCCAGCTTCAGACCGCTTACGCAGGCGCTATCCTCAACGTCAACACCTTCAATCAACCGGGCGTAGAGGAAGGCAAAAACGCCACCTACGCGTTGTTTGGCAGAGCGGGCTACGAAGACAAGAAAAAAGAACTTGACAGCGCTCCTCAAAAAGCCGACAAATATATCATCTAAGGTGAAATCATGAATAACGGCAGCAATTTTTACGCGCTTTTAAACAGAATGAAATATATCGAGCGTTGGAGCCTTATGCGCAACTCCGTGCCCGACAATCTTATCGAGCACAGCTATCAGGTTGTGTATATCACCCAGGCGCTTTGCCTCATCAAAAACAAGCTTTACGGCGGAAACGTCAACGTTGAAAAAGCCGTATCCATCGCTATGTTCCACGACGCAAGCGAGGTCATAACGGGCGATATGCCTACGCCGATCAAGTATAACAATCCGAAAATCGAGCATGCCTATAAGGAAATGGAAGCTCTTGCCGAAAGCAAACTTCTGGAGATGCTGCCGGATTTTTTGAGGGATTATTATGCCGAACTTATTTCTCCCGACACGTCGTCGGAGGAATATAAACTCGTCAAATACGCCGACAAACTCGCCGCTTATCTCAAGTGCGAGGAAGAAACCAACGCGGGGAACAAGGAATACTCCGTTGCGCGCGACACCACCTTTGCGACGCTTTGCGTTTTGGGCGCGCCGGAAGTGAAGTATTTTCTGGACAATTTCACCGGCGGCTTCTTCAAACCGTTGGACGTTTTGAAATAACTTCAAATAGGAGGAATTATGAAAAAGACCAAACTTTTGGGGCTTGTAACCATCCTGGCGATCATCGTTTTCACGATCGGCGCAATCTTGGTGGGGCAGGCCGAAGCGAACAAGCAGTCGGAACCTAAGGATCCGAGAGGTATAAAAGTTTTGGAAAGTCAAAGCTATTTCGAAACTTCGGAAGGAGGCTCTTTGAGTTTTTCGGACGCAGACGCCGAGGACGTAAAAAATCCGTCCACGTCGAGAACCGACAAAAAGTTCAGCTATTCCAATTCGACGGCGACTTATACTGGTACCGCTCATTACGATCTCAAAACCAAAACCCTGACCTTCAAAACCCTGACGGCAACTTCCGCAGAGGACGGCTCGTCGGTTGCGCTGCGCTCGTTTGCCGGTTCGCTTAACGGCACGACGTTCACTTTTGAAGGAAACAGCTACACCTTGTCCGAAAACGCCGACGAACTTTATAAGTATCCGGGCGAACAGCTCGGCGAGGGAATAGGCAACATTTTCAATTTCCTGTTCGTCATAATCGCGGCAGTATATTACGGCTTCAACCTTCTGCTTTTTGCCGCCGACTATGCCGCAACGATGAAAGGCAAGTTTGCCGTAAACTACGCTGTTCTGGTTCTTGCAATTTTAACAGCGGTAGTCGAACTCTATTTTGCGATAGGGTTCTCCAGCTTGGCGTGGGCGATGTTCCTGCCGATAAACGCTTTGCAAATCGCATTTTTCTTCGTCGCTAAAAGAGAAATAAGCGGCGCGAACGCAAATTCCGTTCAAATCGGTTGACAAAACCGCTTTTGACGGTTTAATATGAAATCAGCCTTTAAGGCTGGAAAAAAATATGTTTATCGGGGTGCCGCTTGCGGCTGAGATTATACCCATTGAACCTGTCGGGTTAGGACCTGCGTAGGGAGTAAGCGTGTAATTTGAATGCCCCGTGTTTTGCGGGGCATTTTTTTGCTTGAGGTTTGTTCGATAAACAGAAGGAGAACAAATGAAATTTACAACAATTTTGAAAGAACCGTTCACGTCGCTTGACGTGGCGGATCAGCTCAGCGTAACGGCGTTTTATTTTGCCGTTGCGGCTGTGGTCGTTATGGCGGCGCTTTGGGCGATTCTGAAAAAATTCAGGCCCGAAAAATTGCCTGTGTACGTCAAAAACGTCAAACACTTCACCTTTGGCGCGGCTTCGTTCTTCGCGGTTTCCATGCTCACTTTGAGCGTTGCCGAGGACGTTAAGGGCGGTGATTTTCAAAAAGCCGTTTTCTGGCCGATCTTTGCTATATTAGCCACGGCCGCCGTTCTGTTACTGGCGGGATTCGTCGTCAAGGCCGCAAAGCCCGACTTTTTGAGGACGTACAAATTTATCGCGGCAGGCGTTATGCTTTTGCCTATCGTGGCCGCGGTCGTCATTCTGGCGCTTCACTACAAGGACGTTAAGGACTATTATTCCGACGTGTCGCAGGCAGGTCTTTACATCGGCGCAATCGCTTTCGTGGCGGTGCTCGTTCTGGCCGCAATCGTCATTCCGAAAAAGAAAACTCCGTTCACCACGCGCGAAATGGCCTACGCCGCGGTTTCCGTCGCGCTTGCTTACGCGCTTTCTTACGTCAGATTTTTCAAAATGCCGCAGGGCGGCTCGGTAACTCTTGCTTCCATGCTTCCGATTATGCTGTTTGCCTATATGTTCGGCATAAGAAAAGGCATACTGGTGGGCATTTTGTACGGCGTTTTGCAAGCGGTGCAGGATCCGTGGATAATTCACCCTGCGCAATTTTTGCTCGATTATCCGATTGCTTTCGGCATGCTGGGCCTGGCGGGGCTTTTCAGAGAAATCAACGTTATCAAAAAACCTGTATGGGCGTTTATGGCCGGCGCGCTTGTCGCCGTGACGATGAGATACTTCTCGCACGTTATGTCGGGCATTTTCGCGTTTTCCAGCTACGCGCAGGAAGGTTATTCCGCGGTTGCGTGGGGATTCGTGTACAACACGTTCACATTCGTGGACGCGGCCGTTGCGCTTTTGGTAGCTTTCGTGCTGTTTAAGAGCAAGAGCTTTATGAGGCTCGTATATGAAAAATCGGCGATAGAGAATATCGCCGACTGAAAACTATTCGTTGTAAGTTATAAGAAGGAGCATACCGCTTGAAACCTCGAAAGAAATTTCGGTTGCGGTTGCCACGTTGGAAAGTCCGCGGTTGGTCCCGGCAGAAAGCGTCAGGTCGGAAAGAGGGTAGTAAAGCCCCTTGCTGCTACGGACGGTCGCGTCCCCGAAAAACGGGAACAGCGAAATTTTTTGCCCCGGGCGAGCGCTTTCGGAAACTTTACCTTCCACAAGTCTGATAGTGAAATCGGCGGCCGTTATGCGGGCGCCGATTTTTATGTCGCGCGCATATTTCAAAAGCCCCACGTTTCCGAGCACTTGCCCCAGATCTCCGCCCGTTGCGGCGTAGATATTCACTTGGTCGTAGCCCGCCTGTTTTGCGTATAAAACGGCAAGCTGGCCGTCTGTTTCGTCCTTTTCTTTCGGAAAAATGACGTAGTTTATGCCCTCGGGTTTGTTTTCGAGGCTGTCGAAATCGCCGACGCAGGCAACGGGTTTTCTGCCACTTAAAAGTTTAAGGCCGCCGTCGGCCGCAATAACGTCGGTTTCGACGATTTCGGAGTCGAGGTACGGTCCGTTTAGAAGTATAGCTGCGGTTTTCATATTTTTAGGATATAACCGAAAACGGTTTTTGTCAACGGCTCGGGCAAAATTTTGCGGGTTGCATTTTGAAAAGTTGTATGGTATAATATATACAACAAATAAAAAGCAACCTTAATTTATGGAGGCGAAATATGAAATTATCGAAAAAACTGACTTCCGTCGTGCTTTTGACGGCTCTCGTGGCGTCGCTTGCTGTGCTGTTTACGGGCTGCTATAGGATCAATCCCGCGGCGGCAGAAGATATTTACGGCACTTACGAGCTGACGACCTACACCAGAACTTACCCCGTAAAAGAGGGTGAAGAAGAAGCGGAAAAAATAGATTTTCTCAAAGATTACGGCGCCAAAAGCTATCTCGTCGTAAAAGACGACGGCTACGGCTATTATTTCTACGCCGACAAAGAGACCGAGCTTTACGGCAAAGAGGTTAAAATCACTCTCGAAGAGAGCACCGACGAAGAAAAAGCGGGGCTTATTTCTTACGTCAAATACGACTTTGACGGCGAACACGGCGACAGGCTGGGCGTAAATCAAAAGAACTTCGGCAAAATCGTTCTGAATTATACAGGCAAACCTACCGGCTTCAGATTTGCAAAGGAAAACGATCGTATCGTCACCAAAAAAGACTACAGCGAAACCGTCAAATACACCAAAGTCAGTGGTAAAACCGATTTCACCACCGTCAGAAAAAAGCTGAACGTCGTTCCGACGATGACAAAATACGAAATGAATCCTTACGACGGCAAGCTGCTTGAACTGCGCGTGGGGGACTTTGAAAGGAAGGATTGCCCGCTGGTGTACTTTGCTTGCCGCTTCGACGCCAAAAACATGCTGGCGGAGGTTTGGTACGGCGTTAAAGGAGAGGGCGCGGAAGTAGTGGACAAACACGAAACCGACGTAAAAGCGGAAGCCATCAGAAACGACGTGGACTATATGATAGGCCTTAAAATCGGCGGATACAGCTTCGTCAAAAATTTCACGCTTATGGAACTTGTCATAGGCGAAAACACCTTCGGCCACGTTGACGTTACGGAGTACGATTCCGAAATTTTAAGCGAATATATCACGTCTGAAAAAGAGTATTACGGCGAAGTTATGTCCGCCGAAAACCGAGATGAAACTTGAGGTAAAAAAACTTAATCTTAAATATCCGTCGGGTGAAAAAGCGCTGTCCGACGTAAGTTTGGAAACGGACGGGGTTATTGCCGTCGTGGGCGCAGAAAAAAGCGGAAAGACCTCGCTTTTAAGGTGCATAGCCGGCCTCGAAAGCTTTTCGGGCGAAGTGCTTTTAGGCGGAGAAAAGTTGCAAAATATCCCCGCCGAATGCAGAGATATTCAGCTTTTTTTCGAAAATTTCAGCGTTTTTGAAAACAAAACCGTCTTTTCAAATCTTGCTTATCCGCTGAAAATTCGGGGCGAAAGGTTTTCGGAAATCAAACCGAAAGTGGACTCGGTGGCGCTTGACTTCGGGCTTTACGACGTTCTGGAGTTTAAGGCGAAACGCCTCACTGAAGACCAAAAGCGCACGGTTGCGCTTGCAAGGCTGTTTTTGAGGGACGCAAAATTTACGCTTCTGGACGATCCTACGGCGGGCTTTTCGAAAAAAGCGTCGGGCGAAGCTTTTTTGCGCATGAAAAAGGCTGCGCTTAAAAAAAGCGGCGTCGTCGTTTACGCCACCCAAAATATCGGGGAAGCGTTTGAAATTGCGGACAAGGCGGTGTTTTTGAACTTTGGACAAGTCAAGCAGACGGGGAGCATGGAAGATATGTATTATCGGCCGAGCTTTGTGGTCGTTGCCGAGGCTTTCGGCGATTATAACAAGGTGGAAACCACGCTTTGCGCAGACGGCGACAAGCTTTTCGTTACGCTTTTCGGCAAAAAAATTACGCTTGCGAAAACTCCTGAAGATTTGCTGTCCGAGGACTATATCGGCAAAAGGGTTATCGTCGGTTTCAGATATTCCGGCGTAAAAATCGTGTCTTCTTCTGCGGCGAAAAACGGCGTAAATACCTATCGTTTTTCCGAATTTTTGACAAAATGCGGCAAATACGTCGGAAAAGTCGAAACAGAACTTGGGGATGTTTTCGTCGAAACCGACGAAAAATTCGAGGGCGAATTTACGCTTTCGGTGGAAAGCGCGGGCATAAATTTGTTCGACGTTTCGAGCCATGGAAGCATCACGATTTCTTGACAGCAAGCCGCAAACGGCGTATAATAAAAACACAATATGATCCTGAATCGATGATTTTTTCGGAGAGTAAGCGTCAAAAAACCACAAGGCAAAATTACGTTTTGTCGTATCGGCATTTTTCGCGACCCTCCGTGGGTCGCTTTTTTTGGATAAAAGGAGATAATATGAAAAGAATCGGAGTTGTCGGCATCGTCATCGAGGGAAACCGCGACGTTGCCATGGAAGTGCAAAAGATATTGTCGGAAAACGGCGATATAATTTTGGGAAGAATGGGAATCCCCGACAGGGAGGACAACATAAGCGCAATCAGCCTTATCGTGAAAGGCGAAAGCGAAAGAATAAGCGCTCTTACGGGCAAGCTCGGCAGACTCGAGCGCGTCAACGTAAAATCCGCTTTGACAAGCGTTGAAATAGAATAAATTCTGAGGTGAATATATGAACGAAAAAACAAAATTCGTTGCAAGAACAGGCGTGCTGATTGCGCTTGCGGCAGTGTTTCAGATAGTTTTCAGCCTGATTCCGCTGTCTCCGATTCTGAAAACCGCGTTGCTTGGTGCAATGGTGAATCTGGTGCTGTACGTCGCGGTCGTGTCGGTGGGGCCGATTTCTGCGGTGGCAATTTCCTTTATAACGCCGCTGGTTGCGTTTTTGACGGGCAAGCTTCCGCTTGCGGTGCTGATACCGTTCGTCGGCCTCGGCAATGCGGTTATGGTGCTTTCGTACTGGCTGGTCAGAAGGAACGGCAGGGAAGCGTTGGACTATTTCGGCCTGGGGCTTTCTGCGGTTCTTAAATTCGGAATTATGCAGCTAATGGTGTCGGTTATCGTGCCGCATCTTCCGGGCATCAAACCTCCTATGATAAAGAGTCTGTCGCTGACGTGGAGCTATCCGCAATTTATTGCGGCGGCCGCGGGCGCAGTGCTGTCGGTTTTCGTGGTGAAAGCGCTGTCGAATACGGGAATACTCGTTTCGAGAAAGGCCGCGCCGAAAAATCAGACCGTCGAAAAATAAAGCTAAATCGCAAAAGCGAAAGCGAATTTGCCGCTTTCGCTTTTTATTTTTCAAAAACGGCCAAAAAGTTTGACAATCCGTAAAATTAAATATATCATATTTATTATATCATAGTGTGGGAGTGTGCGGTTTTGATTATTTTGGGCATTGATCCGGGGTTCGGCATCGTCGGTTACGGCGTGATAAAAGCCGAGCGCGGAAATTACGAGGTTCTGGACTACGGCGTCATCGAAACGCCTAAAAACGAGCGTTTGCCCGTCAGACTCGCAATGATCGAAAGCTGCATAAAACAGCTTCTAGCGCGCTATAACCCCGACGAAATCGCAGTGGAAGAGCTGTTCTTCACCAAAAACATCACCACGGGCATTGCGGTTGCCGAGGCAAGAGGCGTGATATTGCTTACCTGCATAAAACACACGGGCAAGCTTTACGAATACACGCCTATGCAGATCAAACAGGCCATAACCGGCTACGGCAACGCCGAAAAAAGGCAGGTTCAGGCAATGGTAAAAATGCTGTTGAAGCTTGACAAAATTCCGAAACCGGACGACGCTGCGGACGCGCTTGCGGCGGCTCTCACCCACGCGCAGACCAACCGTCTTTCCGATTTGTTCCACATTTAGGAGAAATTATGTACGCATACATCATAGGAAAAGTTACATACGCAAGCGGCGGCGCCGTCGTTTTGGAGAATAACGGCATAGGCTATCAGATTTTTTGTTCCGAAAAAACCGTTGCGGCGGTTTCCGGCGCAAAAGAAGCAAAGCTTCACACCTATCTCCACGTCAAAGAAGACGCCTTCGTTTTGTACGGTTTTTTGACCGAGGAAGAAAGGGCGATTTTTATGAAGCTTATTTCGATAAGCGGAATAGGTCCGAAAATGAGCTTGCAGATTCTGTCGGGTATGGACGAAAAAACGTTGGCGATAAGCATAGTTACGGGCGACAGCAAGGCGCTTTCCAAGCTTAAAGGCGTTGGCAAAAAGACCGCCGAACGCATCATTCTGGAGCTTAGGGAGAGCATCAACGCCGAACAGACCGAGGCCATGGAAGCGGAAGGCAAGTCCGTAGACAGCGGAAGATGCGAACCGCTTTCCGAGGTGGAAAAGGACACCATATCGTTGCTTCAGTCGCTCGGAGTGCCGAAGGCAAAGGCCGAAAAAGCGGTTGCGGCGGCAATCAAGGAGGCTTCGTCGTTAGAAGACGTCGCCAGACTTGCTCTTAAAAACTTATAAAAATCGGGGATTATTATGGAATTCGGTAAATTTGAATTTGATCTTGACGAATTCAAGACGGACAACTCGGAGCGACTTACCGGGGCGCAGAAAAACAATCAGGACGCCTACGAAAACAAGCTTCGCCCGACAAGTATGTCCGAATACGTCGGTCAGGAAAAAGTCAAAAACAATCTCGCAGTTTACATACAGGCGGCAAAAAGCAGAAAAGAGCCGCTCGATCACGTTTTGCTTTACGGCCCTCCGGGCTTAGGCAAAACCACGCTTTCCTATATCATCGCGTCCGAAATGGGCAGTCAGATCAGGGTAACTTCGGGTCCTGCCATCGAGCATGCGGGCGACCTTGCCAGCATTCTGACGAATTTGTCGGAGGGCGACATTTTGTTTATCGACGAAATTCATCGCCTGAACCGCAACATCGAAGAAATTTTGTATCCCGCAATGGAGGATTACGCACTGGATTTCGTCATCGGAAAAGGCCCGTCGGCAAGAAGCGTCAGGCTGACTCTGAACAAATTCACTCTCATCGGCGCAACCACCAAGGCAGGTATGCTTTCGTCGCCGCTGAGGGATCGTTTCGGCGTTATGTGCAAGCTCGAAATGTACACGACGGAGGAAATTTCGTCCATCGTGAAGCGCAGCGCAAACATTCTCAACCTGCCTATTTCCGAAGAAGCGGCAACGGAAATAGCAAAACGCAGCAGAGGCACGCCGCGTATCGCAAACAGACTTCTGAAGCGCGTTCGCGATTTTGCGGAGGTTGCGGGGCAAAAAGCAATCGACGTGAAAGTGGCCAAAAACGCTCTGACGCTTATGGACGTGGACGAACTGGGGCTTGACGCGACGGACAGGCTTATCCTCGGCACCATGATCGACAAATTCGGCGGAGGCCCCGTCGGGCTCGACACTTTGGCTTCGGCTTCGGGGGAAGAAGCGGGAACGATTGAAGATTTATACGAACCGTACCTTATGCAGCTCGGTTTCGTTATGCGCGGGCCGAGGGGCAGGGTTTGCACGGAGCTTGCGTACAGACATCTCGGCAAGGAACATCTTTTGCCGGAAGGCGGAACAAATGAAAAGAAGTGATTTTTACTACGATTTGCCGGAAGAGCTTATCGCTCAGCATCCGGCCGAGCCGCGCGACAGCAGCAGGCTTTTGGTTCTTAACGCCGAATCGGGCGAGATGGAACATACCGTTTTCAGAGAAATCGGCAAATTTTTAAAAAAGGGCGACCTTCTGGTCGTCAACAACACGAAGGTTATTCCAGCAAGGCTGTACGGATATAAAGAAGGGCGCAAGGTGCCCGAGGGCGAAAAGTCCGTGCCGCCGACGAAATTTGAATTTTTGCTTTTGAAACGCCTGAATTACACCGATTGGGAGTGCATCACAAGGCCTGCCAAAAAAGTTACGGTCGGCTCGAAATTCACTTTCGGCGAAGGGCTATGCTGCACGGTGAAGGCGATAGGCGAAAGCGGAATAAGGATAGTGGGGTTCGAGTTCGAGGGAGTGTTCGAGGACGTGCTGGAGCGCGTCGGCAACGTGCCGTTGCCGCCTTATATAACCGCAAAACTCGAGGACAAAAACCGTTATCAGACCGTTTACGCCAAAACCGACGGAAGCGCGGCCGCGCCGACGGCAGGGCTTCATTTTACCACGAGGCTCATTGGCGAGCTTAAGGAAAACGGCGTGGAATTTGCCGAAGTTTTGCTTCACGTCGGCCTCGGAACCTTCAGGCCTGTCAAGGAAGACGACGTTTTGGATCACAAAATGCACTCGGAATATTACGAAATCAGCCCAACCGCCGCGGAAATCATAAACCGCGCGAACGCCGAGGGCAGACGAATCATTGCCGTGGGCACCACCAGCTGCAGAGTGCTTGAAACGGTTGCCGACGAAAACGGATTCGTCAAACCGTGCCACGGAGAAACGGAAATTTTCATTTATCCGGGGTACAAGTTCAAAATTCTTGACGGAATGATCACGAATTTCCACCTTCCGGAAAGCACGCTTATTATGTACGTTTCCGCGTTCTGCGGCAGAGAACAGACGCTTAAAATGTACGAAACGGCAGTTAAAGAAAAATATCGCTTTTTCAGCTTCGGCGACGCCACCTTCCTCTATAATGGCGGTCGCGGCAGAAAATAAACAGGAGAATTATGTTCAAATACGAAATTTTGCACGAATGTAAGCAATCCGGCGCGAGAATCGGCCGACTCACCACACCGCACGGCGTCATCGAAACGCCGGTGTTTATGCCCGTCGGCACGATGGCGACCGTCAAATCGCTTTCGCCGGAGGAAGTCGAGGGGTTGGGCAGTCAGATTATCCTTTCAAACACCTATCACCTCTATCTGAGACCGGGTCACGAGATTATCAGACAGGCCGGCGGCCTTCACAAATTTATGAACTGGCACAAGCCTATCCTCACCGACAGCGGCGGTTTTCAGATTTTCAGCTTATCTTCCATGCGCAAAATCACCGAAGAAGGCGCGACTTTTTCCAGCTTCATCGACGGAAGCAAGCATTTTATAGGGCCTGAAGAGAGCATGGAAATCCAAAAAGCGCTTGGCAGCGACATCGTGATGGCGTTCGATCAATGCACGTCCGCAGACACCGGTTACGACGGCGCCAAAAAAGCCATGGAGCTTACGTTGCGCTGGCTCGACAGATGCAGCAAGGTGGATTTCGAGGGCAAGCAAATGCTTTTCCCGATCGTGCAAGGAAATATGTATGAAGATTTGAGGCTCGAAAGCCTCAGAAGAACCATACCTTACGCAAAATGCGGCCTTGCAATCGGCGGTTTGTCGGTCCGCGAACCGAAAGAGGTTATGTACCGCATGCTCGACGTTATGAAGCCTTATTATCCGAGAGAGATGCCTCGCTACCTTATGGGCGTCGGCAGCGCGGATTGCTTCGTGGAGGGCATTGCTAGGGGCATTGATATGATGGACTGCGTTCTTCCTACACGCATTGCCAGAAACGGAACGGCAATGACGATGAAAGGGGAGATAACGATAAGAAACGCCAAATATAAAGACGATTTCACTCCGGTTGAGGAAGGGTGCGATTGCTACTGCTGCAAAAACTACACTCGCGCTTACGTCCGTCACCTGATAAACACCGACGAAATTTTCGGCGGCAGGCTTTTGAGCGTGCACAACATTCGCTTTTTGCATCGCTTGACCGACAGAATCAAGGACGCAATCAGAAACGACAGGCTTCTCGATTTCAGGGACGAATTTATGGCGGAGTATTCTCCGAAAATCAAATAAGGCAAAAATTTGCGGCAAAGTGTTATGAAAAACGCCGTAAATTAGAATAAAAACGACTATGGATACCGAAAACGTCAGAAAATCGCCATATCACGGAGCGTGGGTTATCGTTCTGCTTCAGGTGGGGGTGCCCGCGGCGGTTTTCGCGCTCCTTTACGCGGCGATGAACTCGAAAGTCGTCGGGCGAAGCGGCGAAGAAGCGTACGTTACGGCAGTGTTTTTCTCGGGGCTGGTGGGCGTGCTTTTCGAAGCGATGCTGCTTATCTCGGGAGTGTTTTCCGACAGCTTCGAAGCGGTGAAGACGCGGGTTAAGGACTTTGCGTCGGACGTGGGCATAAGCGTCAAAATGGCCTTTTCGGGCTATGCGGAAAGCATGAAATCCGACGGCGTGGTTTTCCTTATCTATTTTTCGCTTGCCGCGGCCACTTGCGCATGGCTTATATACGGCGCGAAAATTTGCGTTGCTTTTTTGTCGGCAAACGGCGGAATTTAACGCTGGTTTAACCTTTTTAGGATAGATTTTAGACATATTCGTTATTTTTGCTTGCTAAAAGGGCAAAATTGAGGTATCATAAGATAAACGAAAATAAATGTAAAATTAAGGAGACATAAATATGCTTTTCAACCTTCTTACGCTCGCAGCCGAAGAAACCACCGAAAATCCTTCCTTCATGCAAAAATACGGCATGATTTTGGTGCTTGGCGTTTTCTTCGTCATCATGATCGTTATGACCATTCTTCCTCAAAAGAAACGTCAAAAACAAATGCAGGACATGATGTCCAACCTCGTGGTCGGCGCCAAAGTTATGACCATCGGCAGAATGATCGGCAAAGTCGTTTCCATTGACGGCGAAAACAACCAGATCGTTCTTAACGTCGGCAGCATCGACAGCCCGACTTACATCACCGTTGACAGAAACGCAGTCGGCTACGTCATGGATTCCCAGGCAAAAGCGGCCGCAGAAACCGCAGTCGAAGCTCCGAAAGAGGAAGCTCCTGCCGAAGAAAAGAAAGACGACGATCTGAAAATCTAACGAAATAGTCCAAGCCACCGAAATTTCGGTGGCTTTTTTTGCGCCCGATTGCGCTTGATTTTTTTGGAAAATCATAATTGTCCTCGCCGAAAAATAGTATTTAGGAGGAGGAAATTATGGAAAGAAAAAATTTTACAGACATTCTCGTTGCAACTCTTTTTGCCGTTCTCGTTTCGCTGGCGCTTGTGGTGGCGTTCGGCTTGGTGGCAAAGGCCGCGGATCTTTCGGACACGGCTTTGAAAATCGGCGTAATTGTTATAAAGCTTTTGTCGCTGACTCTCGGGCTGTTTTTCGGGGTGAAGCGAACGGAGAAGGGACTTTTGAAAGGGCTTTCGACGGGGATACTTTATTCTGCGGCCGGCTATCTCACTTTCTTTTTCGCAAACGGAAAAAGTTTTTCGGGCGTAACCGTGTTCGACGTTATAGTTCCGATAGCGGCGTCAATGGCCCTCGGGGCTTTCGTGGTGAACCTTAAGGGGCGCGCCTGACGGCAAATTCCCAAAAAGCAAAGGCCAAAACAACGATATTTGACAATTCTTGGGTTATTTCGGAAATTGTAAGTCAAAAATATTTGACTAATAGAAATATAAAAAGTATAATATTTATGTTATTTTTTAGATAACATAGCAACCCAGGGAGGCAAATATTTTGAATAAAACAAAATCGATTGTTACTTACGTCCTGGTCGGTCTGTTCATCGTTTTGATGGCAGTGCTGAGTTTCGTTGAGTTCCCGGTAGGCGATTACGACTATCACGGATACGCCAACACCATAAAACTCGGTCTGGATCTTTCCGGCGGCGTAAGCGCAGTTTTTGACGTAACCGACACCGACGTGTCCAAGAGCGAACTGGAAGTTCGTATCGAAGGCGCAGTGAACCGTTTGTCCAGCATGCTGGTTTCCAAAGGCTACACCGAAGCCAAGGTTTCTTACGACATGAGCGGCACTTATCCGCAAATCAGAGTCGAAGTTCCTGACGTGGACGACCCGGAAAGCATGTTCGACCTTATCAACCGTCCTGCAAGCTTGCAGTTCGTCGATTCTTCCGACAACACCAAAGTTTTGCTCGAAGGCAGAGATTGCATCGAAACCGCATACGTCGGCTACAATCAGCAACTTTCCGGCAATCAATATTACGTCGGTCTGAAGATGAACGAAAAGGGCACCAAGATTTGGGAACAGGTTACTTCCGATCTTACTTCTAACGGCACGACGACCGGTACCTTCACCGTTCTCATCAATGGCGAAGTTTACATGGACAAGGTTCAGGTTTCCGAAGTTATTTCCACCGGCAGCGGTATGCTGACGCAGGGCGGAAACACCGGCTATACCTATGACAAAGCCAACGAAATGGCGTCCTCCATTCAGGCAGGCGCTTTCGGCGTTACCCTTAACCTTGCGGAAAGTCGCGTTCTCGGCCCTGTCCTCGGTGAAAACGCCATCAGAAACGGCCTCATCGCAGGCGCAATCGGCCTTGGTATCGTCATTGCGTTTATGTGCATTTACTATCGCAAGATGGGCATCATGGCAAGTTTGGCACTTATGGTTTACACCGTTTTGGTGGTTCTTCTTTGCAGCGTGTTGCCGTGGGTGCAGCTCACCTTGGAAGGTATCGCGGGTATTATCCTCGGTATCGGTATGGCAGTTGACGCAAACGTCGTTATTTTCGAACGTTCCAAAGACGAATACGCACAGGGCAAAACCCTCATCAACGCTTTGGACATCGGTTTCAAACGTGGCCGCACTGCGGTTATCGATGCCAACGTGACCACCATCATCGGTGCTTTGGTGCTGTATTTTGTGGGCGGCTCCAGCATTCAGGGCTTTGCAATCACCTTGCTTATCTCCATCGTGGTTTCCATGTTCACGGCTCTCGTCGTGACCAGATTCCTCATCAAAGCCGCTTTGCCTTTCGACAATATGGACGGCGAGGGCTACGGACTGAAAAGAGGGGAGGTGCTGTAAATGAAAAACTTCAAACAGAAAATGATCGACTTCGACATCGTCGGCAAACATAAAATCTGGTACCTTATTCCGGTTATCGTTCTTTTGACGGCAGCCATCGTTTTCAGCGTATTCGCATATCGCGGCGGCAGCGCGGCTTCCGGCATGAACATCGGCATCGACTTCACCGGCGGCACTCTTATCACCGTAACTCTGGGTGAAGGCGCAGAAGGCGCAGAATACGCTAAAAACGTCCAGATCCTCAAGGATATTCTGGAAAAACACGGCTGTGAACTGGGACAGGATCAAAAATCCAGCGGCTCGGACAGAGAAAAATCCAGCATCGACATTCGTTTCCGCAACCCTATCGACGGAACCGAAACCAACAGCGAAGGCCAGACCATCAACGAACTCGTTGACGCCATCAAGGCTGACATCGCGGCTGCTTTCTCCACCGAAGGCGACGTTAAGGATCCTAACGACCCTAACTTCATCACCAGCACCACCATCGGCAAAACCGCCAGCGCAAAACTTTTGAAGAGCGCGCTCCTTGCGTCCCTCCTCAGCATTTTGCTCATTTTGGTTTACATCGTCATTCGTTTCGAACTGTGGAGCGGCGTAGTTGCGGTTCTCACCATGCTGCACGACGTTCTGATCATGGTCGCTTTGACCATTATCTTCCGCATTCAGGTTAACACCAGCTTCGTTGCCGCAGTCGTCACCATCATCGCTTATTCCATCAACAACACCATCGTCGTGTTCGATCGTATTCGCGAAACCACCAGAACCTATGACGACAAAAACCGCATTCCGTATGCAGACATCGCAAACAAGGCTGTCGCAAACACCTTCACCAGAACGCTGCTGACCTCGCTGACCACCTTTATCACCGTGTTCTTCCTGGCTGTTTTGGGTGTTGCCACCATGAGAGAATTCACCATTCCTATCATGTTCGGCCTTATCGCAGGTATGTTCAGTTGCGTGTTCCTTGCAGGTTCCAGCTGGGCTCTTATCAACGAGTCCCTCAAGACCAGAAGGCTTAAAGCTAAACAAAGTTTCAAACGTAAATAACATATTTGCGAAAGTTCAATCGTTTCCGAGGAGACGAAGAATTACGCAACAAACACGCTGCCCGGCAACTTTGTTGGGCAGCTTTTTTCTTAAAGAAATCGTTACGCAGAGGCAAAAATCATGGCAGTAAAATTCATCAAGAGAGCCGAAGTGGAGCGTGCGGAAATCGAAAATCTTCAAAAAAGCGCGGGCGTTTGCTCTGAAATCGCCGAGCTTTTGTGCGAAAGAGGTGTGAATACACCCGAAAAAGTGCAAAAATTTTTCTATCCGAAACTTCACGACATGCAGTCGCCGTTTGAAATCAACGGCGTCCGCGAAGCCGTGGAAAGAATAAATCGGGCAAGAGAAAACAACGACCGCATTCTCATTTACGGCGACTACGATTGCGACGGCATTTGCTCGGTTGCAATGTTTTTGAAGTTTTTTGCCGCAACCAACGATTTCGTCAGCTTTTATATCCCGAACCGCAACGAGGAGGGTTACGGAATATCGGTTTCTGCGCTTGAGGCGCAGATAAAAAGTTTCGCGCCCGATCTCGTCATAAGCGTCGATTGCGGAATAACGGCGGTTAAAGAAGTCGAGTACGTCAAAGCGAAGGGTATCGACGTCATCATCACCGACCACCACGAACCGCAAAACGAAATTCCGGACACCATCGTTGTGGATCCGAAAACGCAGGAAGGGATTTTCAGGGACTATTGCGGCGCGGGCGTCGTGTTCAAAATCATCGAAGCCGCGGCAGGTATAGCCGAAGCCATGCGTTACATAGGCATTGCCGCCACCGCCACCATTGCCGATATCGTTCCGCTCGTTTCCGACAACAGAGTTATCGTTCATTACGGTTTGGATGCTATAAATAAACCAGACGCCGACATCGTTTACCGCGTGTGGAAAAAAGCGCTTAATCTTCAGGAAGTGAAAGCGTCCGACGTTATGTTTCAGGTTGCGCCGAGGCTGAATGCCGCGGGGCGCATAGACGACGCGTCGAAGGTCATAGGCATGTACCTCACCGAAAGTCCGACGGAAATAATGAGAATGTTCGAGGAGCTGACCTCCGACAACAACGAGCGTAAAGCCATCTGCGACAAAATGATCGTCGAGGCAAGAGAAAAGCTGTTGTCCTACGACCTCACCAAAAATCGAATTATCGTCCTTAAAGACAAAGGTTGGAACGCAGGAACGGTAGGCATTGCCGCCGCTAAAATCGCGGAGGAGTTTTCGCGGCCGACCATTTTGCTTGCGGAAAAAGAGGACGGATCGCTCAGGGGCTCGGCAAGGAGCATTCCGGGGCTGAATTTGTTTGAGTGTATGTCGCATTTCACCAAATATTTTCAAAGCTTCGGCGGGCACGTTTCGGCAGTAGGTCTTTCGCTTATGGCCGAAGATTTTGACAATTTTGTGGCCGAAGTCAACGAATTTGCACTGAAAAATTATGAAAACAGCCTGTTTTTGCCGAAAATTTTGTACGATGTGGAGATTTCGGAAGATAGACTTACTTTAGATTTTGCCGAAAGTCTGACGCTGTTCGAGCCGACCGGCTACGGCAACAGTCAACCGCTGTTCAAGCTTAAGGACAAAAACCGTCTGCTATTCAAGAGCATTTCCACCACCAACCACATAAAAGCGGAGAGCGGCAGCTTCGAGCTCGTCGGCTTCAATATGGGGAAACGCCTCGGCTTATACACCGGCGGCACCGAAACCACGTTTACGGCTTCCGTGAAGGAATTCAGGGGCAGAAGATACGTCGGCGGAATTATCAAGGCCGACATACTCGGCGACGAAATTTCGTACAACAAAGAAAACCTTGCCTATCTTATGCTCATGCAAACGGCGCACGGCGAAAAAGAACTGCCGAAGGAATTTTTGCCTTTTGACGAGAAAAAGTTTAGGCC
>ERZ808286.419-NODE-419-length-28294-cov-4.290060_pt1 | contig 28294 bp, 29 predicted proteins | sample MGYA00521276_ERZ808286 | MGnify/ENA primary metagenome ERZ808286 (study PRJEB31516, sample SAMN03275607) | gut metagenome | biome: mammalia-associated habitat; material: feces | host: Papio cynocephalus | place: Kenya | collected 2012-08-01 ... | reverse complement strand
AAACTTGCGAGCCTTTTTTATATATGCAAGACGGCTCATTTCGGATGGTTACGTTACATCCGGCACGGTGCAAGTTGCCGGGGATGAAAAGTACATCCTTGCCGGAATCACGGGCAATGGTTCATCGGCTGAATCAATACGCTTTTGGGCTGGCGCATCATTTGAGAACCGGGCAAGTGCGCCATTCCGTGTCCGTCAAGACGGTAAAGTATATATGACAAATGTCGAAATATCGGGAGATTCGGTTGTTCGTGGCACGTTGTATGGCGAGGATGGAGAGTTCAACGGAATGATAAAAATTAACGGTGGAACAATCCTTCTAAACAAGGACGGAAGCGGAAGGTTGGCAAATGGCAATATGGAATGGGACAAGTCGGGAAACATAACCTTGAACAAGGTGACGGCGAATAGTGGCATGTTCCATGGAACTATCAATGCCGATGGTGGTTTGATTCTGAAAACGCAAAAAATAACAAGTGCGTATGGACGCATCAACGCCGCAACCGCCTTTTGCAAGGTGTACATAAAGGTAAGTTATTACAATCCGATTGTATATTTCCCTTCAAGTCCGAATGTCGGTCAATATCTGATTGTCCGCAACACTGGCGACCAAATCCTTTTAGACGCCGGGAACTATTATGTCAAAGGCGGTATGTCAGAACTATACGACGGGGATTACGCACCAGAGCATGAAGGCGATTTATACGCCAATAAGATATATATCGCCGGGGGAAGAACAAAGGGGTTCGTCTTTGATGGCGCATACTGGCACAGTGTGACAAGATACGATATATAAGCACCCAATATCCGGGCTTGGGGGAGCAATGGAAGGCGCAAACGTGGCTTTTCGGGCAAAGTTACGCTTGCGTTTTCCACAAAGCGTATTACAATAACACAAATTTCTTAATTTTGCAACGTTCAAAACATTGAATATATGGATGTAACAAGGTCGGGCGAACAGATTTCCGCCCAAATAGCAAAGATGGGAGTTGTCGAAGGATTGGATAAAGGAAACTTTTCCATCGTGTCCGGGCAGAACTTTCAGATAAAGAACGATGGGGTTCAACCCGTTTCGTTGCAAGTGCAGCTTGCCGGAATGGAAGAAGGAACGTTTATCGAAACGACCTTTGAGATAGGTTGGAATCCCGAAATCGTGCGAGTGATAAAGGCAACATCGTTGTCGGGTATAAACTTAAAATGGGGTTACTAATATGGGACTTCTTATCGGTGTAGGTCAGACAAGACCACAAAGCGCATACGATTACTGGTATGGCATTGAATGGGATGTGACGGTTTCAAATCCACATCCTACAAGAATAGGCAAGGACGAACTTCACAAGTCGTTGCCTTTGCAAAACATGATGCGTGGTTGTTTGTTGAAGGATGACGGGACGGTCAATTACTACCTTCACGCCAACGATTCAACCAAGCGTGACAATGGAGCAGCCGCCAACCTTACCGGGGCGGATGGGCAAGTAATGGTGGAATTGCCGGATATGTATGTCCGTTTCGAGATGGATGGGAATAAACGCCGTGCGATTTCATCACCGCAAGCATTGCCCGGATTCCATCTTTGGAAGAAGGATTATGCATCAATGTATGAAGCATCGGTGCAGCGTTCCACATCCAAGTTGTGTTCGGTGGTCAATGCCGATGCGGATTACAGAGGTGGAAACAACAACGCATCCAACGATGAAAAGGCAAACACACTCCTTGGTCGCCCGGCGACATCAATCAACTTGACAAACTTCCGTGCATACGCAAGGAAGCGCGGTTCGGTTGCTTGGAACTGCAATGTTTATTCGGTACACCGCAAGATTTGGTGGTTGTTTGCCATTGAGTATTGCACATTCAATTCGCAAGAAGCCTTCAATGCCGAACTTACATCCGAAGGTTATCATCAAGGAGGTTTAGGCGAAGGGGTAACAACGCTTGATTGGGGTAAGTGGTCAACTTTCAACGGTAACAACCCATTTATCCCATGTGGTTATACAAATAGCCTTGGCAATCATTCCGGATATGTTGAATTTACCATGCCAACCGAATACGATGCGAACAACACAAAGAAGGTGCAAGTGAACCGATACCGTGGCATTGAACTTCCTTTCGGTCATATATGGAAGTGGACGGATGGCTGCAAGTGTATGATTCAATCAGAAACCGATGGTGGCTTGTCGAACTTCTATGTTGCGGACGACCCGGCATCCTTCAATTCAAATGGATTGTCCGGATATGAGTTGCGAGGAGTTTTGCCAAGAAAGGAAGGTTACGTCAAAGAAATGATTGTCGGTGAGTATGGTGAAATCATGCCATTGTCGGTAGGTGCTGGCTCAACAACGTATTTCTGCGATTACTTCTATACAAACATACCTTCAAGCGGAACGGCAGAACGGGGCGTTTTGTTCGGCGGTTGTGCGAATTCTGGGGCGTTTGCGGGCTTCGTTTATGCGTATACGTATTATGCGGCTTCGACTGCGGCTGCGTCTATCGGTTCTCGGCTTTGCTATATTCCGCAAATCGAAATCGCCGCCTAACGGGCGGAATCATCGAACAAAGGTGAGCTGAAAATGAAATGAAATTAAGGTTGTCCGTTGTCGGGGCGTTTTGTTCAGCGGTAATGCGAATAATGGGGCGAATGCGGGCTTCGTTTATGCGAATACGAATTATACGGCTTCGACTGCGAATGCGAATATCGGTTCTCAGCTATGCTTGTAAAAAATATAGTTGCTAAACGGAAACCTTGCCTATCATTCCATCGTGGAATGGTAAGTCGGGAACAGAAGCCCGGCGGCAGAAAATCAATTATTGTTGAACGGTTTTGGTAGGGCGCAAGCCCGAAGAATCCTAATATACAAGCAAACAGACATGAAACGAATTGGAAATCTTTACGAAAAGGTCATATCCCTTGACAATCTAAGGCTTGCCGATGAAAAGGCACGCAAGGGAAAGTTGCACACATACGGCGTGCAGCTTCACGACAAGCAACGTGAAGAACATATCCAAGCGTTGCATGAAAGTTTGAAGAATGGGACGTTTCATACGTCCAAATATCATGTTTTCACCATCTTTGAACCAAAGGAAAGACAGATTTACCAATTGCCATATTTCCCCGACCGAATTTTGCATCATGCGGTAATGAACATTCTTGAGCCAATATGGGTGTCCATTTTTACAAAGGACACTTATTCGTGTATCAAGGAACGTGGCATCCATGCTTGCGCAAAGAGTTTGAAGGTAGCTTTGAAGCAAGACAAGGAAGGGACAAAATATTGCTTGAAGATAGATGTACGCAAATTTTATCCATCAATCAACCATGAAGTGTTGAAAGATGTGGTAAGACGTAAAATAAAGGACGGTCGCCTTTTGGCGTTGTTGGATGAAATCATTGATTCCAACGTGAACACCGACTTGCCAATTGCAAACTATGTTACAGACCCGGAAACGGGGCAACTTGTTGCAACGGCATTGAATGGTGTGCCAATTGGCAACTATCTTTCACAATACTTTGCAAACTTGTTTCTTGCTTACTTCGACCACTGGTTGAAGGAGAAGAAGCGAGTGAAGTATTATTGGCGGTATGCCGATGATATTGTCATTCTTGCACCGACAAAGAAAGAACTTCAAGCCTTGTTGGTTGAAATCCGGGAGTATTTCAAGGCTTTGCAATTGAAAGTCAAACGCAATCATCAAGTGTTCCCGGTTGATAGCCGGGGAATTGATTTTCTTGGTTATGTGTTCTATCATACCCATACAAGGTTGCGCAAGTCAATCAAACAGAAACTTTGCCGCCGGGTGGCTAAGTTGAACAAGCGCAAGAAGCAACCGACCAAGGCGCAATATAAACAACAAATTTGTTCTTGGTGGGGATGGTGCAAGTATTGTGATTCAATCAATTTAATGAACAAACTTTCAAAATCATTTCCGTATGAAATTAAATTCACTCGTGCCTAATGCGCATTATGACATGGAGCATGGCACACCAAAGACCATTGAGAAGGATAATGACGGTTCTTTCTTGTACCGTTACAACATCACGCCCGAAATGGGAGTTCCCGAAGGTGAGGAGGGAGAACGACAAGTTGGCTTTTCTTGCCGTGAAATCCGTGTGTGGGAGCATCCGACAAAGGCGGTGTTAAAGAAGGCAGTCATCCGTTCAGTTATTGACGAAACGGAGGAATTTGACCTTGTTAATTCGTACAACAAGGATGCAATGGGTATCAAGAAGGATGCCGAAGCGGTAGCCGAATACAAGGAATACTTGCAGTTTACAGAAGATGTGGATGCAATGCTTGTGTCGGATTTGTCAAACATAACAATATAATATCGGAGATTATTATGCCAAGATTCAGTGATTCAAACATCGAAACGGATGCCATAATTGGCAAGGGCATTGACCTTGACGAACTTTTTGACAAAAGAATTGTCATTGAGAAAGTCAAGATTCAACCGACCAAGTTTCCGGGAAAGAACGCATCCGGGATGCGTATGCAAATGCAAGTTGTAGTCAACGCACAGTTCAACAACGCTGAAGATGAAGAAGGCGATTTCTTTTTCAAGGATGAAAACGGATTGTGCATCGGACAAAGGCGTTCCGTGTTCACTGGTTCGGACAACCTTATGAACGAAATGCAGAAAGCGCAACAATCGTTCAAGGAATATCGGACAAACAAGGGGTTGCAGCCAAAGGACTTCATTGTATTTGATACGACAATCACCAAGATTGGCAAGATGTTTCATTTCACATAAAAGTTCCGACTATGAACGAATACTTGAAAGAATTGTTATCGCTCATGGGCAGAAACATTATGACTTTGTTCGGGGCGTTCTTGGCGATGCTTGAACCGACCATTCCGTTCATCCTCATTTGTACGCTTGCCGTATTGTGCGATTGTTACACCGCATGGGCGTTGTCCCGGCGAGTGAAAAAGAAATATCCCGGAAGTAATGATGGAAAGTTCAAGTCCAATTATGCCGGGCGTGTCTTCGTTACCCTTATCAAGGTGTATGCGTTGACGGTGCTTGCGCATCTGATAGACTTGTATATTTTTCCGGATTTGTCGTTGCGATTGCCAAATATCGTTGCCGGGGCGGTGTGCTTTTGGCAAGTGTGGTCAATGCTTGAAAACGAATCGTCTTGTAATGATGCAAGATGGGCAAAGGTTGCGCAACGTGTCATGGTAGACAAGACCGAAAGGCACTTTGACATTGATCTTCACGAATTGAAGCACGACAACGAAACCGAATATTCACATAAAATAGACAAAGACGATGGCGAATGTTGATGTATTGTTGCCTTTCATCCTTCGATGGGAAGGCGGTTATGTCAATGACCCGGCAGATTCCGGAGGTGCGACCAACAAGGGCGTGACCATTGCCACATGGAAACAATGTGGCTACGACAAGGACGGTGACGGAGACATTGACGTGAAGGACTTGAAGTTGATAACCAACGATGATGTGCGCAACCGTGTGTTGAAGCCGCATTTTTGGGATAGATGGAAAGCCGATTCAATCCAATCACAAAAGGTGGCAAACATCCTTGTTGATTGGGTTTGGGCTTCGGGCAAACATGGCATTGTGATTCCGCAAAGACTTCTTGGCGTGAAAGCCGATGGCATTGTTGGAGCAAAAACCATATCGGCGGTAAACTTCGCCGACCCGAACCAATTGTTCAATGCCATATACAATGTCCGTGTCAAGTTCTTGAAGAATGTGGCGGCGCAAAGTGTTGCGACATACGAGAAGAAGAAGGGACGCAAGGCAACCAATGCCGAAAAGATGCGTTACACAAAGCAACGCTTTTTGAATGGTTGGTTGCTCCGATTGTCAGACATAAAGGATTTGTAGCGTATGAAACACATCATTGTGTTCTTGCTTGCGCTGATATTGTCGGCGTGCGCATCATCCAAGAAGGCAAGTTATAATAATAAGGTGGAAACGTCCACCGATTCTTTATCGGTTGCCGACATCGTGGTGAAGCGTTCATTTGTTGAAATTGACACGTCAAAGGTCAGTGATTGGGGGATGACCATCACGGAAATTGAATACTTTCCACCAAGTTGCAACGATGCACTTGTATCAAATCCGGATGCAAATGCAATGCAAGTGCATCAAGTAACAAGCATCCTTCCGGTTCAACTGGAAGCGTGAAAAGGTGGAAACAAACGACATTCGGGGCAAGAATGGAAAAGAAAGGAGAATCCAAGCAAGCCGAATTGTCAGATTCCACCAAGCAAGCGACCAACAATAGAAGGAGCGACAAGACGACCATCAAGGAGCAGACAAAGACAAAGTTCAACGTGAATTGGTGGATTGTGTCGGCGATATTCGCTTCAATCGTCCTTCTTTACTTGAAACGTGTACCGATAATGAATACTATTCGCAAGATTTTGACGGCAATACGCCGGATTGTCTGAAAAATGGTGTACCTTTGTACACGAAACACGACATTGTTGCGATGCCGGGAGTTGCGCCCGGTTCAATGTTTAATTTCGCCCCGGCATTTGTCGGGGCTTTTTTTTTGTTTTAGAGGGCTTATTCGGAGACTAAAGAAAAACGCCCGAAATCCTAAGAAATCGGGCATTTTCATGTACAAATCGTGTACGTTTTTCGTAAATCGTTGATTTACAAGGTTGATTGTGGAGCTGGAGGGAATCGAACCCTCGTCCAAACAGGGAAACAACCCGCTTTCTACATGCTTATTTTGGACTTTATTTTCGTGTGTCGGCAAGACCCAAACCACCAACCGGCACCTTATTCCCTAATCATTTCATCTGCGTACCGGGACCAACGCAGACTATTCCCGATTTATCTGCACCGCTTGACCAAGAAGATTCGGGACATATCCCTTGAGCGATGTCTCGTCCGGTCACCTTGTGACCGGATAAAGCCAGTAATCTACTTGTACTTCGATTAGGCAGCGAGAGCGTAATTGTTTTCGCCAATTAAATTGTCGGCCGAATGGATTATGGAGTACACAGCCGTCACTCCGCATGCTTACAGATCACTTCGGCCCGCTGTCAAATCCAGTCAACCCCAAATGATTCGCGGTTGCAAAAGTAATGCTTTTATCTTATAAAAAATACTTTTTGCGGAGAAAAGTGGGGGCACTAACCGTTTTTTTTAGCTAACTTTGCACCAATTACTGCAAAAATAACCGTTTTTGCTTTGTTGTTTAGCAATAAAATGGTCTTTTTTTTGTTTATTAGATGAATTGATTTTAACGGATTCCAACGTATGAAGTGGATAGAGCGGTATTTTTTATTGTCAATCTTTGCCAGCGTAGCATATTGTCCGGCTATGGCGCAGTCGTCAATGACTGATGATGCTGTGATGGATTATGTTGTGAAAGAGCATGCCAAGGGCACTGAACAGAGCCAGATTGTAACCCGTCTGATGCAGCGTGGCGTAAACATAGACCAAATCAGGCGGGTGAAGAAGAAGTTTGAGCAAGAGAGGGGGGGGCAGTCTCTCGGCGCAAAGAATCTGACAACTTCCACCTCGGTGTCACGGATGAGAATAGACAATGGGAAAAAGAGAACAGGCGAAAGCGGGCGTGAACCGCTGCGCAGGATGCAGGATGGGCGTGAACCGCTCACCAAGAGCAAGCGGACGTATGATGAGAATGATGCAGACTTTATGCTGATGAAGAGAGAACTCAGTTCCTTTGCGCCCGACTCAACCGAATATTACGATGATTTGTATATTCAGGAAATGTTGCAGAAAGACCGAAACAAACGGAAAGTGTTTGGCCGTGACATTTTCAGCAACAAGGACCTCACCTTTGAACCCAATATGAATATAGCAACTCCGCAGAATTATCGGCTTGGTCCGGGTGACGTTGTCTATGTTGACGTTTGGGGGGCGTCGCAGGAAAATTTCGAGAGCACGGTGAATCCAGATGGCAACATCCTTATCGAAGGGTTCGGGCCAATATCGGTGAGCGGAATGACTGTGGCAGAGGCCAACCGCGTGGTCAAGCGTCAGTTGGGCGCAAGGTACAGCAGCTCGCAGATAAGGCTTACCGTGGGGCAGACTAAAACCATCATGGTCAATGTAATGGGAGAGGTGTCCGCTCCTGGCTCTTACACACTGGCTGCCTTTGCGACCGTGTTTCATGCCCTGTATATGGCGGGGGGGACCAACGAGATTGGAACGCTGCGCAACATCAAGGTTTACCGCAACAACAAGCTGATTTCCACGGTAGACATTTATGACTATATCCTCAATGGAAAACTGCGGGGGAATATTCGTCTTGCCGACAACGACGTGATTGTTGTAGGTCCCTATGACTGTCTGGTCAATGTGACAGGCAAGGTGAAACGCCCGATGTATTATGAGATGAAGAAAGGCGAGAGTCTGAAGACCTTGCTTGACTATGCAGGCGGCTTCCGTGGCGATGCGTTCAAAAAGGCAGTCCGCCTGTATCGGAAGTCGGGGGACAGGTATTCTGTCTATAATGTGGAAGAATTTGACATGAGCAGTTTCAAGCTCGATGACGAAGATTCGGTCAATGTCGATTCTGTCTTGTCCAGATATGCCAATATGGCGGAGGTGAGAGGGGCCGTGTTCCGTCCTGGAATGTATCAGATTGATGGTGCCGTGTCCACGGTTGGCGCGCTTGTGAAGGAGGCCGCCGGGATGACCGAGGATGCCGTGAGCGGGCATGCCATAATCCATCGCATGAAGCCTGACCGCACGCTTGAGGTCTTGCGGGTTGATGTAGCTGGCATCCTTGCAGGCCGTGTGCCCGATGTGCCTTTGAAGAGCGAGGACGTGCTGTATGTGCCAAGTAACGTGGAGCAGACGTCCGCCCAGACAATAACAATCCACGGTGAGGTGGTTTACCCTGGCGTTTACCAATATGCGGCCAATGAGACGCTTGAGGACTTTGTGTTGCAGGCTGGAGGCTTGACCGATGCTGCTTCGGTGATGAAGGTTGATGTGGCACGCCGCATAGCTGATCCCAAGGCTTCAACTGCGTCAGACACAATCGCCCGTACGTACAGTTTCGCTCTCAGTGACAGCCTTAGTGTCGTTGGTGGCAGTGGTTTCCTGTTGATGCCATACGACGAGGTGTACATTCGCAAGAGTCCGGGCTACTCAGAGCAGCAGAATGTCAAGGTTGAGGGCGAAGTCATGTTTGGCGGAACCTATACGCTGGGAAAGAAAAACGAGCGTCTGAGCGACGTCATCAAAAAAGCAGGCGGTGTGAGTAAGCTGGCTTATGTGAAGGGCGCGCGCCTTGAACGCAAGGTGACCGAGTTTGAGCGCAAGCGTATGGAAGAGGTGATGAAGATGCAGCGCGAGCAGAATGAGCAGGTGGCGATGGAGCAGGCTCTGAAGAGTGGCCGGTCGATGAGCGACCTCAGGATGTCTGCTTCCAACTACAAATATGAGATTCCCGAGACCTATCCTGTTGGGATAGAACTTGACAAAGCTCTGGCCAATCCCGGCAGTGATGCCGATATAGTGCTGCGCGAGGGAGACCGTATTATCGTTCCCGTGTATAACGGAACAGTGAAGATCAACGGCGAGGTGATGTACCCCAACACCGTGGGCTTCAAGGAGGGCAAGAGCGTGAAATATTACATCAACCAGGCTGGCGGTTACAGCAACAAGGCCAAGAAACGGCAAGCCTATATCATCTATATGAATGGTGACGTGGCCAAGGTTGGCAGCGGTGCCAAGGTGATGCCTGGATGTGAGATTATGGTGCCAGCCCGGACTATCAATAAGATGACAACGGCTGAAACCGTGTCTTTGGCTTCAGGGACAGCATCAATCGCAACCATGATTGCCACCATCGCCAATTTGCTAAAATGATACAGAATATTCTGAAGACATTTTATTGAAGTCGCATTGCGCAAAGTGTCCGTATGATTAACGCGGCAATTCCTGCAAATTTAGCGTAAATAGAGGATTAGCCATAGCCCAAAGACCGTCAGCAGGTCGAAGCAAGGCTTGCCAGCGCCTGACTGTAATGACCGGTTTTGGGTGGAAGGTTGAAGCGCTGCTGCGAGACTCACCGTTCTGTCGTGCCATCTGGTGCATATTGCAGTGCGAAACGCACCGTTCTGTCGCTTAATCCGGCCCATGTTGCAGTGCGAAACGCCCCTGAAGCCATGGCTGCCATTGATTATTCCAAATCGGTCTAATGGCCGATTTGGAATAAAAAAAGAGCGGGAAAGGAGCATCTTCTGTTCCTTTCCCGCTCTTTGTATGGTTTGGGAGGGTTAAGCCTCCAGCGTTCTTTCTTTTAATCTTGTTCGTGGCCTTGACTTTAGGCCAGCATGCTCACTCTGCCATAGTTGTACATTCTGAGCATGTTCTCGCAATAGTTGTAAAGTCTCTTGCTTGTTGCGATTCTTTTCATCATCCTTTTCATAATCTTTTTACCATTTAATAAGTTAGACAATCTTTTGTTTGAATCTCTTGTCGGATGCTGCTTCACATCCCTTTTTTGTTATCCTTTTGTTCTTTTTTCGTTTTTGCAAGTGCAAAGTTAATGCCTTTGGGCATAAGTTGAATCCCGGATGACAGTATATGATTTGAAATATGCGATTTTTTGATACAGGTCAAAGTTCTGGGGTGGAAATTGCCATTTTGGCACGAGTCAGACCTTGATTCTGTCATATTCGTCAAAGGTTCGCTTGTCTGCCAGCCACAGGGTGAACATCATTGAGAGCATGGAGGCAGTGAAAGTAATGACGATAATCATCATCTGATATTTGATGGCGATACCTGGAGCTGCTCCGCCGAGAATCTGCCCTATCATGGTTCCTGGCAGTGACACGATGCCCATCACAGCCATGTTGGCGATGCATGGCGCAAACGATTTCTCTATGGCGCGGCGTATGAAAGGGGTGATGGCTTCAATGTGTGTAGCCCCGTTGCCCAGAAGATAGTAATAGAGCTGCTGCTCGCGGCGCAACCCATCGTAAAAGGTGTTGAGCGCCATGACGTTAACTCCCAGCATGTTCCCCATAAGAATGCCCATGATTGGCACAAAATAGCGAGCGTCGAAAGGCTGGGGCAGGTGCAAGACAAACATCAGGAAATAGAGTCCTACAAGAAAGGCAGATGCTGCAAATCCGGTGCTGAGCGGCACAAACAGCATGGACAGTGGCAGATGAGTGCGCCTGGCCGCTGTCAGAGTGGCGACAACCACCATTACAATTACCCAGAGAATGTTGACGAGTGGGCTGTTCAGCAAGAAAAGGTACTTTAGGTACAGCCCGATGAGGAACAGCTGCACCACCATCCTTGCCGTGGCAATCACGGTGGCACTGATTTGCTTGGTGCCGAAACGGTGGAAAAAATAAATGGGAATGGCTAAAAGCAGCAGTCCTACTGCCATGCTGATGTAACTGATGTCCTGGCTCATTGTCTCTGTGTGTTATTTTCCGATAACAATTCTGGTGTCACATGTCGAGGCGAGCTGCATGTCGTGGCTGACTGCCACAACGGCAGCCCCTTTGCTGGCAAGTCTGCGCAGATAGCTGGCAACGAGCGCGGAGGCACTGCCGTCAAGGGCCGATGTCGGCTCGTCAACCAGCACAAGACGCTTGTCAAGCAGTCCGCACACGGCCAGCATGGCTCGCTGGCGTTCCCCGCCACTCAGTTCGCCCGTTTTCCTGTCATAAAGTTCGCGGGGCAGACCGAGCAGCTGCCACTCTTCAAACAGTCGCTGTTTGGTGAAGGAGATGTTCCTGTTCAGCCGGAGCTGGAAAAGGTAGGCAACCATCTCGCTGACCCATTCTGCCGGAAGTGAAAGATCTTGTGGCAAATAGGCTGTGTCTTTTCTGAACGTCTCGGCCGACGAGGGTGTGAGCAGCTCGCCGTCAATGCTCACAAACCCCTCCTCAAGGCACTGGAATCCCAGTATCGTTCTTAGCAGAGAGGTTTTCCCACATCCCGACTCGCCTGTGATGCAGCAGATGCTGCCATTGGCGACTGTAAGAGAAAGGTTCTCAAACAGAGGCTTTCCATTGGTAGAAAGTCGCGCGTTCCTTATTTCTAACATTGTCTTGCTTTCTGTTGTTTGTGTATTGTGGCGTACCGTATGTTGCAGGCTCCTTGCCGTTTTAAAGCCTCGCAAAGGTAAGCAAAAAATATAGAATGCCATTATTCTTTGCACAGAAAAGGTGGTGGTGGCGTAGCGTATTTTGTGAAAACTTGCACACTGTTGACATAATGTGCGCAATATGGGTGACTGACGTTTTAAAATACATTAAAACACAACTCTGAATCGTTCTTTTTTTGGTACTTTCGCTTAACTTTGCAAAAAGACCACAAGGAAAATCAACAATAAAATAAAGAATATGTTTGAGAATTTAAGTGACAGACTTGAGCGGTCATTTAAGATATTGAAAGGAGAGGGTAAAATCTCCGAGATTAATGTTGCCGAGACATTGAAAGACGTGCGCCGCGCATTGCTTGATGCCGATGTCAATTACAAGGTTGCCAAGACCTTTACGGATACGGTGAAGAAAAAGGCTTTGGGCATGAACGTGCTGACAGCGGTGAAGCCTGGTCAGCTGATGGTGAAAATTGTCCATGACGAGTTGGCCGAACTGATGGGAGGAACTGCTTCCGAGCTGAAACTGGAGAGTCGTCCGGCTGTCATATTGATGTCTGGCTTGCAGGGATCTGGTAAGACCACCTTCAGCGGTAAGCTGGCCAACATGCTCAAGAACAAGCAACACAAGGCTCCCCTTCTTGTGGCATGTGATATATACCGTCCGGCTGCCATTGAGCAGCTGAAAGTCGTAGGCTCATCTGTCGGTGTGCCTGTGTACAGTGAGCCGGGGAACAATGATGTGGTCAGTATCGCGCAGAATGCCGTGCGTGAGGCCAAGCAGCAGAATTGCAACGTGGTGATTGTCGATACGGCCGGCCGTCTGGCCGTGGACGAGGAGATGATGCAGGAGATTGCACGCCTCAAGGAGGCGCTTCGTCCAGATGCAACCCTCTTTGTGGTTGACGCTATGACAGGACAGGATGCTGTCAATACTGCCAAGGAGTTCAATGAAAGGCTTGATTTTGACGGCGTTGTGCTCACCAAGCTTGACGGAGACACCCGTGGCGGCGCAGCCCTTTCAATACGCACTGTGGTCACCAAACCCATAATGTTTGTGGGCACGGGAGAAAAGATGGAAGCCATAGACGTGTTCTATCCCGAGCGCATGGCCGACAGAATACTGGGAATGGGCGACATTGTCAGTCTGGTGGAGCGTGCCCAGGAGCAGTTTGACGAGAAGCAGGCCCGTGAACTGGAGAAGAAAATCCGCAAGAACCAGTTTGACTTCAATGACTTTATGGCCCAGATCCAGCAAATAAAGAAGATGGGCAACCTCAAGGACTTGGCGGCCATGATTCCCGGTGTGGGAAAGGCAATAAAAGACATAGATATAGACGATGATGCCTTCAAGGGCATCGAGGCCATCATTAACAGCATGACGCCCAAGGAGCGCAGTCATCCCGAGATACTGAACCAAAGCCGGCGGAACAGGATCTCCAAAGGCTCGGGGACCAACATCCAGGAGGTTAACCGTCTGCTCAAGCAGTTTGACCAAACGCGAAAGATGATGAGGATGGTGACTGGAGCCAACAGCAGCAAGATGATGCAGATGGCCAATGCCATGCGTGGAAGAATGAAATAGTGCGTTAATTACCAAAACAGAAAGCGATGCAGCTGATAGACGGAAAGGCGACAGCCGCCCAGATAAAGGAAGAGATTGCCAAAGAGGTCAAGGCCATGGTTGCTGGCGGTGGCAAGCGGCCACATCTGGCCGCAGTGCTGGTGGGGCACGATGGCGGGTCGGAGACCTATGTGAAAAACAAAGTGCTGGCTTGCGAGGCTTGCGGGTTCAAGTCTACGCTTGTCCGTTACGAGGACGATGTGACCGAGGAGGAACTGCTGGACTGTGTTCACAAGCTCAACGCTGACGCAGATGTAGACGGCTTTATTGTGCAACTTCCCCTGCCAAGGCATATTGATGAACAGAAGATCATTGAGGCCATTGACTACCGCAAGGATGTTGATGGGTTTCACCCTGAAAATGTGGGGCGCATGGCCATAGGGCTGCCTTGTTTCATCTCGGCAACCCCGCTCGGCATCCTCACGCTGCTGCGGCGCTACCACATTGAGACCAGTGGCAAGAAGTGTGTTGTCCTTGGCCGTTCTAACATCGTGGGCAAGCCGATGGCGATGCTGATGATGCAGAAGCAGTATGGTGATGCCACAGTGACCGTATGCCACAGCAGGTCGGCCAGTCTGAAGGCAGAATGTCTGTCGGCCGACATTATTATAGCTGCCGTAGGGCGGCCCGACTTTGTAACGGCCGATATGGTGAAACCAGGGGCTGTCGTAATAGATGTGGGCACTACGCGGGTGCCTGATGCCACGCGCAAGAGTGGCTACCGGCTGAACGGTGACGTCAAGTTCGACGAGGTGGCTCCCAAGTGCTCCTTTATCACGCCTGTTCCGGGTGGCGTAGGTCCGATGACCATTTGCTCGTTGATGAAAAACACGCTCTCTGCCGCCAAGCGGGAACTCTATTAAAGTAGTTCTTTTCAAAACCGTTTTGTTGATGAACAGTCGGCAGTATTATGAACGCGGCAACGAGTTGCGCAAGCGGGGGCGGTGGGCTGAAGCCATCAATTGCTACATTGCGGCCATTGAGCTTGACCCCGACAGTCCAGCCGTGGAAGCCAAGCGTATGTTGGATGATATCTTGGAATATTATAACAGGGATATATACAATCCATGAAACTAAAATCAGCATAAAATGAGTACAATTAGAGGAGCCATCGTTGTTGACACCGCCCGGTGCAAGGGATGTGCCTTGTGCGTTGAGGCTTGTCCCAAGGGGGTGATTGCGCTGGCTAAGAAAGTGAATGTGCATGGTTATCCTTATGTCGAGGCTGTGCACCCGGAGGATTGTATCGGTTGCGCCTCATGCGGAATTGTTTGTCCAGATGGGTGCATTACCGTGTACAAATCAAAAAAATGAACTAACATTTGAAGAAAATGGCAGAACAAGAAGTGACACTGATGAAAGGCAACGAGGCTATCGCCCGTGCTGCCATCAGGTGTGGCGTTGACGGATTCTTCGGATACCCAATCACACCGCAGAGTGAAATTATTGAGACGTTGGCACTTGACAAGCCTTGGGAGACCACCGGAATGGTGGTGCTTCAGGCAGAGAGTGAGGTTGCCGCAATCAATATGGTGTATGGCGCGGCCGGAGCAGGCAAGCGCGCGTTCACATCTTCGTCAAGTCCCGGGGTTGCCTTGATGCAGGAGGGCATCACCTACATGGCAGGCGCTGAGATTCCGGGCGTGGTGGTCAATGTGCAGCGCGGAGGCCCTGGGCTGGGTACCATCCAGCCGTCGCAGAGCGACTATTTCCAAGCCACCCGTGGAGGTGGCAACGGCGACTACAATGTGATTGTGCTTGCGCCCAACTCTGTTCAGGAAATGGCAGACTTTGTTGACCTCGCTTTTAGTCTTGCATTCAAATATCGCAATCCGGCCATGATTCTCAGTGATGGCGTTATAGGGCAGATGATGGAGCGCGTGGTGTTGCCGCAGGCCAAGCCCCGTCGCACCGAGGAGCAAATCAAAAGGGAATGCCCGTGGGCTACAGTCGGAAGAGCCAAGGACCGCAAGCCCAATATCCTCACCTCACTCGAACTGAAGCCTGAGGCCATGGAGGCCCATAACATTCACTTGCAGGAAAAATATGCAACCATCAAGGCCCGCGAGGTGCGCTATGAAACCCAGCAGTGTGATGATGCTGACTATGTCATTGTCGCTTTTGGCAGCGCCGCGCGCATTGCCCAGAAAGCAATAGAGCTGGCACGGGCGCATGGCATAAGGGTTGGGCTCTTCCGCCCAATAACACTTTGGCCTTTCCCAAGCGGGCAGATTGCCGCAATGGCGACAGGCAAGAAAGGCGTGCTTGTTGCAGAGATAAATGCCGGGCAGATGGTCGAAGACGTGCGCCTGGCGGTTAATGGCATGGTGCCGGTTGAGCACTTTGGACGTCTGGGAGGAATTGTGCCCGAACCAGACGAGATAGTTGAGGCACTCAAATCTAAACTGATGTAAGATTATGGCAGCAAACGAAGACATCATTGTTCCTGAGAATGTCGTGTACAAGAAGCCGTCGCTGATGAACGATGTGCCGATGCACTATTGCCCGGGGTGTAGCCATGGGGTGGTTCACAAGCTCGTGGCCGAAGTGATAGAGGAGATGGGAATGGAGGACAAAACCGTTGGCGTGTGCCCTGTAGGCTGCGCGGTGTTTGCCTACCGCTATCTGGACATTGACTGGCAGGAGGCCGCCCATGGCCGTGCCCCTGCGGTTGCAACTGGCATCAAGCGCCTTTGGCCAGACCGTCTGGTGTTCACCTACCAGGGCGATGGTGACCTGGCTTGCATCGGCGCCTGTGAGACCATCCATGCACTTAACCGCGGTGAAAACATAGTTATCATCTTCATTAACAACGCCATCTATGGAATGACGGGAGGTCAGATGGCTCCAACCACGCTGATGGGACAGAAAACAAGTACTTGCCCCTACGGCCGTGTGGCCGAGCTCCATGGCTATCCGCTCAAAATCACTGAGCTGGCCGCACAGCTTGAGGGAACATGCTATGTGACCCGGCAGAGCGTGGAGTCGGTTGGCTCCATCCGCAGTGCGAAGCGTGCCATCCGCAAGGCGTTTGAGGCTTCGCTTGCCGGCAAGGGCAGTTCGCTTGTCGAGGTGGTGTCAACCTGTAACAGCGGGTGGAAGATGTCGCCGCTCAAGGCCAATGAGTGGATGAAAGAGAATATGTTCAAGTTCTATCCTAAGGGCGACCTCAAGGATACTGTCAAATGAAAACTGACATCATGAAAAAAGAGATTATCATATCTGGCTTTGGCGGACAGGGCGTCCTTTCCATGGGAAAGATTCTGGCCTATTCCGCCCTGATGGAAAACAAAGAGGTGACCTGGATGCCCGCATACGGACCAGAGCAGCGCGGCGGCACGGCCAATGTCACTGTGATTGTGAGTGACGAGAAAATTTCATCCCCCATCCTTAGCTCTTACGATGTGGCTGTTGTGCTCAACCAGCCTTCGCTCGAAAAGTTTGAGCCTAAGGTGAAACCGGGAGGCATCTTGATTTATGACGGCTACGGCATTATCAGTCCGCCAAAGCGAAAGGACATTACGGTCTATCGCATTGATGCCATGGACAAGGCCGCAGAGATGAAGAACGCCAAGATTTTCAACATGATTGTTCTTGGCGGCCTGCTCCAGGTTTGCCCGGTGGTGAGCACAGACGGTGTGGAAAAGGGACTCTACAAAACCCTCCCCGAGCGTCACCACGCCCTCATACCATTGAATATGCAGGCCTTTGAGGAGGGCGGGAAGATTGTAAAAAAGTAAACAAGCCCTGCTTGCATTCCTTTAAAGGATGTGAACAGTCTGACGGCTGATGTCTGTGTATGGACAGTGCCGGTGACTGTTCACATCCTTTTTCTTATCCTTGCGTAGATGGCACCTATGCACAGGGCCATGAGGACGACTGCGATTATCTGATACCCTGTCAGCCTTATTCCGCTGACAGTGGAGTGGGGAAGAGTGGCTGCCCACCCAAGCACACCCTGTTGGACAGCGACAATCCCCTCTATCCCATTGACAAGCAGAGACTGAGCCTGTTGCCAAAACGGTTGATGAAATATGCTTGACATTGCAAACAAAAGAAACAGAAGGCCGCACATATAAAGAAGCAAGGTGGCCAGAGGTATCATCAGTATATTGGTGATGAGAAACCAGGGTGCAAATGTGCCAAAATAATAGATGGTCAGTGGCAGGGTGCCAAGTTGGGCCGCTATGCACACGCCAATGGCGCGTGCGCCAGCAGACAGCCACCGCCTGTTGCTCGCAATGCGGCGCTTGAAGCTATTTCTCATGAAAATTGAAATGGAGGCCACTGCCACATACGACAGCTGGAAACCTATGTCATACAGCATATAAGGGCTGGCCAGCAGCATGATGATGGCTGCGACAGACAGTGAATTAAGTGAGAACACTTCATTTTCAGACGACCGGCCTACGGAGCTGATGGTGACCATCAATGCAGCCCTCGTTACTGATGGCGTCATCCCGACCAGCATCACGTAGAGCCAGAGCGCTATCTGTTTGACACACTCTCCTGCTATTCCTGACCACCTGCCGCCAAGAATGAGTGACAGAAAGGCATAAATCACCCCCAGGTGCAAACCCGAGAGTGCCAGCAGGTGGGCCACTCCTACATCGGCATAGGCACGTTGCTGCCGTTTGTCTAGCTTGGAACGGTCGCCAAGTGCCATGGCAACAGTGACAGCAAGCGCGTCTTGGTCAATGCCGGTACTTTGCAGCTTGTCCACGAGGCGCTGTCTGCGCATCCTCATTTTTATCAAGGCCCGTTTGAAGTAAGAGAGGCTCTCTATGTTCACATCCTTGAATCCCCAGCTGTTCTTGCCAACCCACGCAGTCAACACTATCCCTTGACTGCGCAGCCATCTTGCATAGTCCATTCCGCTGTTTTTCCTGTTGACCGGGCGTTTGAACTTGGTATACAGCCAGATGCCGTCGCCGGCTCTAAGTTTTTCAGCTTGTCCATCGGTGTCACGCTCCATCCAAACTCTTACCTGTCTGTTTCCCAGGTTTTCCGCTTGCACCAGTTCCAAGTCCACCGTGACGTTGCTCCCCCTTACCTCTGCCCCTTTTGTCACCACCGCATCAAACTGCATCTTTTGGCTTGGAAGCGCTTGGCTGAGCGACGCGTCCTTTCTCTGCTCGACAGCCTGTCGCAAGGCTCCTATTGCCATCCACATGGCCAGAATGACAACCGACTGCACGGTAGCATTTCCTTTCTTTCTCCACAGAAGCGCTATGGCTGCACAGAAGACCCCGCCCCATACCGCCGCTAACCATCCCTCATGCCACGGGCCTGTCTTGCCTCCCAGCAGAACGCCAAGAACAAAAGCCAAGGCTGTGGCAACAAGCGGGTATTGGTTCATAACGAAGGAGTAAAAACTACATGAGTTGCAAATATAGTCAATAATTTTGAATGGCTCTTTAAAAATGGCTTTTTCTTTCCCCGTATTCAAAATAAAATACTACTTTTGCGCTTGTAAACTTAAACATATATTGTAGATATGATTAACATTAAATTTCCAGACGGTTCTGTTCGCTCGTATGAGCAGGGCGTAACTGGACTTCAGATTGCAGAAAGCATCTCTCCTGCCTTGGCGCGTGATGTTTTGGCATGTGGTGTGAATGGTGAGACTGTGGAACTGAACCGCCCGATTACGGAGGATGCGACAATCGCACTCTACAAGTGGGACGACGAGGAGGGCAAGCATGCGTTTTGGCACACTTCAGCCCACTTGCTGGCTGAGGCTCTGCAGGAACTCTACCCTGGTATCCAGTTTGGCTTCGGTCCCGCCATTGAAAATGGCTTCTTCTATGATGTTCTGCTACCTGATGGCGAGAGCATTAAAGAGAGTGACTTTGCCAAAATTGAGGCAAAGATGAAAGAACTTGCCAGCAAGAAAGAGCCTGTTGTGCGCCATGAGGTGACAAAGGCGGAAGCGCTCAAAGAGTTTGCCGCTGCAGGACAGGTGTATAAGTGTGAGCATATTGAACAAGACTTGGAGGATGGCACCATCACAACTTACACCCAGGGGGCCTTTACCGACCTTTGCAAGGGTCCGCACTTGTTGAACACGGGAGCCATTAAGGCCGTGAAGCTTACCAGTGTTGCAGGGGCCTTCTGGCGTGGTGACGCCTCGCGTGAGCAGATGCAGCGCCTCTATGGCATATCGTTCCCTAAGAAAAAGATGCTTGATGAGTATCTTGTGATGTTGGAGGAGGCCAAAAAACGTGACCACCGCAAGATAGGCAAGGAGATGGAACTCTTTATGTTCTCCGAGAAGGTGGGCAAGGGCCTTCCTATCTGGCTGCCTAAGGGAACAGAGCTGCGCCTGCGTCTGCAAGACCATCTGCGCAAGGTGCAGAAACGCTTTGGCTACCAGGAGGTGATAACGCCGCACATAGGCTCCAAGAGCCTTTATGTCACCAGCGGACACTATGCACACTATGGAAAAGACTCATTCCAGCCTATCCACACACCAGAGGAGGATGAAGAGTACATGCTTAAGCCCATGAACTGTCCCCATCACTGTGAGATTTTTGCATGGAAGCCGCGCTCTTACCGTGAACTGCCCCTGCGCATCGCCGAGTTTGGAACGGTTTACAGATACGAGCAGAGCGGAGAGCTTCATGGCCTCACCCGCGTGCGCTCGTTTACTCAGGATGACGCCCACATTTTCTGCCGTCCAGAGCAGGTCAAGCAGGAATTTCTCAACGTGATGGATATTATCCAAATAGTGCTGACTGCCTTTGGCTTTAACTACGAGGCGCAAATCTCCCTGCGCGACCCTAAAGACCATGAGAAGTATGTGGGGAGCGATGAGGACTGGGCACGCTCTGAGGCAGCTATTGTTGAGGCATGCAAGGAGAAGGGGCTGCATGCCAAGGTTGAATATGGCGAGGCTGCATTTTATGGTCCGAAACTTGACTTTATGATCAAGGATGCCATCGGACGCCGTTGGCAGCTGGGCACTATCCAGGTAGACTATAACCTGCCCAAGCGCTTTCAGCTGGAATATACGGATGAGGACAACTCAAAGAAGACTCCTGTTATGATTCACCGTGCGCCGTTTGGCTCTTTGGAGCGATTCTGTGCTGTGCTTATCGAGCATACGGCAGGACATTTCCCCCTGTGGCTCACGCCCGACCAGGTTGCTATTCTGCCCATTTCCGAGAAATATAATGACTATGCCAAAAAGGTGGCCAAGTATTTTGATAGCGTGGGTGTTCGCGCGACAATAGACGAGCGTAATGAGAAAGTCGGCCGTAAGGTGCGTGACAATGAGCTAAAGCGCATTCCTTATATGCTGATTGTAGGCGAGAAGGAACAGGCCGATGGCACTGTCGCTGTACGCCCGCAGGGCGGCGGTGAGCAGTGCGTGATGTCAATGGAGGAATTTGCCAAGAAAGTGAATGGTGAAGTGGCTGAAATGACGCGCAATTTCTAACCGATACAAGTCGCTTAACAGAGGCTGGCAGTCTTCGTACGAAGTGGTACATGGACTGCCAGCTTTTCTTTTAAGCTGTCCGAAACAAGCAGCAACCTGGGACGAAATCTAATGGCCGGTTTGGGCTTAAAAAACATTTTTTTGTATGGCATTTGCTGGAAAAATTGTAATTTTGCAACGTTTAAAAACAAGATAAGGACATGTTCGGAAAAAAACGCAGATGGCATTGTCTCCCTGGACAAGAGCCTACCGAATTGGACAAACAGGTAATGTATTGGGAGAACAAGGGAAAACTTGTGCCTACACGCGACTTGATAAAGACCCCAGAACAGATTGAGGGAATCAAAAAGAGCGGAGCAATCAATACGGGCGTGCTTGATGAGGTAGAGAGGCTTGTCAGACCGGGGATGAACACACTGGAAATCGATAAGATTTGCTACGATTACTGTGTGGGGCATGGAGCTATACCTGCTTGTCTTGGCTATGAAGGATTTCCGAAAAGTGTTTGCACCAGTATCAATGAAGTAGTGTGCCACGGTATCCCCAAGGTAGAGGATGTGCTTCAGGAGGGTGATATCGTAAATGTGGACTTTACGACTATCTATAACGGCTATTATGCAGACGCTTCCAGAATGTTTGTCATCGGAGGTAAAACCACGCCGGAGAAGGATCAGCTGGTGCGTGTGGCCAAAGAGTGCCTTGAGGTAGGTGCAGAGGCAGCGAAGCCCTATTGCTTTGTCGGCGACATCGGTCATGCCATTCAAAAGCACGCGGAGAAATATCATTATGGCGTGGTTCGTGACCTGTGTGGGCATGGCGTTGGACTGGCGTTTCATGAGGAGCCCGAGGTGCTTCATTATGGTCATCGGGGCACAGGCATGCTTCTTGTCCCGGGAATGGTGTTTACTATCGAACCCATGATAAATATGGGAACATGGAAGGTGTTTATAGATGCGGATGACGAGTATGGATGGGAGGTGATCACAGGTGATGAGAAGCCCAGCGCCCAGTGGGAGCACACTTTCCTAATGACAGAGCATGGTGTGGAAATCTTAACAAGATAGTTTTGATGGACGAAAGGCATATATATATATTAGGTATAGAGAGCAGCTGTGATGACACTTCGGCTGCGGTGCTTCGCGACGGCGTTTTGCTGAGCAATGTGACAGCCAGCCAAGCTGTGCACGAGGCTTATGGTGGGGTTGTGCCAGAGCTCGCCTCGCGGGCCCATCAGCAGAATATCGTTCCTGTGGTAGACCAGGCTATCAAGCGCGCAGGTATTGCCAAAGAACAACTTTCTGCTGTTGCGTTCACCCGTGGGCCTGGCTTGATGGGGTCTCTGCTTGTTGGTGTCAGTTTTGCCAAGGGGTTTGCACGGTCGCTAAATATCCCCTTGGTGGATGTCAATCACTTGCAAGGCCATGTGATGGCGCATTTTATCAAGGAAAGCGTGGAAGACAACTCGGCCCCACCTCTGCCTTTTCTGTGCTTGCTTGTAAGCGGCGGCAATTCGCAAATTGTAAAGGTCAATGCCTTTGACGATATGGAGGTGCTGGGACAAACTATTGATGACGCGGCGGGCGAGGCCATTGACAAATGCTCGAAGGTGATGGGTCTCGGATACCCGGGCGGACCAATTATAGACAGGCTGGCAAGGAAGGGAAATCCGCATGCCTACCATTTTGCCGAGCCGCAGATACCCGGACTGAATTACAGTTTTAGCGGATTAAAGACATCTTTCCTGTACTCGCTTCGCGAATGGGTGGCTGAGGATTCAGATTTCGTGGCGCATCATCAAGAGGACATAGCGGCAAGCCTGGAGTTTACCATTGTGGATATACTGATGAAGAAACTGCGGAAAGCGGTAAAACAGACAGGCATCTGTCATGTGGCTGTCGCTGGAGGCGTGAGCGCGAACAATGGCCTTCGCAATGCTTTTCACGAGCATGCTGAAAAATATGGCTGGAAAATTTACATTCCGCGGTTCAGTTATACTACTGACAATGCTGCAATGATAGGCATCACTGGCTATTACAAATTTTTGAAAGGTGAGTTTTGCAATATGGATGCACCTGCATTCTCAAAGGTGACATTCGCCTGATAACATTATAATAATAGAACAAGACAGTATGGATTTTGAAAGTAAAATTATCAGTAGGGAGATAAGCCAGCTTCTCTGGGAGCAGGAAAAGACCGTAGGCACCGCGGAAAGCTGTACGGGTGGCCGTATAGCCGAGGCGATTATTGCTGTTCCTGGCTCATCCAAATATTTTAAGGGAGGGGTTGTGTCTTATGTTGACGAAATCAAACAACGTTTGCTGGGAGTGTCTCCAGAACTCCTTGCAGAAAAAACAGCCGTATGTGAGGAGGTTGCCATTGAAATGGTAATGGGGGCGTGTAAGATACTCAATACGGATTTTGCCATTTCAGCCACGGGCTTTGCCGGACCTACAGGAGGGACTAAGGATATTCCCGTTGGGACAATCTGGCTGGCCTGCGGGTCGGCCAAGCGTTTCAAGACGTTGAAGATAGAGGAGGACTTTGGCCGTGACATCAATCTGGCCATTGCTACCAACAAGGCTCTCCAACTCTTTCTCGACTTCTTGAACGAGGAGGCTGCGGATGCGACTGTGGTAAAAGTTGCAGAATGATTGCCGCATGAGGCTTCAGGCATGATAGAAAAAGGCAAAAACAACCCTTAAATTATTGATTTTTAGGGGAAATATTTTGATTTTTCCGAAATAATCCCTACCTTTGCACACTGTTTGGAATAAGTTATAAATAAGAAACTCGAAATTTAGATAGAAATGTCGAAGATTTGTCAGATTACAGGAAAGAAGGCACAGGTGGGAAATAATGTGTCTCACTCGAAGCACCGCACAAAGCGCACCTTTGATGTAAACCTGTTCAGCAAAAAGTTCTACTACGTAGAGGAGGAGTGCTGGATTAGCTTGAAGATTAGCGCTGCTGGTCTGCGTATGATTAATAAAGTGGGTCTTGATGCTGCACTCAAGCGTGCTGTGTCTAAGGGCTATTGCGATTGGAAAGACATTAAAGTAATAGGAGACTGACCACCATGGCAAAGAAAGCAAAAGGCAACAGAGTGCAGGTAATATTGGAATGCACTGAGATTAAGAACAGCGGTAAGCCCGGAACAAGTCGTTATGTAACGACCAAGAACCGTAAGAATACTCCTGAAAGAATGGAACTTATGAAGTATAATCCTATCTTGAAAAAGATGACACTTCACAAGGAAATCAAATAATCAAACATTAAGCACACTTAATAGACTATGGCAAAGAAAACCGTTGCAACCCTCCATGAAGGTTCAAAGGATGGTCGCGCATATTCAAAGGTTATCAAGATGGTGAAGAGCCCTAAGACAGGTGCTTACGTCTTTGATGAGCGAATGATTCCCAATGAGGAGGTTAAGAGTTTCTTTAAGAACTAATTGTCTCCCTTTACAGAACATATAGAAAGAAGAGGGGTGTGTCAAAAGTTCGAAACACCCTCAATATAAGTCAAAACTCGCAACTTTAGTGAAATACACTTAAGTTGCGAGTTTTCTTTGTATATGTGATTGTCAAATACTCGATGATGGCCGCAAAAGCGTTCTAATTTCATTCTTCGCTTGTATTATAGACAAGATCAATCTCGTCATAGCTAATGTCTGGCGGACAAAGAGCTTTGACTGCGGCCTTTCCGTTTTTGCCTCCCATCTGGATGGCACGTTGGATGGTCTTTATCTTTTGTTCATCAATCAAATCCTCTATATGGATGTCTCCTGACTGTATGAATTTGGACAGGTGTCTGAATATCGTGCCTATTGTCAGTCCCCTGTTGATGGCTATTTCATCGGCTTTCATCCCATCGGTGAACATCTTGTAGCTGGTTTCCCATGTCTTCTCTTTCTTTTTCTTTTCCTTAGACCTGACTTCCTTGTGCTTCTTGCTTGACAGGCTATTTCCCATCGTGTCAAGTAGTGCAAGGTGTTTTTCTTTCAGATAGGTGATGGCAGAGTACCCTTTCTTGCTAATGGCTGAAAGCAGCAATATTTTTGAGTTGTAGAGCTGGTTGCATTCCTCACAGGTTTCGGTGAGTCTGCGCATTGCCTCCTTGTTGTTTGATTTTACAGTTTTGCTTAGCTGCAAAGGCTTTTCCATAATCGCTTTCAGTGTGTTGTGAAAATATTCCGCACTTCTACTAACCCTTTCAAGAAAATCGGTTGAGTGGGCTTCTTCCGCACTCTTTCCTTTTATCTGTGCAATCCATTTGGCAGCGATGTCAATGACTCTGGTTTTCATGTTGCCAAGGGTGACTTTGTGCAACTGTGTCAGTGAAGGAAAACTGTTGGAGAAGAACTCCAGCATACACCGTTCCAGGTACTCCTCTTTGTAATACAGTTGGGTGAAGTCAAATAACTCGGCGAGCAGTTGTCTGTTGTACTCTTCTTTTAGGCTGGGCAGCAGTTGGATGCTGTGCCTTGCCTGTTCCTCCTGTGTGCTGATAAAGCTGTCCACTTTCTTGTCGTTAATGACGGAGCTGTTGTCAAGTGGAGAGGCCAGTACCATACCGTCAAGTGTCTTGCAGCGGCTGAGTGCAACGTAGACTTGGCCAGGGGCAAATGATTTTCCAGCGTCAATAATAGCGTGCTCGAAAGTGAGGCCTTGACTTTTATGGATGGTAATGGCCCACGCCAGGCGGAGAGGGTATTGCTTGAATGTCCCTTGGATGACAGTTTCTATCTCTTTGGTTTCAGGATTGAGTCTGTACTTTGCATTTTCCCATTCTTGTGGTTCAACGACAATGTCATCGCTGTCACCGGTACAGCGTACGTGGACATTCCCCTTGCTAACGAATGTTACGCGGCCGATGCGGCCGTTATAGTAGCGGTGGCTTGCTGATGGGTCGTTTTTGACAAACATCACCTGTGCACCTTTTTTTAGGACAAGTGCCGGACTTGTTGGGTAGGCGTATTCAGGAAAAGTCCCGGTAATCTGTGCATTAAATGTAAATTGGGGGGTAGTCAGCTTGCCCAGCTCCTTTTCATTGTTGCTGTTTGCTAAGTAGTTATGTGTGGTCAAACGGATATAGCCGTCTTCGGGGGTTGGTGAGAAGTTCGCATCATACCGTTGGTTGAGCGTTTCCAGGTCTGAGGCGGTTGGGCATCCATCCTTGATACGGTTTAGGATGCTGACAAATGTTTTGTCCTCCTGCCGGTAAACTTTTTCAAGCTGAATGGTTACATAGTCAGTTTGCGCCAAAGCCTTGCTTCCAAAGAAATAGTTTGTGGTGTAATATGGGTGCAGAATCTTGGCGTCTTCTGGAGTGACGACAGGGGTGAGCTGCCGCAGGTCGCCAATCATCAAAAGCTGTACCCCTCCAAAGGGCTTGTATCTGTTTTTGAACTGTCGAAGCACTGCGTCGATGGCGTCAAGCAAGTCACTTCTAACCATCGAAATCTCGTCAATGACAAGCAGGTCGAGTGAGGCTATGATTTTTCTCTTCTCCTTGCTGAAGTCAAATCGGCTTTTCATGTTGGTGCCAGGGACGTATGGCGACAGGGGGAGCTGAAAGAACGAGTGGATGGTGACACCATTGGCGTTAATGGCAGCAACACCGGTGGGGGCGACTACAATCATCCTCTTAGTGCTTCTTTCTCTCACAGCCCTTAGAAATGTGGTTTTCCCTGTTCCCGCTTTTCCGGTCAGAAAGATGCTTTTCCCCGTGTATTCAACAAAGTCCCATGCGTTGCGCAGTGCGGTGTCCGTCTCTTCCATATATCCATATAGCCATTTAAAATGTATGCAAACTTCGTCAAAATACTTGAAATATACAAGCGATTCCCTCAAAATATTGTCAATTAATGTTGAAATTTAGAGTTTTACAGCGGCAACAGGCAAGTGTATTAAATGTTTAGTCCTAATCTTTGGATTTCAGTGTAGGCAGGTATTTGTCCAAACCAGATTGCAGAGTCTGTGCATGGAAGTGTTGTGGGTTGTACAGGAACGCCAGGGAAAACGAGCTGCCGAAAGGCCAATAGATGCAGGATAGGAAGATAAGTAGACTTCATGCGTGACAGGCAGTGGGCGGCAGACGAATGACCGATGGGCGGTGGAGATGCATTGCTCCATTTGTACACATTTATTTGCAGGCATTATTCATTTGCATTGCGCAGATAGTAAAAAAATACAGGCTATGTCTTCTTTTGACATATCTTTTCCGTACTTTTGCAACTAAGTAAGAACTCCTATATAAGGTGCGAATGAAGCAGAAAGAAATAGGGATTAACAGTCCATAAATTACAAAAATATGAGAGGAATCCGCATGATTTATTGCGAAAAATTTGATGCTTGCGGCCTTGGCCGTCTGTAAATTCCGCACCGTTGTCATCAGGCCCGGCCTGTGGGGCCGGGGAATTGCCGTCCGGTCCGTCCTGCGCTTCCTTGAGCTTTTGGGATTCTCCCTTCTTTTGGTGTTCACGCTGCAAGAGGGAGGCTGTCATCTTGTTAATCTCGTCCATGCTTATGCGCTTCCGAATCGTGACAAACAAACTGGGGGAGAACAACGGCTTGTCGGTAAACTCTGGCAGCCCGCAAAGGTATTGCATGTACGGGTTCTCCTGTATCATCTCTATCGTTTCCTCGTCGGAAAGATTGAGTTTGTGCTTTATAATCATCGCACCGATTACCATGCGGGCAGGCTTGTTGCCTGCACCCTTGTATTTGTTTCCAAGACGGGAATTGTAAGTCTTCTCAATCTCCCCCCCACGGAAGATTGTCACCAAGAAGCACCCAACGGTTGGTCTTGTTCAAATCCTCGAAAGAAGACCTGAACAAGTCCAATGTCAGGGGTTTATATTGTGAGCTGTACTTCATTGTGATTTCCTTTAACGTTATAAAGGTACTAAATTTTAGTGAAAACACCAAACAAAATATGTTGTAAAACTCTAAATATCAAACACTTACTAATTATTCAGTGAACACTAATTAACGTAATATAACTAATAAAATTTGGCTAAGTGGCTGATTATCAGTAACTTTATAGTTCTCTAAGCTCAAAGTTACTCAAGTTTCGGATTTAGAATGAGCTGGTAAAAAAGTACATAAAAAAGGCTTTGAGTATTTCCGTATGTCACGGAAAATGAGTA
>ERZ808286.418-NODE-418-length-28300-cov-4.992884_pt1 | contig 28300 bp, 37 predicted proteins | sample MGYA00521276_ERZ808286 | MGnify/ENA primary metagenome ERZ808286 (study PRJEB31516, sample SAMN03275607) | gut metagenome | biome: mammalia-associated habitat; material: feces | host: Papio cynocephalus | place: Kenya | collected 2012-08-01 ... | reverse complement strand
TCGCGAAGGCGGTCGCACCGTCGGCGCCGGCGTCGTCTCCAAAATCATTGAGTAACAGAGGAAATTGATCATGGAAGGTCAAAATATTAGAATTCGTCTGAAAGCTTTCGACCATCGGTTGTTAGATCAGTCGACTCGCGAGATTGTAAACACGGCAAAACGCACGGGAGCGCAAATTTGTGGTCCTATCCCCTTGCCAACTCGTATAGAAAAGTTTACAGTAAACCGTTCGCCGCACGTTGATAAGAAGTCGCGCGAACAGTTTGAAATCCGCACTCACAAACGGGTGCTTGACATCATCGATCCGACTCCGCAGACGGTTGATGCTTTGATGAAGCTCGATTTGGCTGCCGGTGTTGACGTCGAAATTAAACTTTAAAGGATAAAAGAGCCATGCGTAGTGGTCTTATCGCTGAAAAAATGGGCATGACTCGCCTCTTTACGGAAGACGGGACTCACGTTCCCGTCACCGTTTTGAAGGTTGAGGGATGCGAAGTCGTCTCTGTCCGCACAAAGGACAAAGACGGTTATGTCGCGCTGCAGTTGGGTTTTGGTAAAACAAAGGCAAACCGTGTTTCCAAATCGGTTCGTGGCCACTTTGCCAAAGCCAACGTCGAATTGAAGCGCAAACTGGTTGAATTCCGGGTTAGTGAGGATTGCGTCCTTAACCCCGGCGATGAATTGTCCGCCAATCATTTCATTGCGGGTCAGTTCGTCGATGTCGTCGGCACTTCCGTCGGTAAGGGATTTGCCGGTGCTATGAAACGTCACAACTTTGCCGGTCTTGAAGCTACACACGGTGTTTCCATTTCTCACCGTTCGTTGGGTTCCACGGGTAACCGTCAGGATCCGGGTCGTGTCTTCAAGGGAAAGAAAATGGCTGGACATCTGGGCGCCGAACGCGTCACCGTCCAGAACCTGAAAGTCGTCGCGACGGACGCCGATCGTGGTTTGATCATGGTCAAAGGCGCCGTTCCGGGATTTGAAGGGGCTTATGTTTTGATTAAAGACGCTGTGAAGAAAGCTCTTCCCGAAAACGTTCCCATGCCTGCCGGTCTGAAAGCCAAGGCTGCCGTTGCGGAAGAAAAGGTCGCAGCTTCTGATGAAGTGAAGGAATAAGGGCGATGAAATGTGATATCGTCAATCTGGATAACCAGAATGTTGGTTCGATGGAACTGGCCGACAGCGTTTTCGCCGTCGAAGTCCGCGCCGACATCTTGAGCCGGGTCGTCAACTGGCAGCTGGCGAATCGTCGCGCGGGAACGCACAAGACGAAAACGATCGCCGAAGTCAGCGGCACGACGAAAAAACCGTACAAGCAAAAAGGTACGGGCAACGCCCGTCAGGGGTCGTTGCGCGCGACGCAGTTCCGCGGCGGCGGCATCAGCTTCGGTCCGGTCGTCCGTTCCCATGAACAGGATCTGCCGAAGAAAATCCGTCGTTTGGGCATGCGTTGCGCTTTGTCCGCGAAAGCCAAAGACGGCAAGCTGGTCGTCGTCGACGCCCTGAAAATGCAGGAAGCGAAAACGAAAGACCTGTTGTCCAAAATGGAAAAAATGGGATTGTCTTCCGCTTTGTTCATCGGCGGCGCCGAATTGGACGACAATTTTTCCATGTCCGCGCGCAACATCGTCGGTATCGACGTCCTGCCGCAGCAGGGTGCCAACGTTTATGACATTCTGCGCCGCGACACGTTGGTTCTGACCAAAGAAGCCGCAGAAAACTTGGAGGCTCGACTGAAATGAGTAAACCGGAAATCAAAGTGACGGAAAAAATGTACGACACGCTGTTGCACCCCGTCATCACGGAAAAAGCCATGAAGTCTTCCGAAAACGGACAGGTGACTTTCCGTATTCCGTTGACGGCTACGAAAACCGAAGTCAAAGCGGCTGTTGAAGCTTTGTTCGGCGTTAAGGTTAAATCTGTCAACACCGTTCGCACCAGCGGCAAAACGAAACGTTTCCGCGGCGAAATCGGCAAACGCAGCGATTCCAAAAAAGCGATCGTTACGCTGGCAGAAGGTCAGAATATTGATTTTACGACGGGAGTTTAAGAGATGGCTTTGAAAACTTTTAAAGGGGTCACTCCCAGCCGCAGACACCTCGTTCTGGTCGAACGCGGCGATCTGTACAAAGGCGGTCCCGTTAAAGAACTGACCGAAGGTTTGACGAAAACCGGCGGTCGCAACAATCAGGGGCGCATCACCAGCCGCCGTATGGGCGGCGGTCACAAACGCCGTTATCGTTTCATCGATTTCAGACGCGACAAATTCGACGTCGTCGCTACGGTGGAACGTCTGGAATACGATCCGAACCGCACGGCGTTCATCGCTCTGGTCAAATATGAAGACGGCGAACGTTCTTACATTTTGGCTCCGCAGCGTCTGCAGGTCGGCGACACGGTTGTTTCCGGCGAAAAAGTCGACATCAAACCGGGCAACGCCATGCTGTTGAAAAACATGCCTGTCGGTACGGTCGTCCACAATATCGAACTGAACCCCGGTCGCGGCGGTCAGGTCGCCCGTTCCGCGGGTTGCTACGCCCAGTTGATCGGTAAAGACGCCGGTTATGCCCAGTTGCGTTTGAACTCGGGCGAATTGCGTCTGGTTCGCGGTGAATGCCTGGCGTCCGTCGGCGCGGTTTCGAATCCCGACAAACAGAACGAAAACGGCGGCAAAGCCGGTCGTTCCCGCTGGTTGGGCGTTCGTCCTTCCGTCCGCGGCGTCGCGATGAACCCTGTCGATCACCCGTTGGGCGGTGGTGAAGGTCGTTCCTCGGGCGGTCGTCATCCGGTCACCCCGTGGGGCAAGTGCACCAAGGGCAAGAAGACTCGCACGAACAAGAAGACCAACGTCTTCATTATGCGCAGTCGTCATGCTTCGAAGAAAAAAGCTTAATTAGGAGGGTAGTAGATTATGTCTCGTTCCGTTTGGAAAGGTCCCTTTGTTGACGGTTACCTTCTGACGAAAGCAGAAAAGGTACGTGAATCGGGTCGAAATGAAGTCATCAAGACTTGGTCGCGCCGTTCAACCATTCTTCCGCAATTTGTGGGTTTGACTTTTGGCGTTTATAACGGTAAAAAGTTTATTCCTGTCCTCGTTACCGAAAACATGATCGGGCACAAGATGGGCGAATTCGCCCCGACGCGCACGTTCAACGGTCACGCGGGCGACAACAAAGCCAAGAAGGGCTAAGAACATGGTAGCGAAAAAAGAAATGAAAACAGCAAAAGCTTGCGCCAGCACGATTCGCAGCAGCACGCGTAAATTGAACGTCGTCGCCGCTTCGATTCGCGGTATGGAAGTCGGAAAAGCCCTGTCTCAGCTGAGCTTTTCCCCGCGCCGCGTCGCAGGCGAAGTGAAAAAAGTATTGCAGTCGGCGATTGCCAATGCCGAAAACAATCACAACATGGACGTTGACAAACTGGTCGTCGCCGAAGCTTATGTCGGCAAGGCGCTGGTGATGAAACGTTGGCAGGCTCGCGCCCGCGGTCGTGCCGGTCGTGTTGAAAAGATGTTTTCCAACCTGACAGTTGTTGTACGCGAAAACGAGGAGAACCGTTAAAATGGGGCAGAAAGTTAACCCGATTGGTTTGCGTTTGGGAATTAACCGCACGTGGGATTCCCGTTGGTTTGCTGACGCTGATTATGCCAAACAGCTTCACGAAGACTTCAAGATCCGCAATTTCTTGAAGAAGAAGCTGGCTCAGGCGGGCATCAGCCGCGTGATTGTCGAACGTCCGGCGAAAAAAGCCCGCATTACGATTCATTCCGCGCGTCCCGGCGTCGTCATCGGCAAAAAGGGACAGGATATCGACGCTCTGAAAAACGAACTGCAAAAGATGACGGGCGGCGAAATCCACCTGAACATCGTCGAAGTCAAAAAACCTGACTTGGACGCTCAGCTGGTCGCTGAAAGCATCGCTCAGCAGTTGGAACGTCGTGTTTCTTTCCGCCGCGCGATGAAACGCTCCGTCCAGTCCGCTCTGCGTCAGGGTGCGGAAGGTATCCGCATCAACTGCGGCGGTCGTCTGGGCGGCGCCGAAATCGCCCGTACCGAATGGTACAGAGAAGGTCGCGTTCCTCTGCATACGCTGCGTGCTGATGTGGATTACGGAACCTCCACCGCGCATACGACATACGGCGCCTGCGGTGTCAAAGTCTGGATTTTCAAAGGCGAAATCTTGGCTCATGACCCGATGGCGCAGGATAAACGTCTGTCGGACGCTCAACGCTAAGAAAGGACAAGTGAGAGATGTTAAGTCCTAAAAGAACAAAATTCCGCAAGCAATTCAAAGGTCGTATTCACGGCGTTGCCAAAGGCGGAACGACGCTGGCTTTCGGATCTTTCGGTCTGAAAGCCATAGAGCCGGAACGTGTGACGGCTCGTCAGATCGAAGCGGCTCGTCGCGCGATCGTGCGCCACATGAAACGTCAGGGACGTTTCTGGTTGCGCATGTTCCCCGACGTTCCCGTTTCGAAAAAGCCCCCTGAAGTTCGTCAGGGGAAAGGGAAGGGTAACCCTGAATTTTGGGTTTGCCGCATTAAACCGGGTCGCATCATGTTTGAAATTGACGGCGTATCCGAAAAGACTGCGCGCGAAGCTTTCGATTTAGCTGCCGCTAAACTGCCGATCAAGGCGCGTTTCGTTTCCCGCAGCGTTGTTGAGGAGGCGTAAGCTATGGCTAAAATTAAAGATTTGCGTGCTAAAACCGATGATCAGCTGAATGAACAGATCATTGCCCTGAAAAAAGAAGGCATGAACCTGCGTTTTCAGCAAACCAGCGGTCAGCTGACGAATACCGCGCGTATGGGTCAGGTGAAACGCGAAGTCGCTCAGATCAAGACGATCTTGGCTGAACGCAAAACGGGGTCTAAGGAGTAATAAAGATGCCCAAACGTATTTTGCAGGGTGTTGTCGTCAGCGACAAAATGGACAAAACGGTCGTCGTCAAAGTCGAACGCCGCGTCATGCACCCGATTTATAAAAAATTCATCCGGCGTTCCAAAAAGTACGCCGCTCATGACGAACTCAACCAGTTCAAAGTCGGCGACGTCGTCCGCATTCGCGAATGCGTCCCCGTTTCCAAGTCCAAAACTTGGGAAGTTCTGGTTGATGCCGGTTAAACGGGAAAGTAGAGGATTTATCCCATGATTCAAATGCAAAGCAACCTGGATGTCGCTGATAACTCGGGCGCGCGCAAAGTGCAGTGCGTAAAGGTATTAGGTGGATCCAAACGTAAGACGGCATCTGTCGGCGACGTTATTGTTGTTTCTATCAAAGAAGCGATACCGCGCGGACGTGTCAAAAAGGGTGATGTTCACCGTGCGGTTATCGTGCGTACCAAAAAGGAAATCCGTCGTACCGACGGCAGCGCAATCAGATTCGATTCCAACGCCGCCGTTCTGATCAACAAAGACGGAGAACCCATCGGTACCCGTATTTTTGGCCCGGTGACCAGAGAATTGCGTGCGAAGAAATATATGAAAATTATTTCTTTGGCGCCCGAAGTAATCTAAGTTTTAGAGGGTCAGAAATGAAAATCAAAAAAGGTGACCAGGTCATCGTGACGACCGGTCGTGACAAAGGCAAGCAGGGCGAAGTCCTGCGCGCCATGCCCAAGACCAACAAGGTCGTTGTCCAAGGTGTCAATATCGTCAAACGCCATACGCGTCCTTCGCAGACGAATGCCGGCGGCATCATCTCGAAAGAAGCTCCGATTGACGTTTCCAACGTGGCTTTGATTGATCCGGAAACGGGGAAAGCCACCCGCGTCGGCTATCAGGTCGTCGACGGCGAAAAAGTCCGCGTTGCGAAAAAGTCCGGCAAAGTCATCGCCGCGAAATAAGAGGAGTAGGTGATATGGCAAGACTGTATGATCATTACAAAAACGTAATCCGTCCCAAACTGGAAAAGGAATTCGGCTATAAAAACCAACTGGAAATCCCCCGTTTGGAAAAAATCGTCATCAACATGGGCGTCGGTCGCGACGCCGTTGAAGACCGCAAGGCCGTCGACGCCGCCGTCCGCGACCTGACCGCCATTTCCGGTCAGAAGCCCGTCGTGACGCACGCGAAAAAGTCCATCGCGGCTTTCAAACTGCGCGAAGGCATGCCGATCGGTTGCAAAGTCACTCTGCGCCGCGAACGCATGTATGAATTTCTGGATCGTCTGGTCACGATGGCGTTGCCGCGTGTGCGAGATTTTCGCGGAATTTCAAATAAAAGCTTTGACGGCAAGGGAAACTATGCTATGGGTTTGAAGGAACAGATCGTTTTCTTGGAAATCGATTACGATTCTGTTGATAAAATCCGTGGTTTGGATATAGTGTTCTGCACATCGGCCAAAACCGACAAGGAAGCGAAGGCTCTGCTCGCCGGTTTCGATATGCCGTTTGCAAAATAACTTGAGCGATTGGAGAACAAAAAATGGCAAAAACAAGCGCTGTCGAACGCAATAAGAAACGTGAACGCATGGCTAAACAGTACAAAGCCCGCCGCGACGCTCTTAAAGCGAAAATCAAAGACCGCTCGGTTTCCGAAGAAGAACGCTTTGACGCCGTGTTGAAGCTGGCCGAATTGCCCCGCAATTCGTCCGCGACGCGCGTTCATCTGCGTTGTGAATTGACAGGTCGTTCTCGCGGCAACTACCGCAAGTTCAAACTGTCTCGTGTTGTGTTGAGGGACTTGGCCTCGAACGGTCAGATCCCCGGCATGGTTAAGTCTAGTTGGTAACATCAAGTTAGGTAAGGAGATACTACCATGTCATTTTCCGATCCGTTGGGAGATATGCTGACCCGTATTCGTAACGGTCAGCAGGCTCGCAAGAGCGACATTACGGTGCCGGCTTCGAAACTGCGCGAAAACGTGCTGGAAGTTTTGAAGCGTGAAGGGTTCATTCGCGGCTATTCGCGCGTGAACGTCCGCAAAGGCATCGACGAAATCAAAGTTGAACTGAAATATTTTGAAGGCCGTCCGGTCATCAGCGAAATCGCCCGCGTTTCCACGCCGGGACGCCGCGTGTATTCCCGTGTCAAGGATTTGCAGAAATTCTACAACGGGCTGGGTATTTCCGTTCTGTCGACGCCGCAGGGCGTCATGTCGGATCACGAAGCTCGCCAAGCCAATGTCGGCGGCGAAGTTTTGTGCAAAGTGTTCTAAGAGGGGAGTTTAAACATGTCTCGTGTTGGTAAATACCCTGTCATTGTTCCCGCCGACGTTACGGTTGACGTTAAAGGTCAGCACGTCAAGGTCAAAGGGAAGTTGGGTGAATTGGAATATACGGCTGCCGACGACGTCGATTTGAAGTTTGAAGACAACAAACTGTGGGTTTCCCCGCGCAAATCCGAAACCGGCATCAACCGTTCCTCTTGGGGGACGACGCGCGCCCGCCTGAACAATCTGGTCAAAGGCGTCCACGACGGTTTTTCCAAGAAACTGGAAATCAACGGCGTCGGTTACAAGGCGCAGGTTCAGGGCAAAATCCTGAAAATGAGCTTGGGCTTCAGCCATGATGTCGATTTCGAAATTCCCGCCGGATTGAAAGTCGCCTGCGCGACGCCGACGAACGTTGAAATCTCCGGCGTCGACAAACAGGTCGTCGGACAGTTCGCCGCGGTTATCCGCGCCAAACGCCCGCCCGAACCCTACAAAGGAAAAGGCATCAAATACGAGGGTGAATACATCCTGCGTAAAGAAGGTAAGAAGAAGTAAGAGGGAACGAAAATGAGCAAGGCAAGAATCCAATTTGAAGGCCGTCGTATCCGTACCCGTGCTTCCCTGCGGCGTAAATCCGCCGGACGTGTGCGTTTGTCCGTATTCCGTTCGGGACTGCATATTTACGGTCAGGTCATCGACGACAAGGAAGGTAAAACTTTGGCTGCAGCCTCCACGGCTGAAAAAGAAGTCAAAGCTTCGTTGAAAAGCGGAGCCACGGTCGCCGCCGCCGCCGTTGTCGGCAAGCTGATCGCGGAACGTGCTCTGGCAGCCGGTGTCAAAGAAGTCGTCTTTGACCGCGGCGGATATGTCTATCACGGTCGCGTGAAAGCTTTGGCGGAAGCCGCCCGTGAAGCCGGTTTGTCATTCTAATAGGAAAATGTAATTATGGCACGTACACCTAATACAGAACGCCGCCGCGGCGGCGAAAAAGAACGCGAAAACGATCGTGAACGCGCTGATCAGCGCAACGATCGCGACCGCGAGATGGACGAAATCGTTGACAAGCTTGTGTATGTCAACCGTGTTGCGAAGACCGTCAAAGGCGGTCGCCGCATGGCGTTTGCCGCTCTGGTCGTCGTCGGCGACCAGAAGGGACGCGTCGGTTTCGCTTCCGGCAAAGCCCGCGAAGTTCCCGAAGCGATCCGCAAAGCCACCGAAAAAGCCAAACACGAAATGTTCCGTGTTCCGTTGCGCGAAAACCGCACGCTGCACCATGACGTTCGCGGCAGATTCGGCGCCGGAGAGGTCGTTCTGAGAACGGCTCCCGCCGGTACGGGGATCATCGCCGGCGGTCCCATGCGCGCCGTTTTCGAAACGATGGGCATTCAGGACATCGTCGCGAAATCGATCGGTTCGCAGAATCCGCACAACATGATCAAGGCGACGTTCGCCGCTTTGAAAATGGTCAGCTCTCCGCGCATGGTCGCCGCCAAACGCGGCAAAAAAGTCGGTGATTTGATCGTTGCCCGCGACGGTGCCAACGCCGTCGCCGTGAAGGAGTAAGACGATGACCGAACAAGCGAAGACGATTAAAGTCAAACAGACCGGAAGCATCATCGGCGCGACGAAAGTTCAGCGCGCCACGATGCTGGGCTTGGGTCTGAAAAAGATGAATGCTGAAAAAGTGCTGCAGGATACGCCTGCCGTACGCGGTATGATCACAAAGGTCGCCCATCTGGTGACCGTGGTTGAAGACTGAACGGTTTGCGCGCCGTTTGAAATCCGGACGGCGCGCGCCGATTTACTTAAAGCGAGTTAAAAATATGAAACTGAATGAAATTCGTGATAACGACGGCGCCCGCAAAGGTCGTATGCGCATTTGCCGCGGCATTGGCAGCGGCAAAGGCAAAACCGGCGGTCGCGGCGGAAAAGGTCAGACGGCTCGTACAGGCGTGGCGATTAACGGTTTCGAAGGCGGTCAGATGCCCCTTTACCGTCGTTTGCCGAAGCGCGGCTTCAATAACATTTTCGCGAACAAATACGCGGAAATCAATTTGGACCGTTTGCAGGCTGCGATCGACAAGGGCGTGGTTGACGCTTCCAAAGAAATCGATATCGACGTTTTGCGCGCCGCCGGCGTTGTGAAACAGGCTTTCGACGGTCTGCGTTTGCTGGGCAACGGCGAACTGACGGCGAAAGTGACCATCAAGGTCGCCGGTTCCACCGAAGCCGCGAAAGCGGCTGTCGAAAAGGTCGGCGGTCAGGTTATCATCGCCGAATAATCGAATCCGTAAAATTGCAAAAGAGGGGAAAACCCTCTTTTGCGCGTTTTAATTTAATTATCAGTGGAAAATGAAAATGGCTCCTCAAACGCAAAAAATGGCAAACGGTTTAGGGTGGGAAACATTCGCGAAAGCGACCGATCTGCAAAAACGTCTTTTGTTCACGCTGGGGGCTATGGTTGTTTATCGTTTGGGGACTTTCATTCCCCTGCCCGGAATTAACGCCACGGTTTTGGAAGACATCTTTTCCAGACAGGCGGGCGGCATTCTGGGAATGTTCAATATGTTCACGGGCGGCGCTTTGTCCCGTATGACTTTATTTGCTTTAAACATTATGCCGTACATTTCGGCGTCCATTATCGTCCAGCTGGCGGCGTCGGTTCTGCCGTCGCTGATCGCTTTGAAAAAAGAGGGCGAATCGGGTCAGCGCAAGATGACGCAGTACACGCGTTATCTGACGGTTCTGATCACGATCGTGCAGGCTTACGGTCTGGCGATCGGGCTGGAATCCATGATCGGTTCGGCCGGAACGTCCGCCGTTTTGAACCCGGGGGCGTGGTTCCGTTTTACGACGGTCGTTTCCCTGTTGGGCGGCACGATGTTCATCGTGTGGCTGGGCGACCAAATCACGGCGCGCGGCGTCGGCAACGGTTCGTCGCTGATTATCACGGCGGGCATCGTCGCCGGCATTCCGATGGGATTGGCGCAGACGTTCGAACTGGCGCGCGCGGGATCGCTGTCGACGGTCGCTTTGTTCGCGATTTTGCTGGTCGCTTTGGCTTTGGTGTGGTTTGTCGTGTTTTTTGAACGCGCCCAGCGCCGCATTCTGGTTCAGTATCCGAAGCGCCAGATGGGTGGGCGCATGATGAACAGCGAAAGTTCTCATCTGCCGCTGAAATTGAATCCGACGGGCGTCATTCCACCGATCTTCGCCAGCTCGCTTTTGCTGTTGCCGATGTCGATCGTGAACATGTCCGTCAACAGCGGCAACAACGCCGATTGGCTGGTCGCCCTGTCGTCGATTCTGGCGCATGGTCAGCCCGTTTATCTGGCGCTTTACGCCGCTTTGATCATTTTCTTCACGTTCTTTTACACCGCGGTCGTGTTCAATCCCGAAGACACCGCCGACAACCTGAAACGTCAAGGCGGCTTTATCGCCGGAATCCGTCCGGGGAAAAGCACGGCGGAATATCTGGATTACGTGCTGACGCGCCTGACGGTCGTGGGATCGCTGTATTTGGCGGCGATCTGCTGTTTCCCCGAAATCATGATCGCGAAATATTCCGTTCCGTTCGTTCTGGGCGGCACGACGCTGTTGATCGTCGTTTCCGTCACGATGGATTTCGCGACGCAGATCCAGTCGCATCTGATCGCCTACCAGTACGAGGGATTGATGCGCAAAGCCAAACTTAAAGGACGTTTGAAGTGATCAGCAACGGCAAACACCTTGTTTTGATGGCTCCTCCGGGGGGCGGAAAGGGAACACAGGCGCGTTTGCTGCGTGACCGGCTGAGCATACCTCATTTGTCGACGGGCGAAATGCTGAGAAACGCCGGACGGGCGGGAACGCCGGTCGGTTTGCAAGCGAAAGCCTTGATCGACAAAGGGAACTTCGTTCCCGATGAAATGATCATTTCGATCATTTCGGAACGTTTGGACGAAGCTGACTGCAAAGAGGGGTTTATTCTGGACGGCTTTCCGCGCACGTTGCCGCAGGCGAAGGCGCTGGACGAAATGCTGTTTGAAAAGGGACGCCGGTTGGACCACGTTATCGAAATCCAAGTCCCCGACGACATGATCATTCAGCGCATTATCGGGCGTTTTTCCTGCGCGGATTGCGGCGCGATGTATCACGACACGTTGAAACCGACGAAAGTGTTCGGCAAATGCGACGAATGCGGCGGATCTAATTTCGTCCGCCGCCCAGACGACAACTGGCAGACGGTGGTCAGCCGTTTGAAAACGTACCGCATGATGACGACGCCCGTTTTGCCTTATTACCGCCACGAGGGGCTGTTGGAAACGATCGACGGCACGGGCGGCGTGGACGAGGTCGCCGAAAAAATCAAAAAAATCATCGGTCAATAATTCCGTTTCCGGCAGAGGAGGGACGCCATGGGTATTCTTGATGAAGCGAGAGAGGAATTGCGGCAGTCCGCGGCGGCTTTGAAATGGGAAGAACCGCTGGTCGGATTCAAGTTGATCGGGGAAAGTCAGGAACAAAAGAACCGGTTGGCGCATCTCGTCAACACGGTCGCCAAAGGGTCTCCGTTCGGCAAAAGGATTTTGCAGGAAGCCTGCGACGCCGGATACACGCTGGAAATGGAGCATATGTTCGGGGCGCTGGGGGCTTGCGAACCCGAAAACAAAAGGATTCTCCTTAATCCGTCCATGCCGAACGAGGATTTGGTCGCGACGCTGGTTCACGAATCCCGCCACGCCCAGCAGGATATACGCTCCCCGTGGAACACGGCGAGGGGAAACAGCGAGTTTTCAACGGAGTTGAAGCTTTACCGCGCGGCGGAGGCCGACGCCGAGGCGGCGGCGGTCGCGGCGTGCTACGAAATCAAGAAAAACACGGGCAACAACGCACCGTACGCCGCCGGCGCCGACAGGGACGCGCTGATCGTTTCGGCTTTTTCCTCCAAAGCCGACGAATCCGGAAAAGTCACTTCCGCCATGCTTCGCGCCGCGTTTAACGGCTGGTTTGAAAATCCGTCGATCACCGAGGAATACGAACGGTCCTATCTGATTGAGGAAATGGACGCCGTCGCCAAATCGGGCGATTTTTCCAAAATGCCGGGGGGGCAAAGGCTCTCGTCGCGCCAAATCGTCGAAACGTACTGCATGGACGCGGACGGCAAGTGCTACTGGTCAACCGACCCAGACGTGATGGAAGAGCGCGACAAGCTGTCGGTCGGTTCGAAAACGCGCAAGTCGGCGGAAAGGTTCTATCAGGCGCGTTTGGAAAAAACTGGACAGGAAAAGGATTCGACGTACGCGGATCTGAAAGTGCGCGACGGGGGGCTTTCCGCCCGCGAAGGCGCCGGTTTGCTGAAGCGGGTGTTTTCCGGCGAATACAAGCAGACTTTTTTCCGCGATTTAAAGGCGGAAGTCGATTTCGAAAAAGAAGGCTCTTTGTTGGAAAAACGCCGTCTGAACCATATCGTCAACAATGTTTGTCGGGACGCGCGCGCCAAAAAGGAATTGGAAACGCTGAAACGGGCGGGGTATTCCCTGACCATGGAAAGCTTGGGCAAAGCCGTTTCCGTCCGCGATCCCAAAAACAAAGTGGTCGTTCTGGCGCGTCGCGCGTCGGATCGGGAATTGCAGACGGCTTTGTTGAAAGAGGCGAAAAACGTCGCGATTCTTGAAAACGCGATGACGCGCAAAGCGGTGCTTTCCCGCGGGTGAAAAAAATGCCAGACGGTCGAGACGCCGCCCCGAAAGCGATCCAAATCCGCGGGGCGCGGGTGCATAATCTGAAAAACGTCGACGTGGACGTGCCGCTGAACAAAATCGTCGGAATCGCGGGCGTTTCCGGATCGGGCAAGTCGTCGCTGGCTTTGGGCGTGCTGTACGCCGAAGGGGCGCGCCGCTATTTGGACGCTTTGTCCGCCTACACCAGACGGCGCATGACGCAGGCGGCGAAAGCCGACGTCGACGAAGTCCTGCACGTTCCCGCCGCTTTGGCGCTGCATCAAAGACCCGCCGTTCCGGGGATACGTTCCACGTTCGGAACGGGGACGGAGTTGCTGAACGGTTTGCGCCTGATGTTTTCGCGGCTGGCGAAGCACCGCTGTCCGAACGGGCATTATCTGGAACCGTCTTTGGCGGTCGCGGCGGGCAGGGAATTGGTCTGTCCCGTGTGCGGCGCGCGGTTTTACGCGCCGTCCGCCGAAGACCTGTCTTTTAACGGGCAGGGGGCTTGCCGGCGGTGCGGCGGCACGGGAACGGTGCGCGCGGTGGACGAATCGACTCTGGTACCCGACGACAGTCTGACGATCGACGGCGGCGCGGTCGCGCCGTGGAACAGTCTGATGTGGTCGCTGATGACGGACGTGTGCCGCGCGATGGGCGTGCGGACGGACGTTCCTTTCCGCGATTTGACCGATCGGGAAAAGGACATCGTTTTCCACGGTCCCGCCGAAAAAAGGCATATCCTGTACAAAGCCAAATCGTCCAATCAGGCGGGCGAGCTGGACTTTACCTATTACAACGCCGTGTACACCGTCGAAAACGCTTTGGCGAAAGTCAAAGACGAAAAGGGCATGAAGCGCGTCGAAAAATTTTTAAAAGAGGACGTTTGCCCCGATTGCGGCGGCTGCCGGTTGTCCGACCGAGCGCGATTGCCGAGGTTGCGCGGCATCGGCTTGGACGAAGCGTGCGCGATGCCGCTGTCGGATCTGGTCGAATGGGTCGGGGGCGTTCCCGCCGTCCTGCCCGCGGAAATGCGTCCGATGGCGGACAGTATCTGCGATTCGTTTTTGTCGGTCGCGCGGCGTCTGACGGATTTGGGACTGTCTTATCTGTCGCTTGACCGTGCGTCTTGCACGCTGTCGACGGGCGAACGGCAGAGAACGCAGCTGGCGCGCGCCGTGCGCAACAGGACGACGGGCGTCATGTATGTGCTGGACGAACCGTCGATCGGACTGCACCCGTTGAACATCGCGGGACTGAACGGCGTGATCCGCGATCTGGTCGCGGACGGCAACAGCGTTGTTTTGGTGGATCACGATCCGCAGATTTTAAAGGAATCCGACTGGATTGTCGAAATGGGACCGCGGGCGGGCGGCGACGGCGGACGGGTCGTCGCGCAGGGAACGGTCGGCGAAATCGAAACGGACGAAAATTCCCGCATCGGCGCTTTTCTGAACGGAAAAACGGCGGAGCGGGGCAGGGCGAAGATCCCCGCGCGCGATATGTTCGCGAACGGGACGATTTGTATGGAAACGACGCGGATTCACACCGTCAAGCCCCTGCGCGTCGAAATTCCGAAGGGGCGGCTGACCGTCGTGACCGGCGTGTCGGGATCGGGCAAAACGACCATGGTTCTGGAAAGCCTCGTCCCCGCTTTGGAAGCGAAAGCGAACGGCGCGAAACCGCCGGCTCATATCGTATCCCTGTCGGCGGACGGAATCCGGCGGGTCAGGCTGATCGACGCGACGCCCGTCGGCGCCAACGTGCGGTCGACGGTCGCGACATACGCGGGGGTGCACGACGAACTGCGCAAATTGTACGCCAAAACGCCGGACGCGAAAAGCGCGGGACTGACCGCGGGCGATTTTTCCTACAACACCGGTCGTCTGCGCTGTCCCGTTTGCGACGGGACGGGCGTCGTCAGTCTGGACGTTCAGTTCCTGCCGGACGTTGAAATCCCGTGTCCCCGCTGCCGCGGAACGCGGTACGATCAATCGGCGCGCGACGTCAGGCTGACGAATAAAAGCGGCGCGTCGCTGTCTTTGCCGGAGCTGATGGCGCTGGACGTTTCCGCGGCGATCGGTTTTTGCAAGGATATGAAAAGCGTTCTGCCGAAGCTGAAAACGCTGGAAAGTCTGGGACTGGGCTATTTGACGCTGGGCGAGGAAACGCCGGGGCTGTCGGGCGGCGAAGCTCAGCGTCTGAAACTGGCGGGCGAAACGGGCAGGGCGCAGTCGGACGCCGTTTTCGTGTTTGACGAACCGACCATCGGATTGCACCCGTCGGACGTTCAAACGCTGTTGCGGGTGTTCGACGCGCTGATCGGCGGCGGGGCGACGGTCGTCGTTATCGAACACGATTTGGACGTGATCCGGACGGCAGACCACGTGATCGACATGGGACCCGCGGGCGGCGAGGCGGGCGGCAGAATCGTCGCCGCCGGCGCGCCCGAAGAAATCAAGGCGGACGCGAACAGCGTGACGGGACGCTTTTTATAAAGCGGCTTTTCGCAAAAAAGTTTGAAAAAACGGTAAAAAATCGGCGCGGAAGTATTGACTTTGCGGGCGGTTGAGTATAGTTTGGGCATCTCTGTAAGGTGTCCGCAGTATAACGCCTTGCGGTGAAGTGTGTCCGATTCCGCGGGAATCGGACAGGTTTTGATTTGTTATAGGAGATTTAACTTGGCACGTATTGCTGGTGTGAATATTCCGACGAACAAGCGCGTGGAAATCGCTTTGACGTATATCCACGGCATCGGTCGGACTCTGGCCCGCGAAATCTGCGGGAAACTGAACATCGACGAAGCCCGTCGCGTTAGCGAACTGACCGACGACGATGTTTTGAAACTGCGTGAACTGATTGACCACGAATACCACGTCGAAGGCGAACTGCGCCGCGAAGTGGGCGTGAACATCAAACGTCTGATGGACTTGGGCTGCTACCGCGGTCTGCGTCATCGCAAAGGTCTGCCCTGCCGCGGACAGAGAACGCATACGAACGCTCGTACGCGCAAAGGTCCCGCTAAACCCATCGCGGGCAAGAAGAAAGCCGTTTAACAGGAAAGGCAATTAGTTCATGGCTAAAGCTACAACGACTGTTCGCACGAAAAAACGCGAACGCAAAAACATTACGTCCGGTGTTGCCCATGTCAATTCGACGTTCAACAACACGAAAGTGACGATTACCGACGCCCAGGGCAACGCTATTTCCTGGTCTTCTTCGGGGGCTCACGGTTTCAAGGGATCGCGTAAAGCCACGCCGTATGCGGCGCAGGTCACCGCCGAAGACGCCGGTAAAAAAGCCGCCGAACACGGTATGAAAACTTTGGAAGTATGGGTCAAAGGTCCCGGGTCGGGTCGTGAATCCGCTCTGCGCGCTTTGCAGGCCGTCGGTTTCACCATCACCGCGATTCGCGATGTGACCGCCGTCCCCCATAACGGTTGCCGTCCCCGCAAACGCCGCCGCGTTTAACCGGCGGACGTTCCGGCTTTTTGCCGGTCGTTATTGGCTGTGTCCGACGGACACGTTACTTTTAAAGCAGGAGAATACTCGTGATTCAAAAAAACTGGCAAGACTTGATTAAGCCGAGCAACGTCGATGTCGTGCGCACCGACGAAAACGCGCACAAGGCTACCATCGTCGTCGAAGCGCTGGAACGCGGATTCGGCATGACGCTGGGCAACGCGTTGCGCCGTGTTCTGCTGTCGTCTTTGCAGGGCGCCGCGGTAAAGGCGATCCACATTGACGGCGTGCAGCATGAATTCTCGTCCATTCCCGGCGTGCGCGAAGACGTTTCCGACATCATTCTGAATGTCAAACGGCTGGCTTTGCGCTATGACGGCGAACGGGAATACAAAATGACGCTGAAAGCGGTCGGTCCGTGCGAAGTGACTGCCGCCATGATCGAAACGGGGCATGATGTCGAAATCATGAATCCGGATCTGGTGATCTGCACTTTGGACAACAAGGACACCGTTTTGAACATGGAACTGACGGTCGGAACGGGCAAGGGCTATGTCCCCGCCGCCCAGAACAGACCGGAAGACTGCCCGATCGGCTTGATTCCCGTCGATTCGATTTTCAGCCCCGTCACGCGCGCCGTTTATCAGGTCGAAAACGCCCGCGTCGGTCAGATTACGAACTACGACAAGCTGTCCCTGACCGTTGAAACCAACGGCACGGTCAAACCCGAGGACGCGGTCGCCTACGCGGCGCGCATCTTGCAGGATCAGCTGAAAGTGTTCGTCAATTTCGAAGAACCCGAAGAAGACGTGGAAGCCGAAAAGAAAGACGAACTGCCGTTCAACCGCAACCTGTTGCGCAAAGTCGAAGAACTGGAATTGTCCGTGCGTTCCGCGAACTGCCTGAAAAACGACAGCATCGTGTACATCGGCGATCTGGTTCAGAAAACCGAAGCGGAAATGTTGCGCACGCCGAATTTCGGTCGCAAGTCTTTGAACGAAATCAAAGAAGTGCTGTCGCAGATGGGATTGCATTTGGGTATGGAAGTGGTCGGTTGGCCGCCTGAAAATATCGAAACGCTGTCCAAAGGTTTGGAAGAACAACAGTATTAAAAATTTCCCGCCCGAGCGGACGGGGCTTTGACATACGGCGCGAGAAGCGTTCACGGTGGGCGTTATCGAACGGTGTCAAGGTTGGAATTATCGGTTTCGCGAGCGAAACCATGATTGGAGGATAAAATGAATCATCGTAACAGTAAGCGTAAGCTGAACAAATCTTTTTCACACCGCCGCGCGATGTTCGCCAATATGGCGAACGCGCTGATCAAGCACGAACAAATCAAAACCACGCTGCCCAAAGCCAAGGAACTGCGTCCTGTCTTTGAAAAGCTTATCACTGCTGCCAAAGTCGGTGATTTGCACAAGCGCCGTCAACTGATTTCGTTCCTGCGCGACGAAAAAATGGTTGAAAAACTGGTTGCGACGCTGGCTCCGCGTTACAAAGACCGCAACGGCGGGTACGTCCGCGTGTTGAAAGCCGGTCTGCGTTACGGCGACTGCGCTCCGATGGCTTTCATCGAACTGGTCGACCGCGACGTCAAGGCGAAAGGACAGGATTCCGGTCCCGTCGTCGCCGCCGAAGCGGAAGAAGCGAAATAAGCTTTCGCTTTCCGAAATCACAAAAAGGGCGAGCCGGAAACGGTTCGCTCTTTTTTTTGCCGGTGTTGTCAAAAAATTTAAAATACGGTATAAACGGTTTTCTTTCGCTTTCATTAAATCCGGAAAGGGGGATCGAAATGTTTAAACCCTTTATTAAAAAGATCAGGGAAAAGCTTGTTTTCAGCAGTTCCGCCTTTATCGCGGTTCTGGCGGCGTGGTTCGCTTTCGTTCTGAATATCGCTTTTTGGCGTTTCGTGTTCCGAACGGTTGAATACGAAGGATTTTCGACGATTGTTTTCCTGATTGCCGTTCCCGTGATCATGTTCTTTTGGATGTACCTGATTTTCAATCTGATCGTCGCTCCGTATGTCGGAAAGCCGCTGGTGATGATCCTGCTGGTCGCGTCCGCCGTCGCCAATTATGTGATGACGGGGCTGGGCGTATATATTGACAGCGATACGATTCGCAACGTATTGGAAACGAATGTGCGCGAAGCAACTGATTTGATGACGGTGAACGCGTGTCTGATCGTTTTTTTTACGGGCGTTTTGCCGGCCGTTTTGGTCGGGTTTGTTAAAATCGGGTTCAAGCCGTTCAAACAGGAACTGGCGTCGCGTTTGACGCGCGTCGCGGTCATGCTGGGGATCGCCGGCGTTTTTGCGGGGGTGACGTACAAGGATATTGTTGTTTACGGACGCAACTATCGCGAGGAGCGCAAACAGATTAACACATTTAACTATATCCATTCCACAGTGCGCTATTTCAAGCGCAAGGCGCAAGCCAAGCGTCATTTTACGACGTTGGACGAACAGGCCAAACTGGTTCCGTATGAAAACGATCGCAGAACCGTTTTCGTTTTGGTCGTCGGCGAAACGGCGCGCGCGGCGAATTTTTCGTTGTACGATTACGAACGGAAAACGAATCCCCGTTTGGAAAAGCGCAACGTCGTCGCGTTCAACAACGTCGCGTCGTGCGGCACGGCGACGGCTGTATCCCTGCCGTGCATGTTTTCCAACATGTCGCGCGCGAAGTTCGACGTGGACGACGCCAAATTCACGGAAAACATGCTGGATTTGCTGAAACGCGGCGGGTACGACGTTTTGTGGATTGAAAACGACAACGGGTGCAAGGGCGTGTGCAGCCGCGTCGAAACCAAGGACGTCGTCGCCGAAAACGATCCGAAGCACTGTTTCGGCGATTATTGCCACGACGAGGCGCTGTTGAAAGATTTGCGCGCGAAGCTGGCGAACGTCAAGCGGGACACGGTCGTCGTTCTGCACATGATGGGCAGTCACGGTCCGACGTACTACAAACGCTATCCCGACAGGTTCAAGGTGTTTCAGCCGACGTGCGATACGGCGGACATTCAGGGGTGTTCGCGCGAAGCCATCGTGAACACTTACGACAACACGATTTTGTACACGGATTACGTCGTCAGTCAGGCGATCAAGGAATTGAAAAAATACCCGCAGTACGAAGCGGGGCTGATGTACGTGTCCGATCACGGCGAATCCTTGGGCGAAAACGGCATTTACCTGCACGGTTTCCCCTACAAAATCGCGCCGAAGGAACAAAAGGAGGTGCCGATGATTCTCTGGCTGTCCGAAACGATGCAGCGCGAGGATCACATGGATTACGGCTGTTTGAAAAAGCTGTCGAAAAACAATTCGTTTTCGCACGACAACCTGTATCATACGCTGTTGGCTTTGCTGGAAATAAAAACAGACACTTACGACAAGACGTTGGACATGTTTGACGCGTGTCGGACGAAACCTTTGCCGTTTTAATCAAATCCGGTTTGAAAAAGCCCCGATCGTCCGGTCGGGGCTTTCGCGTTATCGGGAGTGCACCGCGCGGTCCAGTTCCCAGTACAATTCCGTGCCGATCGCGGCGGGGTTGTTTTTGGCGTAATCCAAAGCGGTCGCGCCGGCGGAGTCTTTCGCGCGCGGATCGGCACCGCGTTCCAGCAACAGCCCCGCGACGGCGGGATTGACGTTGCCGCCCGCCGCCGCCATCAGCAGCGTTTTGCCGTCAAGGCGTTCGTGCACGCTCGCCCCCTCGATCAGCAAAGCGTCCAAAACGCGCGGATTGGGATTGTTCGACGCCGCCCAGAACACGGCGGGGGCGGACAGGACGCCGTCCCTGTCGCGAATGTTCGCTCCGAACCCGACCAAAGCGTGAATGACGGCGGGGGCGGGATTTCTTGTCGCCGCCAGCAAAAGGGCGGTCGCGCCTTTGCCTGTTTTCGCGTTCACGTCGGCGCCGTGTTTGACCAGCATGCCGATGACGGCGGGATTGATGTTGTCTTGCGCGGCGTACATCAGCGCGGTCATGCCGTCCTTGTCCGTTCGGCGCACGTCGGCGCCCCCCGCCAGCAAGCCTTCGGCGACGGCGGGGTTCTTGTTTTTGCCGCACGCCAGCATCAGCGCGGTGATGCCGTTTTTCGTCGCGCTGTTGACGTTCGCCCCCATGGCGATCAGCAGGGTGACGACGGCGGGGTTCGGATTTTCTTTGGCGGCGGACATCAGCGCCGTCGCGCCGAAGTTGTTTTCCAGCGCGGAAATGTCGGCGGTGCAGTCGAACAGCAAAGCGCACACGGCGGGATTCGGATTTTCCTTCGCCGCCCACATCAGCGCGGTCATGCCGTCCTTGTCCCTGTCGGAAATGCGCGCGCCGTTTTCGATCAGGCGGTCCGCCGTTTCGGGATCGGGATTCATCATCGCCGCGTACATCAGGGGCGTCGCGCCGCGGTTGTCGCGGGCGTTCGCGTCCGCGCCGCCGTTGATCAGGGCGGCGACGCTTTGCGGATCGGGGTTGCTTCCCGCGGCGAAGAACAGCGCCGTCAAACCGTTTTCGTCGGTCGCGTTCGCGTCCGCGCCGCATCGAATCATTTGGCGCAACACGTCGGCGGGGGCGTTGACCGCCGCCGCCATCAAAGGAGTGACTCCGCCGCTTTCGGCGACGGACAAATCGACGCCGGCGGTCAGATCGGCTTTCAGACGTTCGAAATCGTTGGAACGGATCGTGTCAAACACGTTTTGCGGCATGGGCGGAGGCTCCTTGATAAAAAAACAGCCGCGGGGAAAGCCCGCGACCGTCGGAAGTTAATTCTTTTTCAAAGCGGAAAGGTATTTTTCGGCTTCCAAAGCGGCTCGGCACCCGCCCGCGGCGGCGGTGACGGCTTGGCGGTACAGGGGTTCCCGCACGTCGCCTGCAGCGAACACGCCGTCCACCGACGTCAGGGGCGTCCCCGGCGCGGTTTTCACAAAGCCCGCGTCGTCCAGATCCAGCTGCCCTTTGAACAAGGCGGTGTTCGGCGTCAGCCCGACGGCGATGAACGCCCCGTCGACGCTCAATTCGGATTCCGCGCCCGTTTTAACGTTTTTCAGCTTCAATCCCGTCAATCCGCCTTTGTCTTTCGCGCCGACGTATCCGGCGACGACGGTGTCCCATACGGGTTTGATTTTTTCGTTCGAAAGCAGGCGTTCCTGCTGGATTTTTTCGCAGCGCAGCGTGTTGCGGCGGTGGATCAGATAGACTTCGGACGCCAGATTCGCCAGATAGAGCGCCTCTTCCGCGGCGGAATTGCCGCCCCCGACGACGGCGACTTTTTTCTTGCGGTAGAAAAAGCCGTCGCAGGTCGCGCAGGTGGACACGCCGAACCCGCGCAGTTCGTCTTCGTTCGGCAATCCCAGCCATTTGGCGGACGCCCCCGTCGCGACGATCAGCGCGTCGCAGGTGTACGCGTCGCCCGAATCCAGCGCGACGACGAACGGACGGCGGGAAAGGTCGACCGATTCGGCGGTGGCGTCGACGACGACCGCCCCCAGATTTTCGGCTTGCTCCCGCATTCTGTCGGTCAGTTCCGTCCCGCTGATCTTTTCGGGAAAGCCGGGGTAGTTTTCGATGTCCCCCGTCTGCGTCAGCTGTCCCCCCGGCTGCGTGCCCGAAATCACGACGGGCGTAATCAAAGCGCGGGCGGCGTAGATCGCGGCGGTGTATCCGGCGGGACCCGATCCCAAAATCAACAAAGGCGTGTACTGTTCGGTCATGGCGAAAATCCTTTAATAAAACTCTTTATCCTTTTTATACGGTTTCGTTTTTTCGGGCAAGCCAAAAGCCTTGAATTTTATCGGGGCGGCGGTTAGGATTCGCTTTCAAACGGACACGGGGGAAAAATGAAACGCGGAAAAGTCATCGTCATCGGCAACGAAAAAGGCGGAACGGGAAAATCAACGCTCGCCATGCATTTGATCGTGTGGTTCCTGCACCGGCGGAAAATGGTCGCTTCGGTCGATCTGGACGGCAGGCAGGGCACGCTGACGCATTATATTCAGAACAGGGCGGATTACGCCGACAAACACGGCGTCGCGCTGGATCTGCCCGAACACGTCTGCGTTTCCGCGCGCGAAAACCCGACGCCCGAACAGCGCGCGGCGGACGAAGCCGACTTTTCCGGCTTGATCGAAAAACTGCGCGGGGAAAACGACCTGATCGTCGTCGACACGGCGGGAGCGGACAGCTATCTGTTCCGGCTGGCGCACGCCGAAGCCGACGTTTTGATCACGCCGCTGAACGACAGTCTGGTCGATCTGGACGTTCTGGCGAAGGTCGATCCGGAAAAACTGACCGTCAAATCCCCCGGACACTACGCCCAAAGCGTGTGGCAGGCGCGCCAGAAACGCGCGGCGAAGAAAATGCCGCCCCTGCGCTGGTTCGTTTTGCGCAACAGGCTGATGCACGTTTCGACGCGCAACGAAAAGCTGATCTGGAAACTGCTGGAAGCATTGGGGAAAAGAATCGATTTCACGCCGCTGTCCGGACTGGGCGAAAGAATCGTTTTCCGCGAACTGTTTTTAAAAGGGCTGACGCTGTGGGACGTCGGCGCGGGCAAGTCGGGCGGCGCGATGGCGCTGACCCACGTCGCCGCGCGTCAGGAACTGCGGTCGATCTTGAGATCGATCGGCGAAGACGGCGCGAAAAACGGAAATTAAAGAAAGCTTGTCTTGACAGACGGCGTTTAATCCGTAATCCTTGAATAAAATTGTTTTTGTTGATTCCTGATTCTTTTAGGGGGACTGAATGAATATCAAAACCGTTCCGACAAAGCCGTTCGAAGGTCAGCGTCCGGGGACTTCCGGTCTGCGCAAAAAAGTGACCGTTTTCGAACAGCCGCATTATCTGGAAAACTTTGTGCAATCCATTTTCGACAGTCTGGACGGCTATCGGGGCAAGACTCTGGTGGTCGGCGGCGATGGTCGCTATTTTAACCGCAAAGCCATTCAAATCATTATTAAAATGGCGGCGGCGAACGGATTCGGCGAACTGATGGTCGGCAAAGGCGGACTGCTGTCCACGCCCGCGGCGTCCTGCGTCATTCGCAAATATCAGGCGTTCGGCGGCATTATCCTGTCCGCCAGCCACAACCCCGGCGGTCCGACCGCCGACTTCGGCATCAAATACAACATTTCGAACGGCGGTCCCGCCCCCGAAAAAGTGACCGAAGCCATTTACGCCAACACGCGGAAAATCGAAAGCTACAAAATCGCCGACACGCCCGACATCGATCTGGACACCGTCGGGGAAAAGGTGCTGGGCGAAACGAAAATCAAAATCATCGATCCCGTCGCCGATTACGCCGAAATGATGGCGAAGTTGTTTGATTTCGATCTGATCCGCCGTCTGTTCGAATCCGGCAAGTTCAAAATGCGCTACGACGCTTTGCACGCCGTGACGGGACCCTACGCCAAACACATTTTGGAAGAAGTCCTGCACGCTCCGAAAGGAACGGTCGTCAACGGCGAGCCCAAAGAGGATTTCGGCGGCGGACACCCCGATCCGAATCTGGTCTACGCGCGCGAACTGGTCGATTACATGTTTTCCGACGACGCGCCCGATTTCGGGGCGGCTTCGGACGGCGACGGCGACCGCAACATGATTTTGGGACGCAAGTTCTATGTCAACCCCAGCGACAGTCTGGCGGTCATCGTGGCGAATTTCTGGAACGCCCCCGGTTACGACCGCGGTTTGACGGGCGTCGCGCGTTCCATGCCGACGTCGCAGGCGGTCGACCGCGTCGCCCGCGGCATGGGCATGAGCTGCTACGAAACCCCGACGGGCTGGAAATTCTTCGGCAACCTGCTGGACGCCAACAAGGCGACCATCTGCGGCGAGGAAAGCTTCGGCACGGGATCGAACCACATTCGCGAAAAAGACGGGCTGTGGGCTGTCCTGTACTGGCTGAACATCATCGCCGCCGTCGGCATGTCGGTTGAAGACATCGTCAAGGCGCATTGGAAGAAATACGGCAGAAACTATTATTCCCGCCACGATTACGAAGCCGTCGACAGCAAGGTCGCGAACGAAATCATGGACGCCATGCGCGCCAAAGCCGAAAGCGAAACCGGCAAGTTTTACGGCGAATACGAAGTCGAAACGTTCGACGATTTCAAATACGTCGATCCCGTCGATAAAAGCGAAAGCGCGCATCAGGGTATCCGCGTTTTGTTCAAGGACGGATCCCGCATCGTGTTCCGCCTGTCCGGAACGGGGACGCAGGGCGCGACGATTCGCATTTACATCGAAAAATACGAACCGAACGTCGCCCGCCACGACATGGACCCGCAGGAAGCTTTGGCGGGACTGATCGAAATCGCCGAGGAGATTTCGGGCGTCAAAACCAAAACGGGACGCAAGAAACCCGATGTCATCACCTGATACGGGATTTTTCGATAAAACAATATTGCGCGCCGCGGATATCCGCGGCGTTGCAGGTTTGACGCTGTCGCCGCGAACGGCAGAAGCAATCGGTCGCGCGTTCGGCAGCGTCGTTTTACGCAAAGGATTGCGAGAAATTTTCGTCGGCGGGGACGGGCGGCTGTCCACTCCGGAACTGTCGTCGGCGCTGATGCGCGGTTTGGCGTCAAGCGGCGCCGACGTCGTCGACATCGGACTGTGCCCGACGCCGATGCTTTATTTCGCGGTTTGCGCGACGCCCGGAACGGCGGGCGTGATGGTTACGGCTTCCCACAACCCCAAAGAATACAACGGCTTTAAAATGCTGATCGACGGCGCGCCGTTCTGCGGCGGCGACATCGACGCTTTGGGACGAATGATCGACGCGGGGGATTTTGAAACGGGCGCGGGAAGCGTGCGGCGGGAAAGCTTTTTGGCGCGTTACGTTGACCGTCTGCTGGCTGATTACGGACGGGGCGGGCGTGGTTTGACGGTCGTGTGGGATTGCGGCAACGCGACGGCGGGGGCGGTCGTTCCGACGCTGGTTGAACGGCTGGACGGGCGGCATGTTTTACTGAACGAACGGATCGACGGTAATTTTCCCGCTCACGCTCCCGATTCGTCGAAACCCGAAAACCTGCGGGGGCTGAGCGAAGCCGTCCTGCGCGAAAAAGCCGATTTCGGGCTGGCGTTCGACGGGGATTCCGACCGGCTGGGCGTTGTCGATTCGCGGGGAAAAATGGTCGGCGTCGACAATCTTTTGCCGATTTTCGCCGAAGAAATCCTGAAATCGCGCCCCGGCGCCGTTTTTATCGCGGACGTCAAGTCGGGAAAATCGTTTTCGTCCGAAATCGACCGGCTGGGCGGACGCCCCTTGATCTGGAAAACGGGGCATTCCTTTATCAAGCAAAAAATGCGGGAGACGGGCGCGCCGCTGGGCGGGGAAATGAGCGGACACATCTGTTTCGCGGACAAATATTTCGGATTTGACGACGCTTTGTACGCCGCCGTCCGGCTGTTGAACATCGCGGGCGACCGGAACAACGCCCCTTTGCAGGATCGGATCGATCAAATTCCGGAAACGTTCGCCACGCCGGAAATCGCCGTTCAGTGTCCTGACGCCGAAAAATTCGCGGTCGTTGAAAAAATAAAGACGGCGTTGACGCGCGGCGGCGTCGTTTTCGACGCGACGGACGGAGTGAAAAGGACGTTTCCGACGACGGGGTGGTGGCTGATTCGGGCGTCGAACACGTCGCCGAATTTGGTCTGCCGTTGCGAATCCGACACGAAAGCGGAGCTGGAGACCTTGAAAAAGGACGTTTTCGCAACGATAAACCGCGTCTATCCGATTGAAAAATCAGATAAATAACTTGCGTTTGCTTTTTGCCACAATTCGCCACAATTCGCACCATAATTTCGCCACATTTTATGCCTAACCTAAAAGAAGCTTAGGAATGTTTCCGACAGACGGATTTCTGAAAGCACTGGTAAAAAAAACGATAAAAAGCGGGGATTACCCGCAAGAACGCCTGAATGTTCCTTATATCCGAAAAATCCTCCGCGTCGGCGGGGGATTTTTTCGCCACGGGTCGGATTCGCCCGCCGATTGAAAATTTCCTTGTTTTTATTTTTCAGGCTGGATAGACTAAACGGAGTTTGTTGTTAAAACAAACCAGCGCCTTAGCGGGCGCGGAGTCTTCAAAAACTCTTTTATCTAGCCGGCGCTGATACGCGCCGTAATCCGTGTTTCAGGCAGAAACGCGGGCTTTTATCCCTGAATCCGATCCGTCGGTTCGGGGAGCTTTTGACGTATGTCCAGAACGCGCCCCGTCCATATTTTTGGAAGAAACGAAGGCGTTTAAAGGTCAAAAGGATCATTGCTAGATATGGTTTTTGAACTCCCCGACCGCTTTCGGCGGTCATTTTTTTAACCTGAAAAAAGGAGGGAGTTATGAAAAAAATCCTTTTATTTTTATGCGCCGTTTTTATGGCGGCGCCGATAAAAGCCGACGCTAAAGAATGTTTCGACAACTTTGTTTGGAACGCGGATGCCGGCGCCTGCGTTCGTTTTGAAGATGAAAGCAGCAGATCTTACCGTGATCTTGCTACGGGCGAATATGTTCCTTTTGACGAAGCGGCTGTTTTAGCCGGATTTGTGAAGATGATAAAAGCCGCGAATTGTTCCGCGGGAAAAGTCTTCAGCGGTTTCGCCGTCAACGGCTGTGTGACTTGTGAGGGCGACTGTCCGTCATGCTACGGGCACTATGTTTTGACCAGGTTCGTCAAAAACGGTGTTATGAGCGTATCGACAGGCGGTAATCAAGCCGATATTTGCGAAAAGAAAAGTTGCGATCATCTGAATGTTACGCCAAATCCGACTTTCCCCGGCGGATACGTTTGGAGTACGGCACAAAAAAGCTATTTGTTTATGAAAAATCACACCCATGACGTGGGGTGTTATCTTTGCGGACTTGGGCAAAAAGGCTGCGTGTCGTGCATTGACGGCGCGGGAGCGGGCGACAACATAGAGCTTTTTTGCACAAAATGCGCGTCGGGGTATGTGGAAGAAAAATACGATTCGTATCTGGAGTATCCGAGCAACGCCGTCAGGTGTCAGCAAATTTGCAACGTTGACAACTGCGAAGACTGCTTCGACGACCAGCCGAACCGTTGCTATAAATGCAAATATGGCTATGTGGCGCAAAATGACGTTTGCGTCCCCTGTCCGGAAAACGCGTATTGCAGCGACGGGAGGACAATCAGCTGTAAAACCGGATACGCGCTGAAAAACGGGGCGTGCGTTATAAATTGCCCCGCGAACTGTTCCGCGTGTTCGTCCGCGACGACCTGCACGGCGTGCGACGCCGGATACAGTCTGCAAAGTGGCAAGTGCGTCGAAGGGACCGTCGCGCAATGCCCGTCGGATTCGACGATGTCGTCGGACGGCTGTTGCTGTATTCCGAAATAAAGGAGGGCGGCGATGAAAAACTTTCTGATTTTCTTTCTGTGCCTGAACGTCGGATTGTTCGTCGCAATCCGCGCGGCGGACGCCAAAGCGTACAAGCTGGGGCGCGGCAGGGCGTATTCGGTAACCGGCGGGCAGAGGTTCGGCGAGTTTCAAAAGCCGCAATGCGGCGGCGGGTGCTTGAAATGCGGGGACGGCGTTTGCGAATCCTGTCCGTCGGGATCGAAACCGGACGGCGCGAACTGCGTCGATTATTGCAAGGACGTCGTGTGCAAAACGGGCATGACGGCGCGGGAAAGCGGCGGCAAATGCTGTTGCGTGACGCTGACGTGTCCGTCGGGACAGCGGTTGCGCGGCGGTCAATGCGTGAACGCGTGCGTCGACGTCGTGTGCTTTTCAGGCAAGAAAACGGTCGCCAAAGACGGCAAATGCTGTTGCGAATGAACGGCGGCGGATCGGGCGGGGGGGGGGGACTTCTCCGCCCGATTTCTGTTTCCGAAGTTGTTTGACGATGGATATTCATCGAAACCGCAGGGGGGGGGCAATCTGTCGTTGCCGCAAAAAAAGCGGGAAAAAAGAATCGAAATCAACCCAGAAAGAAGAGAGAGAGGAAAAAAACTCA